>Ga0307516_10002103_pt1 | contig 27039 bp, 20 predicted proteins | sample 19_EM_MG_FD_203310 | JGI IMG/M metagenome (GOLD analysis project Ga0307516, IMG submission 203310) | Populus trichocarpa ectomycorrhiza microbial communities from riparian zone in the Pacific Northwest, United States - 19_EM | ecosystem: Host-associated > Plants > Roots > Unclassified | place...
CCCACCAGTGGTGGGGCCATCAGCTGGTGCCAGGCGACCAGCAAGGCGCCGCGATGCTGGTGGAGAGCTTTGCGCAGTACTCGGCCTTGCTGGTGATGGAAAAGATGTACGGCCGCGAGCAGGTGCGACGCTTCCTGAAGTACGAGCTGGACCGCTACCTGCGCGAACGGGGCGGCGAGGTGGTGGAAGAGCTGCCGCTGGCCCGGGTCGAGAACCAGGGCTACATCCACTACCGCAAGGGCTCGCCCACCATGTTCTGGCTGCGCGAGGCGCTGGGCGAGGACACAGTGAACCGCGCCATGGCCGAACTGCTGAAGCGCCATGCCTTCAAAGCCGCGCCCTACCCCAACACGCGCGACTTCATCGCGCTGCTGCGCGAGCAGGCCGGCCCGCAGCATGATGCGCTGATCACTGACCTGCTGGAGAAGATCACGTTGTTCGACGTGAAGGTGACGAACGCGGTGGCCACCAAGCGCCCCGACGGCAAGTTCGACGTGAACGTGGAGGTGGAGGCCCGCAAGCTCTACGCCGACGGCCAAGGCAAGGAAACCGAGGCACCGCTGGACGAGCCGTTTGAACTGGGTGTGTTCACCGCCGAGCCGGGCAAGAAGGGCTTCACGGCCGCCTCGGTGCTGCGCTTCGAGCGCCGGCCGCTCAAGAGCGGCAAGCAGACCCTGACTGCAGTGGTGGACCAGGCGCCTGCGTTCGCCGGCATCGACCCCTACAACAAGCGCATCGACCGCAACAGCGAGGACAACCTGCGGGCCATCGATTTGAAGTGACGCAGGAGGGGCGCCCTCAGGCTCAACGCCGGAAGCGCCCATCCGTGCCGACGATGGACAGATCGGCGTAGTCCAGGCCGGTGTGGTCGCTGCTGCCGTAGGTGACCTCCAGCCCGCCGATGTCCACGCGCTTGAAGCCTTCCAGGGCCTTTTGCAGGCCGGCGCGCGTGAGGTCGCGGCCGGCGCGCCGCAAGCCCTCGACCAACACCTTCGCGCCGGCGAACCCTTCCAGCATGGCCGGTGTCACGTCATCGATGCCTTTCGCCTTGGCCAGGTCGTGCACCTCCTTCACCATCGGCAGGGCCAGGTTGCGCTCGCTGGGGAAGACCTGGCAGACGACGATGCCGTGGGCGTAGCTGCCCAGTTCCTTGATGAAGCCCGACGAGGCGTTGTTGGACAGCGTGATCAGCTGGGCGCTCCAACCCGCCTTGCGCAAGGCCGTCACGCCGTTGACCACCATGGAGCCGGAGCCCAGGAACAGCACGGCCTGCGCGTTGCTCTGCACGACCTTGGGCACGATGGCAGCAAAGTCCGGCTTGCTGCGGTCGAACTTCTCGTGCAGCACGGGCGTCTTGGCAATGGCGGCAAAGCCCTTCAGTGCGCCGGCCGCGGCATCTGCGCCAAAGCTGTCGTCGACCTGGATGATGGCGATGCGCGTCAAGCCGGTGGTGGCCAGGTGCTGGATGGCGCGCTCGGCCTCGCGCTGGTAGCTGGCGCGCACGTTGAACACCCAGGGATTCACCGGCTGGTGCAGCACCATGGCGCCGGTGGACGGCGCAATCAGCGGCACCTTGTGTTCGCTGAGCAAGGGCAGGATGGCCTGGTTGTGCGGCGTGCCGCGGGTCAGGAACAAGGCCAGCACACCCTGGTCGATGAGCTTCTTGGCGTTTTCCGCGGCCAGCTTGGGATCGAACTTGTCGTCCATGGAGATGATCTCGATGGACCGCCCACCGATGCCGCCGCCGGCATTGACCGCGTCCAGGTACAGCTTGGCGCCCTCAGCGGTTTCCTTCACGCTGGCCGCCACCGCGCCGGTGAAGCCTGCCGTCTGGCCGATCTTGATTTGCGCCCACAGCGCGGGCGCTGCGAGCACCAGCCCCATCGCCACCGCAAGACTGCGCAACTTCTTGAACCCCATCATTGAACTTTTCCCAGGCTTGCTGACGAATGGACACACACGGATTTCATTGTCCGCAAGCCCGGCAACGGGATGCGTGGGTGAAACCCCCGGGCCGGGCCGGTTCCGACGCCATCACGTCTCAGGGCGCGCAACATCAGGCCCCGCGTCAGCCTGATGCAAGGTCGGCCGCCCGTCCGCCGTGCCGTGGCCCACGCCGGCCCCTTGCCCGGTGCAGCTTTCGACGGATCCCTAGAATCGTCCGCTTCGCCTTGCCGACCCCCAGGTATTGCGAGCCCCGCCCCCTTCACCCCACCCCCCATCCGCCATGCCCTCCGGTGTCATTCGTGTGCGCGGTGCGCGCCAGCACAACCTCAAGAACCTGGACCTGGACATCCGCACCGGCGAGCTGACGGTGGTCACGGGCCCCAGCGGCTCGGGCAAGTCCAGCCTGGTGTTCGACACGCTGTATGCCGAGGGCCAGCGCCGCTACGTCGAGACCTTCAGCGCCTACGCGCGGCAGTTCCTGGACCGCATGGACCGGCCCGCGGTGGACGCGGTGGAAGGCGTGCCGCCGGCCATCGCCATCGACCAGACCAACCCGGTCCGCACCTCGCGCTCCACCGTGGGCACGATGACGGAACTGAACGACCACCTGAAGCTGCTGTTCGCACGCGCGGCGCAGTTGTTCGACCGCGTCAGCGCGCGGCCGGTGCGCGAGGACGACCCGGAGTCCATCTACGCCGAGCTCCGCTCGCGCACGGCCGCCGAGGACCCGCGCCTGGTGGTGACCTTTCCGGTGGAGTTGCCGGCCCACACCACGCCGGAGGAGATCGAACAATGGCTCTCCGCCAGCGGCTTTACACGCGTGCAGGCCGAGCGCGAAGTGGCCGCGCCCAGTGGCCCGCGCAAGGTGCTGGATGTGGTCGCCGACCGCTTTCGCTTCGGCACCACCGAGAAGGCGCGTGTGATCGAGGCCATCGAGGTGGCCCTCAAGCGTGGCAGCGGCCGCTGCAACGTCTACGTGCTGCCGGCCGCCGAAGGCACGGAGCCGCAACTCTGGCGCTTCAGCCAGGGCTTGCACAGCCCCGACAGCGACCTGCGCTACAGCCACCCGCAGCCGGCGATGTTCTCGTTCAACTCGGCCTTTGGCGCCTGCGAGACCTGCCGCGGCTTTGGCCGCGTGATCGGCGTGGACTGGGGCCTGGTGATCCCCGACGCGCGCAAGACCTTGCGCGGCGGCGCCATCAAGCCCCTGCAGACGCCCGCATGGAAGGAGTGCCAGGACGACCTCATCAAGTACGCCGGTGATGCCGGCGTACCGCGCGACACGGCCTGGAACCAGCTCACACAAGCCCAGCGCGACTGGGTCATCGAAGGTTCGCCGCACTGGAACGGCAAGTGGAACCAGCAGTGGTACGGCATCCGCCGCTTCTTCGGCTATCTGGAGAGCAAGGCGTACAAGATGCACATCCGCGTGCTGCTGTCCAAGTACCGCAGCTACACGCCCTGCGGCACCTGCGGCGGCGCGCGCCTGAAGACCGAATCGCTGCTGTGGCGCATGGGCACGAAGGCAGGCGCCGATGCCGTGCTGCCGCCGGCACAGCGCTTCCTGCCGGTGGGCGTGGAGTGGTCGCGCGAGGCGCTGGAAGCGCTGCCGGGCCTTTCGCTGCACGACTTGATGATCTTGCCGATCGACCGGCTGCGCCGCTTCTGCGATGAGCTGACCTTGCCCAGCACGATGCTGGACGACGCGCTGGAGCTGCTGCTGGACGAAATCCGCACGCGGCTCAAGTACCTGTGCGACGTGGGCATCGGCTACCTCACCCTGGACCGCCAGAGCCGCACCCTCAGCGGCGGCGAGGTGCAGCGCATCAACCTCACCACCGCGCTGGGTACCTCGCTCGTCAACACCTTGTTCGTGCTGGACGAGCCCAGCATCGGCTTGCACCCGCGCGACATGAACCGCATCGTGCAGGCCATGCACCGGCTGCGCAATGCCGGCAACACGCTGGTGGTGGTGGAGCATGACCCGGCCGTGATGATGGCGGCCGACCGCGTGCTGGACATGGGCCCCGGGCCCGGCTCGCAAGGTGGCCGCATCGTCTTCGACGGCACGCCCGAGGAGCTGAAGTCCGCCGACACCCTGACCGGCGCCTACCTGGGTGCACGGCGCAGCATCGGCCTGGGCCTCGCCCGGCTGGTGAACGACAACACGCCCCGGCTCATTGTGGAAGGCGCGCGCGACCATAACCTGCGCAACATCACCGTGTCGTTCCCGCTGCAGCGCCTGGTGTGCGTGACCGGCGTGTCGGGCTCGGGCAAGAGCACCTTGATGCAGGACGTGCTGTTCCCGGCCTTGTCGCGCCACTTCGGCAAGGCCACCGAGACCCCCGGCGAACACGACCGCCTGCTGGGCGCCGACTGGCTGGCCGATGCCGTGTTCGTGGACCAGAGCCCCATCGGCAAGACCGCGCGCTCCAACCCGGCCAGCTACGTGGGCGCCTTCGATGCCCTGCGGGCGATCTTTGCCGACTCGCCGCTGGCCCGCCAGCGCGGCTACGGCGCCGTGATGTTCAGCTTCAATGCCGGCGACGGCCGCTGCCCCACCTGCGGCGGCTCCGGCTTCGAGCATGTGGAGATGCAGTTCCTCTCCGACGTGTACCTGCGCTGCCCCGACTGCGATGGCCGCCGCTACCGCGCCGAGTTGCTGGACGTGAAGGTGCAGCGCAGCGGCAAGAGCTTGAGCATCTCTGACGTGCTGGACCTCACCGTGGCCGATGCCGTGCGCCTGTTTGCTGACGACCGCGAGGTGGTGCGCGTGCTGCAGCCGCTGGCCGATGTGGGCCTGGAATACGTGAAGCTGGGCCAGCCGGTGCCCACGCTGAGCGGCGGCGAGGCCCAGCGCCTGAAGCTGGCCGGCTTCCTGGCCGAGGCCTCCAAGAATGGCTCGTCCTACCAGCCGGTGGCCAAGAAGGGCACGCTGTTCCTGTTCGACGAGCCCACCACCGGCTTGCACTTCGATGACATCGCCAAGCTCATGCGGGCCCTGCGCCGCCTGCTGGAGGCTGGCCATTCGCTGGCCGTGATCGAGCACAACCTGGACGTGATCCGCGCCGCCGACTGGGTGATCGACCTGGGCCCCGAAGGCGGCGAAGGCGGCGGCGAACTGGTGGCCGCCGGCACGCCCGACGACCTGAGGGCGCACCCGACCTCCCACACCGGCCAGGCCCTGCGCGAGTACACCACCTTGCTGGGACAAGGCGGCCTGCAAGTGGCCGAACGCGGCGCCGATTACGTGGCCGCCGCGCGGCCCCAGCGCGCGGCCGTGGAAGACGACAGCATCCGCATCGTCAACGCCCGCGAGCACAACCTCAAGAGCCTCTCGGTGGACATCCCGCGCGGCAAGTTCAGCGTGGTGACGGGCGTGTCGGGCTCGGGCAAGAGCACGCTGGCCTTCGACATCCTGTTCAACGAAGGCCAGCGGCGCTACCTGGAGTCGCTCAACGCGTATGCCCGCAGCATCGTGCAGCCCGCAGGGCGGCCGGAGGTGGACGCGGTGTACGGCATCCCGCCCACCGTGGCCATCGAGCAGCGCCTGTCGCGCGGCGGGCGCAAAAGCACGGTGGCCACCACCACCGAGGTGTGGCACTTCCTGCGCCTGCTGTATGTGAAGCTGGGCACGCAGCATTGCATCCACGACGGCGCCGAGGTGCGCCCGCAAAGCAGTGAAGCGATCGCCGCCCAAGTGCTGCGCGACCGCGCCGGCCAGCACGTGGGCCTGCTCGCACCGCTGGTGGTCAACCGCAAGGGCCTCTACACCGACCTGGCCAAGTGGGCCAAGGCCCGCGGCCACACCCATCTGCGCGTGGACGGCGAGTTCCTGCCCACCGACAAATGGCCGCGGATCGACCGCTTCAAGGAACACACCATCGAGCTGCCGGTGGGCGACCTGGTGGTGGACCCCGCCAACGAAGCCCGCCTGCGCGAGCTGCTGGCCCAGGCGCTGGACCTGGGCAAGGGCGTGCTGCACGTGCTGGCCCCGCTGGACGGCCTGCAGGCCGCGCTGACCACCGGCGGCTCCACTGCAAAACTGGGCCGCGTGCAGGTGTTCTCCACCAAGCGCGCCTGCCCTGTGTGCGGCACCAGCTACCCCGAGCTGGACCCGCGCATGTTCTCCTACAACAGCAAACACGGCTGGTGCACCGACTGCGTGGGCACCGGCCTGGCGCTGACGCGCGACCAGCGCAAGGCGCTGGACGACTCGGTGAAGGACGACGAGGCCGGCCGGGAACGCAGCTTTGCCGAACCCGAGGTCGAAGACGTCACCGACAAGGCCTGCCCCACCTGCCAGGGCAGCCGGCTTAACCCCAGCTCGATGGCGGTGCAGTGGCGCCACCAATCCATTACCCAGGTCGGCGCCTTGTCGGTGGGCGCCACGCGGCAGTGGATCCAGGGCCAGAAGCTGGACGGCCGCGAGGCCGCCATCGCACGCGACGTGGTGGTGGAGATCCGCAACCGGCTGGAGTTCCTGGAGGACGTGGGCCTGGGCTACCTGACCCTGGACCGCGCCGCGCCCACGCTGAGCGGCGGCGAGGCCCAGCGCATCCGCCTGGCGGCGCAACTGGGCAGCAACCTGCAAGGCGTGTGCTACGTGCTGGACGAGCCCACCATCGGCCTGCACCCGCGCGACAACCAGATCCTGCTCGACGCCCTGCACAAGCTGGGCGCCAGCGGCAACACGCTGGTGGTGGTGGAGCACGACGAAGACACGATCCGGCGCGCCGACCACATCATCGACATCGGACCGGGTGCCGGCCGGCGCGGCGGGCGCGTCATTGCGCAAGGCACCGCCGACGATCTGAGCCGCAACCCGGACTCCATCACCGGGCGCTTCCTGAAGACACCGCTGCGGCACCCGCTGCAGCCGCGCCGCGCGGTGCTGCCTGCCCCTGCTGCCTCAGCGGGCGCCGCCGCATCCGGCCCCTACCTGCGCCTGCGCGGCGCCTCGCTGCACAACCTGCGAGGCATTGATGTGGCGGTGCCCTTGTCACGCCTGGTGGCAGTCACAGGCGTGAGCGGATCCGGCAAGAGCACCCTGGCGCGCGACGTGCTGCTGGCCAACGTGCAGGCCGCCGTGGCCGCGCGCGGCAGCAAGAAGCTGCCGGCGTGGGCCGGTTGCACCGGCCTGGAGGGCCACGGCCAGATCGACCGCGTGCTCGAAGTCGACCAGACCCCCATCGGCAAGACCCCGCGCTCCTGCCCTGCCACCTACATCGGCTTCTGGGACACCATCCGCAAGCTCTTTGCCGAGACGCTGGAGGCCAAGGCACGCGGCTATGCGGCGGGGCGCTTCAGCTTCAACATCGGTGGGTCTGGCGCCAGCGCGGGGCGTTGTCCGGGCTGCGAAGGCCAGGGCATGCGGACCATCGAGATGGCCTTTCTGCCGGATGTGAAAGTGCCTTGCGACCTGTGCCATGGCGCGCGCTTCAACCCGGAGACGCTGGCCGTCACCTGGCGGGGCAAGAGCATTGGCGACGTGCTGCGCATGGAGGTGGACGAGGCGGTGGAGTTCTTTGCCTCCATGCCCAACATCGCCCATCCACTGCAACTGCTCAAGGACGTGGGGCTGGGCTACCTGACCCTGGGCCAGCCCTCACCCACCTTGAGTGGCGGCGAGGCGCAGCGCATCAAGCTCGTCACCGAGTTGAGCAAGGTGCGCGACGACGTCACGCGGCGGGGGCAGAAGCCGCCGCACACCTTGTATGTGCTGGACGAGCCGACCGTGGGGCTGCATATGTCCGACGTGGAGAAGCTGATCCGCGTGCTGCACCGGTTGGTGGATGGGGGGCACAGCGTGGTGGTGATTGAGCATGACCTGGATGTGATTGCGGAGGCGGACTGGGTGATCGACCTGGGGCCTGAGGGGGGCGGGGAAGGCGGTAGGGTGGTGGTGGCGGGGACACCGGAGGTGGTGGTGGCGGCGGGGACGCACACGGGGAAGTCGTTGGCGGGGGTGCTGGCGCGGGGGGTGGTGGAGGCGGAGGTGGCAGGGTAGGTCTACCGCATCGCCTTACACATCTTCAGTGATCCTCACCCCGTGCTGGCCTGGATCAACAAGACAACGCCACACAAGCCTGAGGTAACCGACGGATTCGCCCAGGCAAGATAGGTCCAATTGTGCTCACTTGATTGTGATGCGCCCTGCACCTCTGTTCTCAAGGGTAAGGTCGGCTACACCCACGTGAATGCGTGCTGCACGAGGTCACCACCTCTGTGTATGCCGTTCGCTACGCTCGGCACGGTGGGCCGACCTATTCTTATTCTGTATAAGTAGAAACCCTTAAGACTTCCCAAGCTTGTTGTCCGTAGACGCTGTGGGCGCAAGAGGTGCCGACGAGTTCTTTGCAGCCGTATCTACATACATTGCTGGAAGCCTGGCGGATGCCAGCACTAAGTTTTCTCGCAGCGTATCTGGAAGGCTGGAAAGCAGCTTAGCAGATTCTTCTGCCCGCGCGATAAGCCATGCATCACTGTATTCTTGGGTCATCTCGTTTCTCCTTGGCTCTAAGTAACTCAACGTATTCCTCTTCGAAGCGAATCTCTGTGAGTATGTATGTAAGCACAAATCTTCTAAATCGAGGTTTTAGGTCCTTTGCTTTTTGGCTTCTTATTTGACCATCGACATTCTTTCTATCAGCGGTCATTTGAAACAAATCCATATATCGCCTTGGAGCAACGCCGACAAAGGCCCTAAAGTTCGCCTTCGCCGCCGAAGGCTCGTGCGGCTCCACACTTATTGAATCCGAATACAAATCAGCGGTCCGGCTCTTCTCATAGGGCTCAATGAACCAAACCTCTGATATACCTGTCGCCACTATATGTCTAGCACAGATGTGACATGGAAAGGTCGTACAGAAAAGCTTAGCGTTTTGAAGTGATATACCGAGACGCGCGGCCTGACTTATGGCATCCATTTCTGCATGAACAGCCCTACCAAATTCTATTACATCGTAGAGCTTGGCACCTTCAAAATATGCCTGCTCGCCAAACAACATACCCTTTGCCAATTCAGCATCTGTTTTACCGTTTTCACTCCCAGGCGGCGTCCAGCCTTTAGAACGAAGTATCTGAATGGCATCTTCAACCAGCTCTGCCTTTATGCGAATATTGGCGTCGTAGCCTCGTTCAACGTCTCTTTGACATCCCGGGTCATCAGCCCAGTAGAGCCCACCTCGGAACTTCGGCACCTCGTTACAGCCTGTCGACAAAACTTCCCCATCGCCGGTCATGATCGAAGCGCCCACCTGTCGGGAAAGATCCAAAGACCGAAGCGCCGCAGCCTGAGCAAAGAACATTCCTTGCTCCTCGCGCGTAGGAGAGATATATGGATCCCCCAACACCAAACGCACTAAACGTCCCAGCTGCCGTTCCAATTCAACTCGCGGCCCCACACTAACGAAGTAATCGGCCAGAGGGAAGGTCTTTCCGACTCGCTGCCCATATTCATCCTCATATTCCTTGTAGTCTCGATCCACAATTCTTGTAGCCAGCTCCTGAGGCCCTCGAACCTGTTCATTTTCTATGATAGATCTAAACCGCGACGCGAGCGCAGAGATACGGGTATGCCTTGGTGCATAAACAGATATAAGAACAAAGGCTTTTCCATAAATGTTGCGATACAACTCAACTTCCTCTTTCCGCTTGAAAGAGCGAACAACATACGCAACAGCGATGGTCTTATGCGGTGTGTTCTCGTGACCTGTAATTAGCGCCCGTTGTCGCCGAATCTCTGTAAGACCCAATCGACCCACCATGTCCTTGGCATTGACTCGAGAGCAGATTTCGTTTCCGATTCGAATTTGCGTGGCAATTCTCTCGTATTCCTCGAAATCACTCTCCTTCTTTCCTCCTGCTTTCAACAGCAGCTCGCTGAGTCGAATGTGCACGGTTGAATAATCGACGGCACGTAGTTGACTCTCAAGAGCTGCAGCCACATCGGAAAGATTTACACCCGTAGGCCCCACCAAGCCAAACACTAGTTCTATAGGCTGGTCTTGATCTGCAAGAAGCACTCGAAGTGGGTTACCCATCTGCTCCGAGGAAGCAGGAGCAGGTGTCGCATCCTCAGAAGCCGACGCGTTCGTCACACGCAACCTCGAGTTCTCAACATAATTTCCACAGACTTATCCACAGGAGTGAGAGCTAGCTTGGCATTAAACCCTCGCGCGCGATGCCATGCAAGCACATTTACACGTGTCCATCGACACTTAGATAGCAAACTTGAAGCGATTCTTTAGATTTAGTGGCGAAGATCTTGGCTACAAAGCCACGTAAGGATGATCTGCAAAACGCGTCGCCAGTTCCGAAAAAGGCAGAGGCTCGGGGTTCTTGCCTTTTGCCTCCAGGTCTTGCCCAACCGTCGCATGCCGGGCCGGCAAGCTCAACCTGAGCGGAGATAGGTCGGCTCAGGAGGCGGCTCTTCGCGGACGGCCCGGCGCAATTGGCTGAGTGATACAGGCGGCCCGGCCGGCGGCACCGCTTTCGCGCATCGGTGCTACAGCGGCAGCCGGGCCATGCTCACCAGCCTCAGCCGCCCCGCGCTGCCGGCCACCACGGCCTGCGTAGACGGGCCGCTGCTGCCGGCCCGTACGCCGCCCGAGGACACCTGCCAGGCACGCTGCTGCGCATCCCAGCGCACCACCCACCGGGACTCAGGCAACCAGCCTGCCGCCGCCGCTTGGGCCTGGACAAAGGCCACGATTTCCGCTTCGCCCGGCACGCATGCAGCGGGCAAGTCCGGCGCAGGGCCCAGGGCTTCCACCGCGGCGTCCTGGATGCACAGCAATTCGCCGCTACTGACATCCACATCCGCGGTGGCCCCTGTACCCGCCCATTCGCTATACACGCGCCATCGCGCCGGCTGGCCCGGGTCGGGTGGCAGCAGGAACACGCCGCCCGGACCGGACCACGCCATCCCCAAGCCGCGCGCCAGCGCGGCGATGCGCTCCAGCAGGCGCCGCCCTTCGTCGGCTTGCAGCACGGCCAGCTTATGAGATGAAGTCATGGGGCAAGCTCATAGCGTTCGGTCCACAGCCCGGGCGGCCCAGGTCAAGCAAGCAGGTCAAGGGTCTTGCCTCTTGCTATCAACTCCACCATCAAGCCACCCCAAAGTCCCGGCACTTGATCTTCGCGATCAGCCGCTGCCCCCCACGCGTATTCAGCTCCACCTTCGGCCTCGCAACAATCCCCTCGGCCTGGAAATCGCCCCACGTCGAGCGGATGCCCGCCTTGGCCATCGCCACCGCATCCTGCAGGGTGCCTTCGCCAATGACCGGCACCACGTCGAGCCCCAGTTTCTGCGCCACGTCTTCCACGTCGGCCCGTTGCAGCCACCATGGGCCCACACGCACATCGAACAGCACAAAGTCCTGGTCGGCGCGGTAGTTGCCTCCGCCCTTCTGAATCTTGGCGCCGTAGCCTTCGCCGTACAGCACGGCCGCGCCGTCCGTGAACACCTCGGCCAGCCTCGTGGCCAGCGGCACAAAGCGCTCGTTCAACCGACTCAGCAGTAACGCCGGAATTTCAGCATCCTCCGTGCGGCCACCAAACGCAACCGCGCCGTCCTTGAAGATCATGCGAATATTGGTACCGTCCACCTTCTCGGTGAAGGTCCATGCATTGCCGGCCAGGTACTCAAACTCCGGCAGCGTCCAGTCGCCTTCCATCAGCGTCTTGCGCTTGCTTGCCATGTCGCGCTTGAAGATGGTTTGAATCTTGTGGTACTCACTCACTATCACACTCCCTTTCCCTCAGAAATCCGGTCCTCGGAGTATTGATTTTCCCTGGTGGCCCCAGCACTGATATCACCATAGACAACAAGTGCCATCAGGCACGTGTTGCGCTGACCAAGCCTACGGCAGGTTCCTTTGCGGCTGCCCCAGATCGAACAGTCGGCCTGACCCGCTCCGTTCGCCCGGGCAAGACCGGTCGATTGACGCACCGCTGCTGTGAGATTTTCTCGATCCAACCACGGAAGCATCATCCGCATGACCACAGTCAAACCACCCGCCAACCCCGAAACCGACCCGCGCGTCGGGGCCGTCTTCGACGACATCCGCGCCACCCGCAAGACCGACTTCGTCAACAACCTCTGGCGCGCCCTCGCCTTCGACCCCGCGCTGCTGGAGCGCACCTGGTCCGAGGTCAAGCAGGTGATGGCCCAGCCCACGCAGCTTGATCCGCTGACCAAGGAGATGATCTACATCGCGGTGTCCATTGCCAACGCCTGCAGCTACTGCGTCCATTCCCACACCGCGGCGGCACGCGCCAAGGGGATGACGGACGCGCAGCATGCGGAACTGCTGGCCATCGTCTCATTGGCCGCCAAGACCAACCACCTGGCGACCGGCCTGCAGGTGCCGGTGGACCCCGTCTTCGATGCCGACGCATCTTCGAGATGACTTCAACGAGCGCCAAGCCCCGGGGGGAGCAAGCACGGTGACCCCTGGTGAGCTTGAAAATTACTTGCACGCGCACATTCCCTTGTCTTCGGCCATGCAGGTGTCCGTGGAGGCAGCCTCTGCGGAGGGCGTCACGCTCGGCGCTCCACTGTCCCCCAACATCAATCACCGGGACACCGTCTTCGGCGGCAGCGCCTCGGCCCTGGCCATCCTGTCGGCCTGGTCCCTGCTGCACATCAAGCTGGCAGCCAGCGGCCACGAAACCCGCCTGGTCATACAGCGCAACACCATGAGCTACGAACAGGCCATCCTGGGGCGCTTCACTGCCCATGCGCAAGCCCCCTCCTTAGAGCAGTGGAAGGCGTTTACACGGATGCTTGAGCGCAAGGGGCGCGCCAGAATCCCGGTGTCATCCACCCTCCGGTACGAAGGCCAAGACGTCGGGCACTTCGAGGGCGAATTTGTGGCCCTCGGTACTGCAGGCCCCTGACCCTTCGCAAAGACCTCCTCGCTGAACGCATGAACACGACACGCCTCAAGGCGGTGTTGCTGGGGGGCCTGGTTGCAGGCACCCTTGACATCGCCTTTGCCCTCTCGTTTGCCGCCTACAACGGCACCGCGCCCATGCGCCTGCTTCAGGCTGTCGCCAGCGGCGTGTTTGGCAAGGCGGCGTTTGCAGGTGGCGCATCCATGGCTGCCAGCGGGCTGGCGCTGCACTTCGGGCTCTCTTTCCTTTGGGCGGGCCTGTTCCTGATGCTGGCATTGATGCTGGCGCGCTTCAGGCCGTCGCTCGCGCTCCGGCCCTTCGTCTCCGGCAGCTTGTTTGGCGTGCTCGTTTTTCTGGGCATGCGGCTGGTGGTGTTGCCGCTTTCCGCGTTTCCCTTCCCGGTCAGCTTCAAGCCTGTGGCCACGGTTTCTGACCTGTTGTCGCACATGCTGCTGTTCGGCGTCCCGATCGCGTTGGCGGCCCGTGGGGCGGTGGTCAGCGCCCAAGCCGATCGGACGGAAACCGCGTGAAAGCAGTCCCGCGTTGACTTGCCTGCAGCAGGTGCTGGAGCCACACCGCCAGGGTTTCCACCACGTTCGCCCTGTCGAAGTGGCCGAGTCCCGATCGTCGTGACCAGGTCACCGCATCACCCGATGCCCACCTGCAACCACCCCAGAAGGCCCACCCATGCCAACGCTACCCACCCCGGAGGTGACCCTCCACTACACCCGGCATCTCAACCCTCGCGTCGCGGTGGCCGTGGCCCGGTATCTCAAGGCGCCCATCACCTACATCCGGTCCAGCCCGCGCGACCCGGCGCATGAGGCCAGGTTCCGCAAGATCAACCCCAACGCGCTGTGCCCCATCCTGGTGGAACCACATCGCACGCTGTGGGAAACGGATGCCGTCGCCTGCCGGCTCTCCGAACTGGTGGGCTCGGACTTCTGGCGCACGGGCACGCAGACAGCGGAGATGGTCATGTGGCTCAGTTGGAGTGCCCATCACCTCAACCGCGTGGCCGGCGACCTGTACTTCTATCGCGTGTCCCGGCCCACGTTTTCAGACGAAAAAGCAGACCCCGCCGCGCTGGCGCAGGCCGAGCGGGAGTTCAGGGACTACGCCGCGATCCTCGATGCCCAGCTCGAAGGCCGAACCTGGCTCGTGGGCAACCAGATCTCCTATGCAGACTTCCGGGTGGCCTCGGCCCTGCCGTTCGCCGACGCGGCGGGGCTGCCGCTGGCGGGGTTGGCGCAGGTGAAGCGGTGGCACGACCAGCTGCTGGAGATCGATGCGTGGCGAGCGCCGTTCGATGGCTTGGCGGCTTGAACACCGCCTTGCCCTGGACGTGAGGTCGCCGGCCCCGTAGCATCACCAGCCTCCGCCCAGTGCCACCCCGTTCCACCCAGGAAGCCCGCGATGAAGCGATGCATGGTCTTGTTCATGGTCTTATGGGCTGCTTGCGCAATCGCCCAAGCCCAGACGCCCCCGGCCCCGTTTGCAGACGCCGCCCTGCACGCCGCCACCCAGCGCGCCGGCGATTCGCATGCGCTGCAGTTGACGGGTGACCTGGCGGCGCACGACCCCACGCTGATTCGCAGCCGGCGCGGCGACTGGTTCGTGTTTTCCACCGGTGCGCCGGAGCTTGCGGGCGGTACCGTGCAGATCCGCCGCTCGCGCAACGGGCGCGAGTGGTTCCCTGCCGGCAACGTGTTCGAGCGCATCCCCGACTGGCTGGTGCAGGCGGTTCCCGGCGTGCAGAACCTGTGGGCACCCCATGTGCACTACCACGCCGGCACCTACTACCTGTACTACTCGGCCTCCACGTTCGGATCGAACCGCTCGGTCATTGCCTTGGCCACCAACACCACGCTGGATCCGGAAGACCCGGCCTACCGCTGGGTGGACCAGGGCCAGGTCTACGCCAGCACGCCGCAGAGCGACCACAACGCCATCGACCCGGTGGTGGCCGAAGACGAACAAGGCACGCCGTGGATGGCCTTCGGTTCGTTCTGGACCGGCATCCGCATGGTCCGGCTGGAGTGGCCCTCCGGCAAGGCGCTCGCAGGGCAGGAGCCGCTCAGGCTGGGTGACCGCTTCGTGCCGCCCAATGCCATTGAAGCCCCGGCGCTGGCTCGCCATGGCGGCTGGTACTACCTGTTCGTGTCGTTCGACTTCTGCTGCCGGGGCACAGGCAGCACCTACAAGGTGGCCGTGGCGCGCTCACGCAGCCTGACCGGCCCGTACCTGGACAGGCTGGGCACACCGCTGCAGCACGGCGGCGGCACGGTGGTCCTGTCGGAGCGCGGCACGATGTTCGGGCCGGGCGGGCAAGACATCTACAGCGACCGCCACGGCGACTACCTGGTGCACCACGGGTATGACGCGCAATCCAACGGTGCGCACCAGATGGGCATCCGCCGCATCGAATGGAAGGACGGATGGCCCGAGGTGGCTGACGCGGATTGAGCGGCGCCACCGGGGGCCCTGCTACTTCTTCTTCATCCGGTTCGGTGCCACGCTGACCGCCGGCAGCGCACCGGCCGGCACCAGTGGCTTGGCCTCTGAGGGCGCCTTTTTCTGCTTCTTCGCTTCCTTGTTGCCGCGTTGACCCTTGGACATGATCGTCTCCTGCGTTCGATGGGTTGTGGGAGTCCGTTGAGGCGCCCGAAAGCCGCCGGGCGTGGGCCCGGCGGCACCTGCACGCCACGTCGGCGTGGCGCTCCAAAGGCGAGTATCTGCTTCCGCAGACACGGTGCCCGCGTCCTGGCGCCTTGTCTGTACGTTGCCGCACACAGGGCGATTCATTTCCCCCGCAGCGCCGGCTGGCGATGCTCAGCCGTCCATGCCCGCGCCGCAGTTCCAGCACTGCTCGAACGCGCCCTCCACCAGCTCCTGGCAGCTGCGGCACACCCAGCGGCGCTGCGGCGCATGGCGCAGGTCGTCCAGCAGTTGGCGGGCTTGAGCGAACTGGTCTTCGTCGAGGATCCACACTTCGGGCATGGCCTGGTCAGGCGGAATCTCGCCGGCAATGCTGCTGGCAAAGAAGCGCTGCACGTTGGCGGTGATGCCAGCCTGGTTGAGCAGGTCGGCCCACAGCGAGGCGATGGCAATGTTGGGGGCTTGGGTGAGGCGCTTCACGCAGGAGGCTCGCAGCAGGTCGTCCGGCATGGTGCCATGCCGGACGATCTGGGTGCACGCGGCTGCGGTGATTCATCACGCGCCCCGCGTCACTCTCCTGGATCAAGAGGTTTCAGGAAGTCTCTGGGGTTGCAGGCCGAGCCGGGCCGCAGCGCTGATCACGGCCAGGATCGACGCTGTGACGATGTGCTCGTGCCGGCCCGCCCCGAAGCGCGTGCCGGCCACGCCGGGGGTGGCCAGTTCCACGACAGCCAGCGCCTGGGCCTGGGCGCCGGTGCCCAGGCTCCGTTCTTCGTAGCTGTCCACCCGCAGCGGCAGGCCCAGGGCATTGACTGCTGCATCGATCGGCCCGTTGCCCCGGCCCCGCAAACAAAGCGGCCGGCCGTCGGCGAGTACCTCCAGCTCGATGCCTTGGCCGCCCGCCAAGTCGGTCTGGTCGGCCCGGTCGACCAGGCGGTGGCCGCGGTATGCCACACGGCTACCCGCCTGTGTGGCGGGCGCCAGGTAAGTGGCCTCGAACAGCGCCCACAGTGCCTGGCTGCTGATCTCGGTCTCGCTGGCATCCGCACTCTGCTGGACCACCGCGCCGAATTCCACCTGCATGCGCCGGGGCAGGACCACGCCGTGGTCCCGTTCCAGCAGGTAGGCGATGCCGCCCTTGCCGGACTGGCTGTTGACGCGGATCACCCCCTCGTAGGTGCGGCCCAGGTCGGCAGGATCGATGGGCAGGTAGGGCACTTCCCAGCGGCCTCCCGCCGTGCGGGCCGCGAGGCCCTTCTTGATGGCGTCCTGGTGCGAGCCGGAAAACGCCGTGAACACCAGGTCGCCCACGTAGGGGTGGCGGGGATGGATGGGCAAGGACGTGCAGGCCTCGGCCACGCGCGCCACGCCAGGCAGGTCAGAGAAGTCCAGGCCCGGGTGCACACCCTGGGTGTAGAGGTTGAGCGCCAGCGTCACGAGGTCGACATTGCCGCTGCGTTCGCCATTGCCGAACAGGCAGCCTTCTACCCGCTGGGCGCCGGCCAGCATGGCCAGCTCCGCACAGGCCACGCCGGTGCCGCGGTCGTTGTGGGGATGCACGGACAAGACGACATGCTCGCGCCGGTCCAGCCGCCGATCCATCCATTCGATCTGGTCGGCAAAGACGTTGGGCGTGGCCACCTCCACCGTGGTCGGCAGGTTGATGATGACGGGCCGGCCCGGGCCAGCGTCCCAGGCACGAATGGCGCGGTGGCAGGCCTCCAGGGACACCTCCAGCTCGGTCATGCAAAAGGTCTCGGGCGAGTATTGCAGCACCCACTCGGTCTGCGGGCACCGGTCGGTGAGGCGCCTGAGCATGTGCACGTGCCGCTCGACCAGGTCCATCACCTGCGGCACCGTCATGCCGAAGACCACCCGGCGCCACACGGGCGCGGTGGCGTTGTAGAGATGCACGATGGCCCGGCGCGCGCCGCGCAGCGAGTCGACGGTGCGCTCGATCTGGTCCTCGCGGGCCTGCGTCATCACCATCGGCGTCACGTCTGCGGGGATGCGTTCGCCTTCGATCATGGTGCGCACGACGTCGAAGTCCATTTGAGACGCGGCGGGGAACCCCAGCTCGATCTCCTTGAACCCGATGCGCACCAGCTCTTCCCACAAGCGCAGCTTGCGGGCCGGGTTCATGGGTTCGAACAAGGCCTGGTTGCCATCGCGCAGGTCGGTGGAGAGCCACTGGGGCGGCCGGCTGAGGCCACGCGAGGGCCATCGGCGGTCCGGCAAGTCAACGGCGGCGTAGGGGTGATATTTGGATTGAGGGTGGGAGATCATGGACAGCCACGAATCGATTCGCCGCGGGCGCATACGCGCACGGCGAGACAAGGGAATGACGGCAGACCTCCCCTGCAGCCCTCCGAGTGGAGGCTGGTTCGTGGCCGGGGTCAGGGGGAAATCGATGGCATGGAAGCGGCGCGCAGACCCCGGCCGGACGCTAGCGTTAGCTTTGGCGTGAACTGGCGGACGGGGTGGCGCGGATCCATGCGCGCAAGACTAGCCGAGCCGGCCCGGCCTGTCCACGCACTCTCGCTCAATCTCCCCCCGGCGGCGGCAAGGCCCTTGCGCCTGGGCTAAGCTGCCTCCCCAATTGCCCCTCAACAATGTCCTACAGGAGCACGGCCATGCCCAAAGCCATCCAGATCATCGCCGTCGGCGGCCCCGAGCAACTCAAGCGGGTCGACGTGAACGTCGGCGACCCCGGCCCCGGGGAGATCCGCATCCGCCACCAGGCCTGCGGGCTGAACTACATCGACGTGTACCACCGCACCGGGCTGTACCCCTTGCCGCTGCCGCATGTGCTGGGCATGGAAGGCGCCGGCGTGGTGGAGGCGGTGGGGGCCGGCGTGGCGCACATCAAGGCCGGCGACCGCGCGGCCTACGCAAGCCAGCCGCCCGGCGCCTACAGCGAGGTGCGCGTGATGCCCGCCAAGACCGTGGTGAAGCTGCCGGAATCCATCGCCTTCGACACCGCCGCGGCCATGATGCTCAAGGGCATGACGGTGCAGTACCTGCTCAAGAAGACCTTGCCGCAAGGCGGCCTGCATCCAGGCGACTTCGTGCTCTTCCATGCCGCCGCGGGGGGCGTGGGCCTCATCGCCTGCCAGTGGGCCCGGGCGCTGGGCCTGCAGCTCATCGGCACCGCCGGCAGCGACGAGAAATGCCGGCTGGCCGTGGAGCATGGCGCGGCACATGCCATCAATTACAACCAGGAGAACTTCGCCGCGCGGGTGAAAGACATCACCGGCGGCCGCGGCGTGAAGGTGGTGTACGACTCGGTGGGCCGCGACACCTTCGAGAAGTCGCTGGACTGCCTGTCGCCCTTCGGCCTGCTGGCCAGCTTTGGCAATTCGTCCGGGCCGGTGCCGCCGTTCGAAACCGGCATCCTGGCAGCCAAGGGCTCGCTGTACATCACCCGGGCCACTCTCTTTGCCCACATGGCCACGCGCGAGAGCACGCAGGCCATGGCGGACGATCTGTTCGAGGTGGTGGGCAGCGGCCGGGTCAGGATCCGCATCGACCAGCGCTACCCGCTGGCCGAGGTGGCCCAGGCCCACCGCGACCTGGAAGCGCGCAAGACCACCGGGTCGAGCGTGCTGCTGCCCTAAGACGGCCCGGGCCGAGCGCCGGGCCGCTCCCAAGCCGGCCCGGATCCCCGTGGGGGATCGGTCGATGTACGCATCGGACGAGGGGTCGTCATCCAGCGGGGCTGCGGCGCACGCGCCGCAGTTCGTCCACGATCAGGCAGATGGCGCCCAGCGTGATGGCGCTGTCGGCGATGTTGAAGGACGGGAAGTAGCCGCCATGGAACACCGGTTCCAGGACGTCCCAGTGGAACTGCAGGAAGTCGACCACGTAGCCATGCATCAGCCGGTCGATCACGTTGCCGAGCGCGCCGCCCAGGATCATCACGAGGGCAAACGCAAACAGCGTCTGCCGGCCATGCTGCCGCAGCATCCAGATGATGAAGACGGCGGCCACCAACCCCAGCCCGACGAAGAACCAGCGCTGCCAGCCTGATGCACCGGCCAGGAAGCTGAACGCGGCGCCGGTGTTGTGCACGCGCACGAGGTTGAAGTACGACGTGACGGTGTCGCTGTCGCCGAGCTTGAAGTGCTGCAGCACCAGCGTCTTGGTGACCTGGTCCAGCACGATGACGAGCACGGCCAGGGAGAGCCAGGCGAGCAGGTGGCGGTAAGAGGGCTTGAGCATGCGTGGGGGGAGTGGGCCATGATCGCTGGCCGTCAAGGGCCGATGAGTTTACCCCGCGGCTTCGTGGCGCCGAGGGTCTCGGTGGCAGGCCCACTGTCTTCACGCCGGAGCGGCAGTGCCTTTTGGCGCAGGCAGCCAACCGGCGCAACAACGCCCGGTTTGGCATCGAGTGGATCCACCGCCTGCTGCTCAATGCAATTGGGACGATCACATGTGCGCACTCGGTGCACGACCTCAGCACCGATTGCAGGCAGTAGAAACCCGAGAGGCCATCACCTGGAGAAAGACGCCTTCATCAGGAAGGCTCTCGAACAGCCCTCACAAGAAAAACCGATGACGTAACCTGAAAATTTCTCGCTTGCCCGGCCCCGCCTTGCAAAAACAAAATGACACAGTGGCGGCATCACCTGACCCAATGGAGCAAAGGTACATATGAAAGTACTAGGGAAAACAGGGCTGGCAAACGCGTTGCTGAGTGCAGTGTCATTGAGTGCATTGATCAGCACAACCGCGCAGGCGCAGCAGGAAATCAAGATCGGCGTGATCTACCCGTTGACCGGGTCGCTGGCCGCCAGCGGCAGCGAGATGCGCAATGCGCTCGAACTGGCAGCGGACATCATCAACAACGGCACACCGGGCGCTCCGGACCTGACGTTCTCTGCCGGGGGCGGGCTGCCCAACCTCAAGGGCGCAAAAATCAAGCTGATATTCGCTGATCACCAGGGTAACCCCCAGGTCGGCGCCTCCGAGGCCGAGCGGCTCATCAGCCAGGAGAAGGTGGTCGCACTGGTCGGCGCCTACAACAGCAACGTCACCGCCACCGCCAGCCAGGTGGCCGAACGCAACCGCGTGCCCTTCGTGAACCCGGAGTCCTCGTCGCCGTCGCTCACCCAGCGCGGCTTCAAATGGTTCTTCCGCACCACGCCGCACGATGACCTGTTCGTGCACAACGCGTTCGACTTCCTGAAGGAACTCGAAGCCAAGCGCAAGTTCAGCGTAGGCACCGTCGCCACCTTCAGCGAAAACACCTTATGGGGCAATGAAGCCTCCAAGCTGCAGGCCAAGCTGGCACTGGAGAAGGGCTACACGCTCGTCAAGCAGGTGACGTATCCCGCCAAAGGCACCCAACTCACCTCCGAGGTGCAAACGCTCAAGGCCGCCAACCCCAATGTGGTGATGCAGTCGTCGTACACGGAAGCCATCCTGTCGATGAAGACGTACAAGGAGCTGGGCTACCTGCCGGACATGCTGCTGGCCAACAACGCCGGCTTCACCGACACGGAGTTCATCCGCACGCTCGGCCGCGATGCCGACTACGTGATCACCCGCGAGGTCTGGTCGCTGGACCTGGCCACGCGCAAGCCGCTGATCAAGCAGGTCAACGACCTCTTCAACAGCCGCTACAAGATCAACTTCACCGGCAACTCTTCGCGCAGCTTCACCGGCCTGATGGTGATCGCCGACGCCATCAACCGGGCCGGCAGCACGGAGCCGGAAGCCATCCGCAAGGCCCTCGCCGCAACCGACATCCCGGGCGCCAAGCTCATCATGCCGTGGAAGGGCGTGAAGTTCGACGAGCAAGGCCAGAACACGCTGGGCGCCGGCATCCTGGTGCAGATCGTGGACGGCAAGTACCACACGGTGTGGCCGTTCGACCTGGCCAGCCGCGACGTGACCTGGCCCATGCCCAAGTGGGACCAGCGCCAGCGCCCCTGACATGATGTGGGCACCCGGCCCCGGCGTACCGGTGCCACCCGCCGAGCGGGTGCTCAGCCGCCTTGGGGCGGCCCGGCGCCGGCTGAGTGTGGGCACCCGGCACCCGCTGAGACCGACCCCCGCGACGCAAGCCCAGGCCGTTGCCACTGCGGCGGCCTTTCAGGGAGTTTCTTCATGACCTTCGATATCCTGCTTCAGACGCTGGCCTCGGGCGTGCTGATCGGGCTGATCTATGCGCTGGTGGCGATCGGCTTGACGATGATCTTCGGGGTGATGGACATCGTCAATTTCGCCCACGGCGAGTTCCTGATGCTGGGCATGTACGCCAGCTTCTGGATGTTCGCGCTGGTGGCGCTGGACCCGATGTTCACGCTGCCGCTGACCGTGCTGATGCTGTTTGCCTTCGGTGTGCTGCTGTACCGCGTGGTGATCCGCCGCATCATCGACGCGCCGCCGCTGAGCCAGATCTTCACCACCTTCGGGCTGATGCTGCTGATGCGCGGCTTGGCGCAGTTCTTCTGGAAGCCCGACTACCGCACCATCGAGAACTCGCTGGTGGCCGGCAGCATCAAGGTGGCCGGCGTGCAGGTGGGCCGCCCGCAGGTGGTGGCCGGCCTGGGCGCGGTGCTGGTCACGGCAACCCTCTACTACTTCCTCAACCGCACGAAGCTGGGTGCCGCCCTGGAGGCCACCGCGGCCGACAAGGAAGCAGCCCGGCTGATGGGCATCGACTCGCACAAGATGTTCGCCCTGGCCTGGGGCGCCGGCGCGGCCTGCGCCGGCGCGGCCGGGGGGCTGCTGTCCACCTTCTTCCCGATCTTTCCGGACGTCGGTGCAAGCTTCATCCTGCTGGCCTTCGTGGTGGTGAACCTGGGCGGCTTCGGCAGCGTGATGGGGGCCTTCTGGGCCGGCATCCTGGTGGGCGTGATCGAGGTCATGGGTGGGCTGCTGCTGGGGCCTCAATACAAGACCGCCATCGTGCTGGTTCTCTTCCTGGGTGTGTTGATGTTCCGCCCGCAAGGCTTGATGGGAAAGGCATGAAGATGAGCGCCCTCACAGACAAATCACACCGCGGGCTCGTGCTCGCCCTGCTGGCGCTGGCCGCCGCGCTGGTGGTGCCGTTCCTCACCGACGACCCCTCGCACCTGAACCTCGCCATCCTGGCGCTGATGGCCGCGCAGATCGGCGTGGCCTGGAACCTGCTCGGCGGTTATGCCGGCCAGGTCTCGCTGGGCCACGTGGCGTTCTATGGCGTGGGCGCCTACACCTCCACGCTGCTGCTGGTGAAGTTCGGCATCAACCCCTGGCTGGGCACGCTGGCCGGGGCCCTGGCGGCAGCGGTGCTCAGCGCGGGGGTGGGCTGGTCCTGCTTCCGGCTCAAGGGCCACTACTTCACGATGGCCACCATCGCGGTGGCCGAGATCGTGCAGATCGTGTTCACGAACTGGGAGTACGCCGGCACGGCGGTGGGCCTGACCATCCCGATGGATCCGCAAGGATTGGGAGCCATGGTGTTTGCCGACAAGGCCTCGTACTACTGGCTCGCGCTCGGGCTGCTGGTGGTCACCCTGCTGGCAGCCTTTGCGGTGGAACGCAGCTTCCTGGGCTACTACTTCCGCGCCATCAAGGACGAGCCGGATGCGGCCCGCAGCATCGGGGTCAACATCGCGCTCTACAAGCAGGTGGCCTTGTCGCTGAGCGCGTTCTTCACGGCGCTGGGCGGCAGCTTGTATGCGCAGAAGGAGCTGTACATCGACCCGGGCTCGGTGCTGTCGACCGCGCTGTCCATCAAGATGGCCCTCGTCTCCATCCTGGGCGGCGTGGGCACCTTGTTCGGCCCGGTGATCGGCTCGCTGGTGCTCACCGCCATTGAGGAACTGTCGCGTGCCAGCTTCGGCGGCACCGGCCGGGGCACCGACACCGTGATCTACGCCGGCCTGATCGTGGTGATTGCGGTGTTCTACCCCACCGGCCTCATCGGCTGGTACCAGGACCGCGTGCGCCGCTGGAAGGCGCGCGCCGAGCAGGCCAAGGCGGCACAGGCGCCCACGACCCATACGTCCACGTCGTCGAGTGGAGTTGCACCATGAGCCTTCTTGAAGTGCACGCCGTCAGCAAGCGCTTCGGCGGGCTCACGGCCAACCAGGACGTGTCGTTCAGCCTCGAACGCGGGCAGATCGTGGGCCTGATCGGCCCCAACGGCGCCGGCAAGACCACGCTGTTCAACTGCGTGGCGGGCTTCTTTGCGCCCACCGCCGGCACGGTGACGCTCGACGGCCAGGCCATCACCGGCCTGCCGCCCGAAGCCTGCGCCCGCGCCGGGGTGGGCCGCACCTTCCAGATTGCCCGCACCTTCACCAGCATGACGGCCTGCGAGAACGTGCTCAGCGGCGCGCTGCTGCGCGACCGCCACGTGGGACGGGCACGCGAGGCGGCCATGCACTGGCTGGCCTTCGTCAACCTGGACCGCTTCGCCGACAAGCCCTCGCGCAGCATGACCGTGAGCGAGCAGCGCCGCCTGGCCGTGGCGCGGGCCATGGCCACCAGCCCCAAGCTGCTGCTGATGGACGAAGTCATGGCCGGGCTGAACCCGTCCGAGGTGCGCGAAACCGTGGACGTGGTGCTGAAGATCCGCGACAAGGGCATCTCGTGCCTGATCGTCGAACACGTGCTGGAGGGCATCATGCCCATTGCCGACAAGATCGTGGTGCTCGACCGCGGCAGCAAGATCGCCGAGGGCACGCCCGCCGAGGTTTCGAACGACCCCGCGGTGATCCACGCCTACCTGGGAGACGAATGATGCTGGAAGTCGCCAATGTGCGCGTCAGCTACGGCGGCGTGCTGGCCCTGTCGGACGTGAGCCTGAAGGTGGGGCCGGGCCGCATCGTCGCGCTGGTGGGCGGCAATGGCAACGGCAAGTCCACCACCTTGCGGGCCGTGGCCGGCCTGAACGGGCTGGACGCCGGCAGCATCCGCTTCAACGGCCAGCCGGTGCACGGCCTGCCCGCCCACGAGCGCGTGCCTCTGGGCCTGTCGCTGGTGCCCGAAGGCCGCAAGCTGTTCCCCAAGCTCACGGTCCGGCGCAACCTGGAACTCGGCGCCTACACCCGCAATGACGACGACGAGGTGACCGCCAGCGTGGAGCAGATGTTCGACCTGTTCCCGGTGCTGAAGGAACGCGCCACGCAGGCGGCCGGCACCATGAGCGGCGGCGAGCAGCAGATGCTGGCCATCGCCCGCGGCCTGATGGCCCGGCCCAAGCTGCTGATGCTGGACGAGCCCTCGTGGGGGATTGCGCCCAAGTTCGTCACCAAGGTGCTGGACGTGATCCAGAGCGTCAATGCCACCGGCGTGGCGATCCTGCTGGTGGAACAGAACCTGAACAAGGCCCTGGCCATCGCGCACGAGGGCTACGTGATCCAGACCGGCCGCATCGTGATGCAAGGCCCGGCGCAGGACCTGCTGCAAGACGAGCGGGTGAAGAAGGCCTACCTGGGGATGTGACCGGGGGAAGGGGCGGGGGCCACTTACCGCGCACTTACCGCGCCCCCACCGCCCCCAGCCGCAGCACCGCGGCACGGTGCTCGGTGTACTCGATCACGCCCTGGTCCACCGACTTGCGCCAGAACTCCGTGGCGCGCTTGAGGTTGCCTTCGGCGAAGTACTTTTCGCCGATGTAGAAGTACGCCTCGCACAAGGACTCGGCCGGGTTCTTGGCCGCCTTGGCCGCCACGATGACCGAATCCGCGCTGGTCTTGCCCACGGCCATGTCGATGAGCGGGCGCGGCCAGTCGGACGTGAGCTGGTCCCAGGGGTAGGCGGCTTCCAGCCCGGCCGGGTCCTGGCCGTCGGAGCGCAAGGCCAGCGAGAGCCACAGGATGGGGTAGCCGCGCCGCACCGCCGAGCGGTCTTTCAGCAAGGTCTGCAGGTCGGCGCGTGCCGCCGGCAGGTCTTTCTTGAAGTAGCGCGCCTGGGCCCGGGTGGTCAGCGCCTCGCCGTCGCGCGGGCTGCGGTCGAGGATGCGCGTGCTCAGCTCGATGGCCCGGTCGAACTCGCCGCGCAGCTTGGCATTCACCGCGGCAGCGTTCTGCGTGGGCACGGCCTCGGGTGCCAGGCTCAGGGCACGGGCAAAGTCGCTGCCGGCATCCTCCAGCCGGCCCAGGTGGTCGTACTCGATGCCGCGCGCCGTGAGGGCCTGCGCCTCCAGGGCCGGCGGCAGGCGCCCGGCGGCGATCTGCGCCGACAGCACCGTGGCCTTCAGGTGCGCCTGCACCTGGTTCTGCGTCGCCAGCTTCAGGCGGCCGGTGCGCATGGCGTCGGCGGCGCCGCGCAGTTCCTGGGTCAGCGCGTCGATGCGCCCCGGAGGCATGGCCGGCACACCGAAAGAGATGCCCAGGCGCGGCATCAGCTCGGTCAGCTTGGCCGTGTAGGCCGGCCAGTCTTGCGGCTCCACCTGGTCCACGCCCAGCCGTACCTCGGCAAAGTACTCGGCCCGGCGGCGCTCGACCTCGTAGCCGGTGGTGAGCGAAAAATGCGCATCGCCGCCCTCCAGCCGCTGCGAGGCGGGCTGCGAGAACACGTCCTCGGGGTACTCCAGCACGATGGCGTGGCGGTACACGCCGGGGAACGAAAACGCCAGCGGGTCGCGGCGCGTTTCCGACTTGGGCGCGACCAGCGCATCCACCACGCCCCAGTGGACCAGGTCGGCCCCGAGCGCACGCTGCTCGGGGAAGCGCCAGAACTCGGGGATGGCGAACTCCTGCACGAAGGTCAGCGCATCGTCCTGCTCCGAGGTCTCCATGCGAGCGGGCGACAAGGTCTTGAGGCGCGGGTAGGTCTTGAGGTAGGGCGCCGCCAGCGCCGCGGCAATGTCGCGCAGGCCGCGCGTGGCCACGGCCTCGCGGAAGGCATCGGCCAGGTCGCCGCGGTAGGTGACGCGCGACTCCAGCAGCGGATCGGCCGCGAACTGGGCGATGCGGATGGTGTCCTTCACGTTCACGCGTTCCACGTCGTAAGGCACCGGCAGCGCGGCCAGGGCCGTGGTGGCCGAGACCAGCGGCAAGCCCCGGTCGAAGCCGTAGGACTGGCGGTTGGGCAGGCTGCCGGTCTGGTGCGAGCGGGTGGCATCCAGCCAGTAGGGCGTGCCATCCAGGTCGACCCGGGCGATCACGTGGTCGAAGGCCAGCGGGCTGGGCAGCATCTGCGCCACGTCCGCGCGCAGCACGCTCGACACCAGCACCGGCGTGGCGGAGATGTCCAGCCGGCGCAGCAACGCAGCCAGCAGGCGCACCTTGTCCTTGCAATCACCGAAGCGCTGCTCGATGACCTGGCCGGGCGCGGCCGGCCGGTGCGTGCTGGTGCCAATCTCGGTGCCGAAGTAGCGCACGTCGCGCTGCGTGAACTGCAGCGCCGCCAGCAGCTGCGCCGCCCGGTCGGGCGACTGCGCCTTGATCTCGGCCACCTTCTGTTCCACCAGCGGCCCGGTGTCGCCGAAGGCAAACAAGGCCTCGCCCCAGCGGGCCACTTCGCCCCAGTCGGCGTATTCGCTGAACTGCACCTGCTGGCGCAGCGTGATGCCATAGGGCGCGCCATCGT
>Ga0307516_10002104_pt1 | contig 27039 bp, 39 predicted proteins | sample 19_EM_MG_FD_203310 | JGI IMG/M metagenome (GOLD analysis project Ga0307516, IMG submission 203310) | Populus trichocarpa ectomycorrhiza microbial communities from riparian zone in the Pacific Northwest, United States - 19_EM | ecosystem: Host-associated > Plants > Roots > Unclassified | place...
GCCCCCCCCCCCCCCCCCCCCCCCCCCCCCCCCCACCCCTTCTCGGCGTGGATGCAAACAAACATTGTTGCGTATTTTGTCGGTTTTTTTTTTGAAGCGATACATGGGTGAATTTCTGAGGGTTGGAGACAGCCCGCCTCCGAATCGCAGTCTTGGGGGGGGCGGGAAAGTCCTCAAATTGTGGACCGACATACAGGGGTTTGGTCTCTGGTAGTGGCGGGGGGACGGAGAACGAGACATAACAGCAGTACATAGAATATAATAAGTAGGAGAGTTGGATATTTGTGCGGACGGTCGCCGAGACAGCATTTTTCTTTTTCGGAGCGTCCGAATAGTCTACATGATGTATCTGCATAAGTACTTGTACGCTCCAGCCGCAGCCAGCTCTTAATTATTGCTTGGCAACAGAAAAAATTATTGCAGCACAAATACATGTTATGATTTTACTCGTAAAAAATAAAGATTTACCGTTGTACTGGAGGATCTGGTCTTTGCGTGCTGTGCAAGTGGACAGGTTGGCAATGAGGAAAGAAAAAAAAGTGAGTGGAGTGTCTTGCTTCGACCAGCCCCGCCAGTTTGTGTTGGTGTTCAGGGGTATGTACTCTATGTATGTATCTACATGTATGTTACTCTACGCTCGCTGTGACCCAGCCTGGGGCCCCCTCAAAGTCGAATTTCAGGGCTGGACGTCCTTATTATTGGTCAATTTTTCTCGACGCGCTTCCAACCCGTTTTGTCACCCAGCCAACTTTGAGGACCTCTATGTAACTCTAGATATCTATTTGTCTGGTTTTGCCGCTGCCCGTTTCCGTCCAATCCTCTGCTTCGCCCTTGCATGTGGCCAGAACGAGGCTGTGCCTGCTCGGCTGGCAATGAAACGAAGCCCCGAGGTCATCACAAACGAAACGAACCCTAGCCCTCGTCGATGGTGATTTAACTTTGTCATGAAATGGCACCCCGCAGTATGATAGATAGATATGTATGTCGCGATGGTTGCGGGAGATCTGCAAACCCCAACCCCACCAACTCACAAAGCCCACCCTCATCAAACCGATACATAGATAGATCGTAGCGACCCTGCGCATCCACGGACCACCCCCCCCCCCCATCCACACCCAGTCCAACGTGCACCCCGCAAACTCTGCCGTCCGGAAATATGGCCACCTTCCACGCGCCGCCAACGGGCCCAATTTCGACCGCTTCGCGGGACCTGGGCAAGTCCCACACGCAGTCCGGCTGGCGCGTCAGCACGCACAAGTACCCGATCTGCAACGCGACCGAGATCAACGCCATGACGGAGGCGCTCGGGATCGCACCGCCGGAGATGATCTTCGGCAACAACGCGGTGCGTATCACGCACGTGGCGAGCGGATTCACGGTCGCGTTCACGGCGCAGGACGCGCTCGACGTCGTCGACAAGACCGGCGCGACCATGCTCAAGGTCGCCTACTCCGAGGAGTGGCAGAAGATGCGCGAGAAGCTGTCGGAGGAGATCAAGGAGGTCATCCGGCCATTCGACTGGAGCTACTCCTCGAGCTGGAAGGGCCGGGTCGACGGCGGCGGAGCGGCACAGCTGGTTGCCGTCGGAGAGGACCAGGGGATCCCGTACGAGAAACTCAGGCGGCCGGATCCGATCCTGTTGTTCGACGAGGTCGTGCTGTACGAGGACGAGTTGGCCGACAACGGCATCGCTGTGATGAGCGTCAAGGTGCGAGTCATGCCCGAGAGGCTGCTGGTCCTCCAGAGATTCTTCCTGCGGCTGGACGGGGTCGTCGTCAGGATCCGGGACACGAGGGTGTACGTCGAGTTTGCGACGGGGGAGGTGATCAGGGAGTATGTGAGCAAAGAGGCCAAGTATCAGGATGTCAAGAAGGTACGACTGGACCCCCGCCGCCCCCCCAATTTCCGACCACACAGGGGAACTGACCGGGACCAGAAATTCGCGATGTACCCACCAGATGATATCCCGAGTCTCTTGAGGGACCCGAATCAGCTCGTCGATGTGCTGCCGATCATCGAGACCACGAGGGAAAGGACGGTGGTGAAGTAAGTGGCTATTTTTTCTGCTGTCTGTTTTGGAGGCCTTGGCGTTTTCTGTTTCTTTGTAAAGCACCAGCACTCGATCCTAGTATGTAGATACCGCTTGCAATGCGGTGGCTTCATCGCCGTCCTTCCCGTCAGACACAGACACTGCATCTCACTCGCCAGAAAACCGCCGTTGCACGCATGGTTGCAGGCTTGAGACTGCGGGTTGTCTGCTATCTGCTGGCACGTGTCCCCGGCTGCGGTCGGGTATATGATGGCCAGGCCCGAACATCTACCTAGGCCGCGACGGGCGTGTTGGCGTTATCTTATGGCCACAGTTCCGTACCAGGGGCGAATAAGCCTAGGAACCGTCGGCAGATACTGGACGGGTGTCTCCGAAGCGCGCAATGCCCCTCGCTCCGCAACGACTGCGGGGCAGAAAGAAAGGCAGAAGTAAAACTCTCATCCCCGTTCGGACGGGCACGAACAGAAACCTGCATAAATACTTCCCGTCCCTCTCCATCCATCGGATCGAGTGCAGCACAACCAAAACAAAGACCACAATGGAAACCAGTGCGAGCTCCCCCCTCCTCAGCGCCAAAAGCGCGGTGGTGCGATACCACGAGAAGATCCCGTACGTGCGCCGTCTGCCCGCAGCGGTTGTGGGGATCATCCTCGCCGCCGCCGCCGCCAACGCGGTTGTTTGGGCTGCTGTCGGTGCTGTTCTGGTGCGGTTGGCTATGCTCTCCCTTGGGTCGAGGCGCAGGCTTTGGAATCTCGGTGCTGACATTGTGCACCGCGCAGCATTTCAACCGGTATGTTGGCTCCCCCCACGGGCGGTAATGCAGAGCGGTGCTCAACGGCTGAGTGGTTCTCTCCCCGAACAGGCCCCTCTTCGCAACCGCGGTACTCGCCTACACCCTCGGCCTCCGGCACGCGCTCGATGCGGACCACATCGCGGCCATCGACCTCATGACCCGCCGGCTCATCGCCAGCGGCCGCAAGCCTGTTGCCGTGGGGATGTACTTCTCGCTCGGGCACAGCACGGTCGTGGTCCTGACATCGATCGCCGTCGCGGCGACCAGCGCCTCGCTCTCGCAGCGCTTCGACTCCTTCTCCCGCGTGGGCGGCATCATCGGCACCGGCGTATCTGCCGCATTCCTGATGATCCTTGCCGGGCTGAATGCCTTCGTGCTGTGGAGACTCACCGCCAAGCTCAGGGGCGTGTTGAGGGGTGAGGGTGGTGGCGAGCAGAATGCGCTCGCCGAGGCACTCGCGGGCGCCGGGTGCCTCACGAGGGTGTTCAAGGGTGCGTTCAGGATTGTCGATAGGGAGTGGAAGATGTATCCACTCGGCGTGCTGTGTATGTTCTCTCCCTCTTGGTGTCCTGTCCGGTATCGAGGCGTTGGGCTGATGCACATACGTGCAGTCGGTTTAGGCTTCGACACCTCCAGCGAAGTCGCGCTCCTGGGCATCGCCAGCATCCAAGCCGCTTCGGGCACGAGCATCTGGCTGATCCTGATCTTCCCGCTGCTCTTCACGGCGGGAATGTGCCTCCTCGACACCACCGATGGAGCGTTGATGTCGGCACTCTACCAAACCTCGACGTTCTCCCAAGACATCGTAGCGGTCCTCTACTACAGCATCGCACTCACCGCGATCACGGTGCTTGTCGCAGTGGTCATCGGAACGATCCAGCTGCTGTCGTTGATCTACAATGTTGCCGAGCCCACGGGACGCTTCTGGGACGGTGTGGAAAAGGTGGGAGAATACTACGATATCGTGGGTGGCAGCATCGTGGCGCTGTTCCTGGTCGGGGCCGTGGTCAGCGTTCTGGTGTACAAACCGTGGAGGCGGTGGGAGGAACGGAGGAGAATCCGAAGGGAGCTTGCAGCGGAGGTGGTGAGGGTGGAGGGTTGCTAGGGGAGACCGCAGAGCGCTGCACATATCGGCTCTACAGACGTCAGGGCTTTCCGCCCAGGGTCGGAGTGTATAGGTATTGGGAGCAATGACCCGTATTCCATCTGTTGAATCATTTATGATGCGAAATGTGTCAGCGTCAAGCGCGCTTAATCGGAGCGCGCCGTGGACAGCGTCTAATCCCCAACCGAAAATCACTTGCCAAGGGCCCAAAATCCACCAATCTATATCTATAGTCCATTTACACCTTCGATCCACTGCCACCTCACCACAACCCGCCAGCACCTCGTTGAGCTCCACGTTTCAACCGCCCCGTCATGATCCAACTGAAGGCAACCTACCAGCCCAGCCCTCCCTCCTCCCCGTCATCATTCGAACCCGGCCCCGCTGACACAACACAGTCTATGCTAAACTGCATCGACAACTCCGGCGCGGCCCTAGTGGAATGCGTGAAAGTGCTCAAGATGAAGCGCGCCGCCAAAGTTGGTCCGTCAATTCTCTCTCTCTCTCCTCCGGTCCACCCACCTTCCTCCTCCTCCTCCTCCTCCTCCTCCGCACGTGCGTACTCACAGGTCGCGCGACAGGCGACAGGATCGTAGTGGTAGTCCAGAAGCAGCGCAACCTCGGCAGCGAACTCAGCGGGCAGGCGGCAGCGGCGCAGAAGGTGCGCCGCGGCGACATTTCGCACGCCATCGTCGTCCGCACGAAAAAGAAGTACGGACGGCCCGACGGATCGTTCGTGCGCTTCGACGATAATGCGTGCGTCCTGATCAACAAGGCTGGAGATCCCATGGGGACGAGACTGAACGGTGGGGGTTATTCTTTCTTTTTTTTTCTCCATTCCCCCCTTCGTAATTCGGGAACCGGGGGCGAGGCAGGGATTGGGCTGATGGGTGGAAACTACAGGTGCTGTTGCGCAGGAGCTGCGAGGGAAGCAATGGTCCAAGATTTTGTCCCTGGCACCAGCTTACGTTTAGATTGTTGGTGGCTTCAGCAGCAATGGATTGTACGACAGATTTGATTTCATGAGGGTGCTTCAACTCCTAACTGGTGGCCAGTGGTTGAGTTTGTCGCTGTGAAGTGATTTTTGACTTTGGAGTGGAAAGGCAATGGGGTCTGTTCGGACTGCCGTCTTTCCGACCTAGCACAGCCCGAAACAAAGGTCAAGACCGCCATGATGGCCTATTGCATCCGCCAACCACGCCGAAACGTCGTGGTGAGCATTTGATAGCCGATTATAGCCGATTTTGTTGCCGTTGTACATACACACAATGGGATGCTCCTGAATCTCGCCGCATGTAACCTAGCAGCAGAAACGGCCTTGTCGCCTGCCGCCCTATCATATCTCATTGACGTCGGGCTTGGAGGCGGTGACCACTGCTCGCTACCTACCGCTGCGGAGCCATCAGGTAGACACATTGAGCACTACGACCGTTCGACGGGCGGAGGACATGCCACTCAAGTGAACTGTAAAGACTGCTCTATGGTAGATGCGCCATTATCGAACTTTAAAGCGATTTCAAACGATTTTAACGCCAGATCTAACCTGCATGCTTGCTGGAAAAAAAAAAGGAAACCCTGCTTTGCTCTAATGATGAACGGATCCGCAACTTATGCAGACGTAAAACAGAGACTGCATATAACATTAGCCACGTCCGAAGCCTCCGGGTGCCACAGGCACAGCTTACCATCTTGGTATCCTCGGTTCGCTGCTGACTCTGGAAGAACACACTCTCCGACTCACCGCACTGCGGGCAGACACGGACAGCCTTGGGCAACTACATTTCCACGCGATCCGTCAGCGGGGCAGTCTCCGGCAGGGCAGGACGTCGCGACTCACGGTAGGGTCGCTTCCAATATCCGTGGTGACACCGGCGGTTTCTCCCGCGTTGCTCGAGAGAGTGTTACGGAACACACAGTAGTTCGCCGCCTTCTCAGTGTTGTGACAGGTACGACAACGGTACATCAGCTCGTTTTTGGCACGATCCTGCGTAGGGGGTAAGGTTCAGATGGGCGGTCGACCCGGGTAGGAAGGCAGGGGACGGACCGCGTGCGGGTAGAGCATGTTGCTGCTGTACGGGGGTTAGCATGAAGCCCGGCCTGTGGGAGGCGTGTGTGGGTTTACCACTCGCGGCAGAAACGGAAGGCCACCTTCTCGCGCGAGGAGCGCTGCTGGTTATCGGGAGCTGGGGTACCGGCGTCGGAAGACATGGTGAAAGCTCAGTGGTGGTGGTGGTGGTGGTGGTGGTGGTGGTGGTGGTGGTGGTGGTTGTTGTTGTTGAACACGAGTAAACTGACGTCGGGATAGAGCAACAAGCTGCTGGGTATGAGCTTGTTGCTTGGGAGCACGCGCTGGGCTTGGGGTTTGGTTAGTTTCTTACTCAGCAAAAAAAGAACCTTGGCATTTACGGGTGAGCGACACACTTCGGAAACGCTTTATCGCGTGCGCTCTCTCCGCCCCACCAGTACCGGCCCGTTCAATTGCCAGCCTCCCCACCCGGCACCGCTACCGAGACCTTCGTCTATACTCGATTTCTTCGCAATGGCTCTGGCTTCCCGATGCTGCGCCCGTCTGGTCGCCCGTTCTTCCTTCTCGCTCGTGCCGAAGACTGCGGCACTCCCGGTGATGAACAGGCGGCACAACTCGATCGCCGCGGCCGATCCTAAGATCGCCTCCATAGTCGACCAGATCTCCGGGTTGACGCTGCTGCAGACCGCTGAGCTGGTATCTTCGCTCAAGGTAAACTCCAGGCCCCCCCGGCCTGTCCGGCCAGCGGCACACCCGTGAGGAGTGGAACGGAATGAAACGGGGCAACTGATACGGACCCCCTTGCCATCTGCAGACCCGTCTGAACATTCCCGATGCGGCGCTCCAATCGTTCGCCGCTGCTCCAGCTGCTGCCCCCGCTGCCGCCGCTGAGGAGCCCGAGGAGGAGATTGTCCAGGAGAAGACTATGTTCAACGTTAAGCTCGAGAGCTTCGAGGCTGGTTCGAAGCCCAAGATCATCAAGGAAATAAAGTCGTTGCTTGGCCTGTCTTTAGTGGACTCAAAGAAGTTCGTCGAGTCGGCACCCAAGATCGTGAAGGAGGGATTGTCGAAGGAAGATGCAGAGAAGATGCAGAAGACGCTACAGGACCTTGGTGCAAAGGTTGTGCTGGAGTAGGGAGGATCTAGAAGGGTTGGCTGGGAAGGGATGAGCAATGTGGATTCTGATAGGGAACGACTCTGTATATCTAGGTAGCTAGAGATCACCATGCGCTGAGTTGCACAGAGTGCCCGACCAGTAACATTGTCCTCAACGCCGACGCCGACAGCCATTAAAGTACATTTGGTGTAGTATCAAGTGATGGAGGAAGCCAGAATCTCGTTCTCCTCCCTCATAATTTCATAATCATCGGAGTTCAAATCACTCGCCTCATCCCACGCCTTGTCGAACTCGGGGTCTTCCGACTCTGGCTCGGGGGCCGGAACCTGCCAAATGTTTTCGCGAAGCCGTTTATGCTGTTGGGGGCATTCTCGTATCAGCACTGATTATCATCCCATCACCCCCGGGGCGGCCCAAAGCATACCCTCTCACGATCCTCCTCCATTCGCTGTTGTATAAGGGTATCCGAGAAGCGTCTCCTCTTCTGCCGCTCGGGCGGGTCCTCGTCATCTTCGCCGTCGTCGCCAGAGACAGTGTCGTCCGAGGACTCATCGGTAGCCTTGTGGGCTGCCTCTCGTTGCGACAGCATCTCCGTCATGTCCTTCAGCGTCTTGCGATCCACGATTCCTTTCCGATTGAGACTCTGCAGGACCTAAACCCCCCGCCGGCCGTCAGCCCATACTCGAATAGAAGTTATACGTTCTCAGTTGACTGCATACCTTCCGAACCGTCTCAGCGTTCGCAGCGCCCTGCGGGTCATTCGGCGTGACCGCGTCGACAATCAGTGGGAGATCCCTCTGGATCATTTTCACATACGCCATGTGGTCCGTCTTGAGACTCTGCTCGCACAGGCTCTCGATGAAGTAGAGGACATTGACGCGGACGTTCATGGAGCAATCTTTCTATTCTCCACCAGTTATACCAACTCCCAGCTACCACTGCGACTAAGGAAGTAGGCGGAGAGGTAGGTACCGATTGCAGCTGCTCGAGAATGACGCTAAATAAATCCTCGTCCACATCGCGATTCTTAAGCGCAAATTGGGCACATTGTTTTGCGGCTACGGCAGAGGCGGTGAGGTTTGAGATTAACCGCGTAAAGTGGAGACGACACTGAAATGCGTCCATTCTTGTGGTTGTCGGAGGAGGGGGCGACGGCGGAGAAGCATCAGGAGCCGGGTCGAGTGACAGATGACTGGTTCGCGACGCGCATCATAGCATGTGCATGGAAGAGGGTAACTTGGAGTAAGTCACTGCTTAGAGTTATGTAATCTGCATCTTGGTAGACTAGGTGTTACATACACTACTCGTGCTCACCCACACAGGTCGCCGCCACCAAGTGAGCAACACTACAACTCATACACGGCCGCACCATGACCCGACCAGAATTCACCAACGATCGCCTCGGAATTCTTCACGGCATAACGCGGGATGAAGCACCACAGCACCCCTCGGAACCTCCCCCTAAACGGACGAAAAAATCCCACCGCAGCTCATGCTCCCACCCCGGTGACAGAGACAAAGACAGCGATGGAGCGAAAGACAAGGAACGCAGGTCCAAGAGATTCCGCTTCAAGAAATCGCATCGCTCAAAGGGAAAAGAACGCTCCAGCTCCAACCGCCATGGCAGCAGCACACCCAAGACTCGACGTGACAAGTACCACGCCCCACTAGCCGATGACCCGACAGCCTACGACGACAGCTACATCCCGAACCTGGCGTCCTGGAACTCGTCCGGTGACCCCGATGCAGCCTTCCGCGAGTCCCTTTTCGACGCCATGGCGGACGACGAGGGGGCAGCGTTCTGGGAGGGTGTCTACGGCCAGCCGATACACGTGTACCAACGCCCACCAGTTAAGGATGAGAGGGGAGAACTAGAGATGATGGACGATGAGGATTACGCCAAGTTCGTTAGGGAGAAGATGTGGGAGAAAAGCCATGGGCATATCACGGAGGAGCGTGAGCGACGGGAGAGGGAGAGGGAGAGGAGGAAGCAGAAGGAAGAGGAGGAGCGAGTTGAGTGGGAATACAAGGAGAAGGAGCAAAGAGCGAGGGACAAGCTAAGAAGAGAGAAGAGGGCGATCGAGAAGATGCGGACGCGCTGGGAAGAGTACACCCAGTACTGGGAAGCTCATGCCAGAGGGCCGAATCGCGGTGATGGCAGTGGAGGCGATATACCTTGGCCCGTCGCCTCCGGCAAGTCACGAGATGTGACGAAGGAAGCCGTCGAAGAGTTCGTCCTCGCGGCTCCTGGCGGTCGGTCGACTTTGGCGGATGTTGTCAAGGTGGAGAGGATACGTTGGCATCCGGACAAAGCTCAGCAGCGGTGGGGCCGGGGTGCGCTCGGCGAGATGGAAATGAGGGCCGTCACAACTGTGTTCCAAACGCTGGACGCCTTATGGGTGGAGCACAAGAAGCAGGACGAAAAGGCCTCGTAGGCCATGGTGGCTACGGGCGTAGTTCGCACGGCGTTTTGATTGCTTCTGCATGCACCCAGATACCTAGAGCACAAATGACCGGCTTTGCACGCTTATCGCAATCGCGTGCAGATGCAGGTTGAAACGGTATGTAGAGGAATATCGATCTCTGGACGGCCCCGACACCCATAGCATGTGTGTTGTCCGAACGCATGAGAGATCCGATTGTAGTTGCGTCCTCCCGGTGGCACATGGCAATGGTTCTGCATATTGCAATCTAGCCATGATCCGGCCCGACCCAATCGATGCAGCCTCCGGGACACCCGCAAGAGCCATTGCCGGGATAGACGGATGCTACAGGCGAAGGCGTCCATAAGCCCCACTCTCCTAGCGATGTTGTTCGTCCATTAGAGAACCAGGAGCAGGTCGCGCTCCGGACAGCTGGTCCAAACAACCACCGAGTCCCAAGGGCGGAGTGAAGCTGATGCTGATGCTGCACTGCGCACCTGGTGTCGAGTGGATGGGGCTCGAGTGGTTGTCACTGCAGATCCGATCGACTGCAATGCGATTAGATCATCTGATATCGGCGCCATGAGTGGGCACCGGACGAGATAGAGTGGAGGCAAAGAGGCCTGTAGCAATCATCATGCACGAACGGCAATGACCCAATCAAAGGACTCGGGCGGTGGATCTGATCCAATGCCTGCGGGAGTTATGCCGACTCCGCACACTCTGCTTGGCGGGCACGCACTCGGGGCGTCTTCAGCCGAGGTGGAGCGGAGCAAACCATTTGGGCAGCCAGGCCAGCCAGCCAGCAGACGGTGGGTTGATGCCCACAATGCCAGTCGGTCAGCGACAGTTCGGGCTCACAATGTTCTGGCCAGCCGCTCCACTGAGCGCCGTAGTGGCTCCCGCACTGCTGCTGCTTAGTTACTTCTGGCGTGCATCGTTGGAGGTCGACTTGTTCGCTCGATCTCTTCTCCCCATCCCTCCGACTCCCGCCGTGCGCTCGCCTCCGCACCACCGTCAGCATCGCCACCGTCGCCACCGTCGTCACGTTAAGCGTCCACACGCCGCCTTCGTCTCCGGCCCGAAACATCTGCGAGCAGAGACCGCCGCTCCGCGCAGACACCGCAGTGCTCGGCATTGCCCTCCGTTCACGGCCCTCCTCTCGGCTTCCCCGGCCCCGGACTGCGACCAGCGTCCCTGGAGAATCCCTCCCATCCGAGCAACGCCGAGCTCCAAGCCCAATCCCCCCAGCCCGTCGGAGAACCAAAAAGCGGAGAAAGAAGATACCAATCTCCACCACTGCTCCCCCGAGAACGCTTGACGCCGGTGCAAAGCGACTTCTCGCTTGAACCCAAAGCCATAGACATACCTGACAAGTGCCCACTCGACCTGCGTCCGCTCGCCCGCTTGCCGTGGGATTTCTGCCGGCGGAGAAATAGAGCAGCCCCCCACTCGTCGCCTCCCCGCCGTGTCATCTCCATCTCTACCGTCCTCACCATCCGTGACGTGGAATTGGGCGGCCGGCTGTCCACAGCACAGCGCCAGCCACAGCCCAGCCAACCGGTCCTCGCCATCCTCACCCACCCCCTCCCCGGCTTCTGACGAGCATCTCTGCCCCTCTCATTCCCCTCCTCCTTGTCCGCCCCCCCAGTCGCCCCCCGTCCGCCCCGTCCAACTGTCCGGCCGTTGTGTTGTTGTCGTTCACAGGCTGTCACCGGCTTGTGCAGTTGCGCACCTGTGACTTCCGCCAGCTGCTGCTGTACCGCAAACTTCTCACTGCTGCAACCCCCCCCCCCGCCTTGCGCATTCTCGGCTGAACTCGCCCATTCGTTTCTTCATTGTTCGAAAGCCCTCGCACCCAACCCAACCCAACCCCCCGCCCCACACCCCTCCCGCCCCCGCCGCCCGTCACTCCCTCCGCACATACCTGATCCCCCTGCCTCAAATCCTCCACCTCCTCTCCCCCCTCTGCCGCGCGAATCTCAAGGGTCGCATCGAGAGCTCTCTGCCGGCTTCCCCCTTCTCTCCTCTCCTGCCCCGGCAACCTCGTATATGCCGACCCTAGGCTTCCTAAAGAAGAAGAAGAAAGAGAAAGATTCGGTGCATGCGAGAAAGGATAGCTTCCAGTCCGCTGACATACGCAATCATCCCTCGGAGCCGCCAACTCCTACCACCTCCATCTCCGCCACAACTACCTCGCGCTCGCTGCAGCCCTCGACAAACTCGCGCTCCTCCGTATCCACTGTTCCTCCGTCGTCGTCGTCGTCCCATTCTATCCCCGCCCCCGCCCCCGCCATTCCCGAGCAGCCAATGGCATTGGTCTCCGACCGACCAATGATACCTGAACAGCAACAACCCCAGCAACCCTACCCGGCGTCGTCGTCTTCCCCGCAACCACACCACCAACCCCACCAGAGCAACATCAACAGCATCATAAACCCGCCCGGGGCGAATGAATATGGTCAGCCTTATCAGAGCAGCCCCGCGCATCAGAATAATACGTCGCAAAACGATGACCAGAGGCAGCAGCAGCAGCAGCAGCAGCAACAGCAACAGCAGACGACACAATCGCGATCCACAAAGGGCAAATACTCGTTGAGCGACTTTACGCTGCAGAGGACACTGGGTACCGGAAGCTTCGGCCGTGTCCATCTGGTTCAGTCCAGGCACAACTTGCGCTTCTATGCGATTAAGGTGTTGAAGAAAACCCAGGTGGTCAAGATGAAACAGGTCGAACACACCAACGATGAAAGGAAGATGTTGCAGAAAGTGAAACATCCCTTCCTGATTACGCTGTGGGGAACCTTTCAGGACAACAAGAACTTGTACATGGTGATGGATTTCATTGAAGGAGGCGAGCTGTTCAGTCTGCTGCGGAAATCCCAGGTACGTAATCGTAACGATGGCGCACGCGCCTCTGAACCGTTTTCTCCCACTTCATTCGCCGGGCTCAAGCTCACAGCCGTTGCTTTTTGTTTTGTTTTTGCTTTTGACAGCGCTTCCCGAATCCCGTTGCGAAGTTTTACGCCGCCGAGGTGGCACTAGCCCTCGAGTACCTCCATTCCCACAGCATCATCTACCGGGATCTGAAGCCCGAGAACTTGCTCCTGGATCGTCACGGCCATCTCAAGATTACAGACTTTGGCTTCGCGAAGGAGGTCCCCGACATCACCTGGACGCTTTGCGGTACTCCGGACTACCTCGCACCCGAGGTCGTCGCTTCTAAAGGCTACAACAAATCGGTAGATTGGTACGTGTCAACCCCCTCTGATTCATAATCTTCTCGCGCCGAATGGGGGTGACTGATGGGGCGGGGGCATCAGGTGGTCGCTTGGTATATTAATCTTCGAGATGTTGTGCGGCTACACACCTTTCTGGGACGGAGGGAGTCCGATGAAAATATACGAGAACATCCTTAAGGGACGGGTAAAATACCCAGGGTTTATCCTTCCGGACGCTCAAGACTTGCTACAGCAACTTATCACGCCGGACTTGACAAAGCGACTAGGGAATCTGTTGCACGGCAGCGACGACATCAAGAACCACCAATGGTTCGCCGAGGTGAACTGGGACCGATTGGCTAGGAAGGATATCGAGGCACCCTACGTACCGCCCGTACGGGGAGGCGTCGGTGATGCCAGTCAGTTTGATCGCTACCCGGAGGACTCGGACGACTACACCAAAAACGACGGCATCGATCAATACGGACATCTCTTCGCCGAGTTCTGATCTCTGTTCGTCGTGACGGTCGTGGGTCGGTTATATCCCTCTCGGCTTTTTTATTTCCCTTTCTCTTTTCTTTTTCTTATAATATCGCTCACGGGGTTTTCTTTATTTGCTTTCCTCCGAACACTGGTTGAACGTTTTCTCTTTTGGCTTGCCGTCATTTTTCGATGTGGATGGGTCGTCTCGGGAGAAGGGAGGATATCTGATCTGTACGGTGTTTTTTTTTTTTTTTTTTATTAACGGGTTGGTTCCGCGAGAAAAAGCGCTTCTTCTTGTATAGTGGTTTTTTGCTCCGGTGACTCCGTACACTGTTGATTTGAGACCGGGAGAGGAGCAGGTGGGAAACGAGCATGATTACTAGATTACCAAAGGAGTACCTCCACCACGGATGCCATCCATCCGTGCAGGCATGTTGTACGTATGTATCTGCGAGTGAACGAGGAGACGATGTTTACATACTGGTGCAGGGGGAGGATGGGATTGGAGGGGGTGTTGGGAGGCAAAAGGAATGGTTATGAGTTCTTTCTGTAGCAGTTTATGTCTGGCGTTTATTTATAGGAACAAATGATACGATATCGGCGTGGACTTTTGACTTTGACTTTGTGGGGTGTGGGAAACGGCGAACACGGTGGGGAGTGGGTAAGCCTTGTATCCTGTGCATTATCTGCTCCTGGCTTTTGCCTGTGTAGATCTATCACGATCCAGAGATCCAGATAGGGGCACGGCACGGCACTCGAGGTGTCCCATTTCCTCCGCCTGGCCCGCCCATACATACATACCTAACAGGTGTCCGCTATGTACGTATATGGTCTCCCCCGTCCGAGATTTCCAACCCATTTAATTAGGTAGTTGGAGAAGGCTGGGAGAGTTCCACCCCACCCTCACCAATATAGCTAGCGTTGTACCACCGTATTCTGTAGTCACGCCTACATAGATAGCACAGTAACACAAGCCCGACCGATCAAAAAAAAAAAAACCCTCGTCGTCCCGAAAGTTGAAGCTTGCTGTGGTTTCCCAAATTCCCCCCAACGCAACATAAACGCAAGGCCACACACGCCCGCGCCGTCGCTGCGAACGGACGAAATGGACCGCCGCTTCGCCGCCTCCGCCGCGAACTGGAAACTCGAGCAGAAGTACGAGACGCAAGGCCCGCGCCTGTCTAAGAAGCATGCATCGGCGAAGGTGCGAAGATCGAAGTCTGGCGGCGGCGCCGGAAGACTGCCAATCAAGAAGCAGGACGGAACCGTCGTGGCCGTGGCGCCGAGTCCCGAGGTTTCCGAGGATGAGTCCGAGGAGGAGGAGAGGGAGAAAGATGTGATCTTGGAGGTCCGGGAGAATGGGGAGAAGAAGAAGGACGAAGAGGAGGAGGAAGAGAAACCGAAGGTGCCAGAGAAAATAAGGGTCATTGACGCCAAAGAGGAGCTCGCGAGGATTGCGTCGCAGGTGCAGGAGGATCCGGAAGAAAATGTAAGCAAGCCCCCATCTCCCCGCTCCCCACTGTTTGTAACGAATTGAGGCAAGAGAGGGGGGGGGGGGGGGTTAATGCGGGTTCGTGGTTATTGCGGCAGATAATGATGCTCAAGCGAATGCGTGAAATGACCGACGACCATAATGCTACGATACAACGGCTGGCGCTGGCCGCGCTCGTGGCCGTCTACAAAGACATAATCCCTGGATACCGGATACGGCCGCTCACCGAGGAGGAGCAAAAGATCAAGGTGTCGAAGGAGGTGAAGAAGCTGCGCGGGTTCGAACAGGGACTCGTCAGTGGGTATCAGCTTTTTGTGGAGAAGTTGGGGCGGCTGGTTAAAGGTGGGGGCCCCTTGGTCTGATTTGGTGAAGAGGTAGAAGGAAGAGGATGATGTGGCTAACGGTGAGCAGCTTCGAGAATGGATGTGACACCGACCTCAGTAGCCACCGGAAAAATCGCCGTGAATTGCGCGTGCCAATTGCTCGCCCATGTTCCGCATTTCAACTTCCGCGGCGAACTGTTGAAGATCGTGGTCCAGGTGCTCAGCGTCAAGACCGTTGACGAGAACTTCGTCAAGTGTCGGGCAGCGCTGGAGGAGATCTTCCGGACGGACGAAGATGGCGTGGTGTCTTTTGATGCGGTGCAGCTACTCACCAAGATGTTCAAGGCGAAGCATTACCGGGTGAATGAGTCTGTGCTGAATACTTTCTTGAGTTTGAGGTTGCTGTCGGAGCTGGATGTAAAGGCATCGATGGAGACTGTGGATAATCCGAACAGGAAGAGGAAGAAGAAGGACCGCGAGTTTAGGACGAAGAAGGCCAGGAAACTGGAGAAAGACAAGAAGGAGGTTGAGAAGGAGTTGAAGGAGGCCGATGCGACAGTCTCATACGAGGAGAGAGAGCAAAGACAGAGTGAGACGCTGAAACTGGTGTTTGTAACCTACTTCAAGATCTTGAACGAGAGGCCACCCGGACTTATGGCTGCCACATTGGAGGGATTGGCCAAGTATGATACCGCGCCTTACACATTTGGCCATTGGCGCTGATGAAGAACAGATTTTCGCACTTGATTAATCTGGATTTCTTCGGCGATCTCCTGGTGGCGCTGAAAGAGCTCATCGCCGAAGCCGAAGCAGACACGGAAGAAGACGAAACCACAGCCACCGAGTCACGCAACGCCACTCGAGAGGCTCTCCTCTGCGTCATCACCGCCTTCGCCCTGCTCCACGGCCAAGGTGAGAAGATGCTCAACGTCGACCTCAATTACTTCACCTCGCATCTCTACAAGACTCTCATGCCGCTCTCTCTCGATGCGGATATCGAATTCTCGCACAAATCCCTTCGCCTGGCCGACCCGGACTCCCCGGCCCCGCCGCCGTCCCGCGTCAACGTAGCTACCCAGATCGAGATGGTGGTCAGAGCACTCGACGCCCTCTTCTTCAAACAGAACGGTGCTACGAATGTTTCTCGCATGGCCGCGTTCACCAAACGACTACTCCTGACGTCGCTGCACTTACCCGAGAAATCGACGATGGCATCGATAGGTGTGGTCAATAAGATGGGGAAGAGGTACCATCGGCAATTGGCCGGACTTTTCTCCACTGAAGAAAGTGTTGGAGATGGTGTGTACATGATGGAGGCTGATGAGCCGGAGAAGAGTAACCCCTTCGCCGCGACCATCTGGGAGACGCTGTTGCTCGAAAAACATTATTCCCCTGCAGTGCGAGAGGCGGCTAAGGGGATGCAGAAGATATTTGTACAGAAGAAACGGTAGATCAATAATGCAGAAAGAAGAAAGTTGTAATTATGGAATCGGATCTTGAAACGGTCACTCGAACCGGACAAACGATAATCCGTTCCACTTTTTTTTTCCTTCCCCACGGCTCTTGGCGATGAAGGGTGAACGATCGCCGGCAAATGGAAAAGTTTGCCGACTTGCGCGGCGAGAACACCCAATCGCTAGAAATGTAACTGTCAAAGTGACGCAAACGTGAGTGAGACTGTTGGTGCGGGGGGTTTGCTAATCGAGAAGAGCTGTAGCCTGCGCCAGTCTTAGGAATACATATCATTGCATCTTTCGGAATCTGCACCACCCCACCACCACCAGCGTCATCACCACCGAACCAAGCTAAGACGACAGCATCTCGTCTCCGTCAACTCCCAAACTCGGCAACAATGGCTCCACGGACACTTCTCGTCCCCGCCGTACGGCTCGCCCCCAAGCAGGTATCGTACCTCCCTCCCTTTAATCGTCTAGGACGGTGCCAGCTAAGCTAGCTCCCCCACAGGTCCGCTCTCCTGCAATCCTCCTGCCGCACCTCCGCAAACTCACCACTACCCCGACGACGTCTCAGCCGGCCGTCCCCGCGGATCCGGGCCGACCCCACAGCCCCTCCGTGCCGCTCGCGCCGTCGCCGCCGACCGAAAAGGCGCGCTCAACACTGACGGACCGGCTCGCGCAGCGCTTCCGCGAGCTCCTCCCCAACACGACGGAGACGTATGTAGCGTACGACGTGACGCGCACGCTGTACCTCGAGTGCGCGCTGCAGGCGGCCTACGCCGACGGCGAGGAGTACTCCCCTTCGGCCGCATTCTGGTACTCGACGTGCGCGCGTCCGCCGACATTCCAGAGCTGGTCGCAGGTCACGGTGCTGCACATGTGGATGCTTGCGGCACGGATGCGCGCCCTCGACAGGGAGCGCGTCAAGATCTGGCAGCAGCACTTCATCGACCATTTCTTCTACGACGCCGAGGAGAAGATGACGAAGCGGTACGGCATCAAGAGCGCCGGAAAGAGAGGCGGCTACATGAAGGACCTGTTCCATCAGTACAGAGGCACGACGGCCGCGTTCGATGAAGGGCTGATCCGGGGCGACGCCGTGCTCGCCACCGCCATCTGGAGGAACGTCTTCAATGCGAGCGAGGATGTCGATCTGGAGGTCCTCGCCATGGTCACCAGTCACGTCAGGAGGGTCGTGTCGAAACTAGGGTGTGTCGACGATGAGATTGTGCTCAGTGGACGCATCAAGTTTGGACTTCCGGAGGAGGAGAGGACCATTGTTAGGCAAAAGAGTGCGCTGGTCGACAAGCTCGTGGATCCGGCGGGGCATCAACTAAAACCTTCCGCGTCAATGGCATCGTAGACGGGGAGGGTGGGGAAGGGAAAAAAAAAGGATGCTACAACAGTTGGTAAATAGTGCGAAATTGTATTTGTATGGAACGGATTGATTGTTGCTTAGTGGGGTTATAATCACGTCAGATCACTCGTGTTTGTCCATCCATGATTACATTCCACAAGGGGGACAACAATTGATTTGAGAAATGACCGCTGTTACCCTTCATTAATGACAAAAAAAAAATGGCCAGTAACCCGTTCGGCAACCCAGGTATTCAAGCAGCCTAGGTCCAGATGCCACCCGTTTGCATCATGGAGGTTAGCTAAGTTAAGTACTTAGTATCAGAGATACTTTCCGGATTACGCTGGTATGTCCTGGTGGTGGTGGTAGCTGATGGATTTTTTTCTTGGCTAAGTTGACGTACAATATCCAAGTTTCTCAGAACAAAAACGGGGAACCAAATGCAATAGCCAATAACCATCACAAACTTGTACATAGGACCTCCATGAGCAAACGCCACAACCCCCCGAATGTTGCAACTATTTATACCTAGCCTTTATTCTTAGATCGCACTTTTGCAGAAGAAAAAAGAAAAGAGAAAGATATGAAGAAAAAAAATGCTCCCTCCAAAACAGATGACAAAACGGAAATCAATTAGTTGACTACCCATATCACCCCATCCCAGTAAAAACCACAAGAAAGAAAAAGCAGCGCAAATCATCAACCGCTGCTGAAGCCGTCATCGCTGTCTAGGACCATCATCTAAATTCGTCGGCGTGGACCACGTCTCGGGTGTCGCTTTCGAACTCTGATCCATTCCAATCATCTGGACGCGGCGTGTGAGCTGCCGGTTTGTGCCAAAGTAAGCGTGTTCCCTACCAGATGCTAAGTCGATGTCCTCCTCCAAGTCGATGACTAGTCGACCGATGTAGTTCCTGAGTTCTGCGATTTCTGCCGTCAGCTCGTCTTTTTCGGTAGACAAGATACGATTCGGGGATGAGTGCTCACCACCAATCTTAGAGCTGAACTGATCTGCATCCAGTTGCGCGTCTCTACATCTCGTGAGAAGATTCATAGTGCTATCGAAGGTATTATCGTCGATAGGTTGGCGGTTCTGTGGGAATTTGTTCGTGATATACTGGAACAACGCCTTGGCCAGCTCACGTATCGCTCGCTGAACCCTCTCAGGGGAGTCATTCCGCTCATCGAAAAGGATGTGGCTCAGAAATTCTTCCGCATTTTCCCTCACATTTCCATCGAGATAGCAAACCAAGGCGGGCGCCCATTCGGATATGTTCTCAAGTATGGCAGGCCTAACCATCTCTTTTAGTGGTGCTAGGCTCCAGAGATACTGGAAGAACTGTAGGTGTTCGATACCCCCAGTCATACCAATTGTAGGAATTTCTTCGGAGACTTTGCGGATGATCTCCCTAATGTAGCGCTCCGAACGTGTATGCTCGACGAACGACCGGAGACACATAAGATAGGGGGCGGCGTGCATTGCCGGATCCACAGAAATCCCGCTCAGCAGTGTGCTCTTCAAGTCATCAGTGAACTCGTGTTCCAAGGGGGTTGTCTTGGCATCCAGGATGTCAATCACTATCTTCTCCACTTGCGCCAATGCTCCACCGTGTTCCAGAAACTTTGTGAAAACAACTAGAACACCTGTTCCTCGGCCAACGCACAGCTTGAAGTACATGTCTTCAGGTCTTGTCAACGGCAGTCGAGCCTCCCTCCTCCTTCTGTCTCGCACTTCTTCGTTGCTGCAGGCGGGCACGACTGGCGAGCACCGCTTCAAGAGAAGATACAACAGCTCCGCTGGTTTACCTGCCGGGACTCTCGGTTTGTTCATGATCTTGACGAAGGCATCGATCCTCTGTTCCGCTCTCCTAGTTGGCCCAATGTGTTCGATCACGATCATCTCCAGGATCCTCCTAAGTAGACCAACTTTAAGCAGATACTCCTTCTCACAATCGCCCCAACCGGCGATCTCGATCAAGAACGAGAAGTAGTCGTTCCATGGCTTTAGCGACGCTTGGAGTCCGTTCCATGCCTCACAGAATCCTTTGCAGACAAAGAAGAGCATTGTCTCGTTCCTCGGAATCGGCACGCCATTTTCGTCGTCAGAAATGCCGTACAGAGTCGGGTTTGTGTCTCGCAGGTGACGCAGAACGTGCACCACCATTCGGACGAAACTCCGGCGGATTTCCTGGAATGGATTGTCCATGAGGAGGCCGGCGACAACATGCGAATCCGAGGCCCAAATACCAAAGGCTTTTGCGCATTCGTCGGAATGAAAAGCGAGCGTCTGGATGGATGAAACAAGAACCTCACAGACTGGGAAGTCCTTGACTCGCGCGACTATGTGTTCGAATGCCCGCAAGGCCAACTGGAGAACTTCGTCCGCACTGCTGTATTCGTCACTTGCGGCAGGCAGACTGCACTGAGTAGCCACCAGCGCCCTCACGAACTGGACATAATCGGGACTGAACATGTTGTGCCGCCGTATAAGCTCTTCATTTTCTCTGAGAATCTCCATGCGGTGCTTTCGAGGAACACAGGATTGGTACGTCCCCCGTAACGGCCTGTGCAGCGATGACGACCGCTGGTAGAAAAGCATGTAGGCGCTGAAGGACTTGGGAATGACATATCCGGTTGCCGATATGCTGTCGCTCCCTCCGTAACAGTTCTCCGGTATTGTCGACGGATCAAAGAAACTGACCTCAGAATCATTGAATTCAAACCAGGTAGGAACCTCATCGGAAGAAAATCGATCCCTGATGTACGAGTAGTAGTGGCCCGATTCGGCGGTCCCCGTGTGAACAAGTACACCCACTAATTCAAATTCGTCCGGTTCGCATGTACTGTCATTACCCGACTCCATTGAGCTGAGATGGCTAATGGTGTATGGCTTCATGTCCAACCGCATGGGAAACTCGAAGCGTTCGTTGATTTTGCTCCGTTGCATGGTCTGCAGATCGAAGTCAAACCGTTTGAGGTGGCAGATGAGATGGTCAGGGATATCCTTAAGACAGGTTCTATAAAGTTCAGCACAACGGTTCGGAAGACAGCTATCTAGTAGATGATGAGTCTCACCTCTTGACGGCATCTACTAGCCTGTCACAGTCCGTACAGCGGTACTTGTTGTCTAAATCATATGGTCAGCCTGTTCCCGGGGATTCAGGGGTGAATTAGATTGTTACACACCACCCTCCATGATTTCGCCCTCGACGTATGCCTTCAAACTCTCCTGAAGGGTGTGCTTTCCCTTGATGTCGCACTGAATCGCGGAGAAAGGCTCTGTACGCTCGGAGATGTGAGAGCATTCATTCGACTTCACTTGCTGAACCAGTTGTCCCCCGTAATACGACCTAAAAGCTGACTTTAGCTCACTAGTAGGCATCTCACTTTCCAACCGGTCAAACAGAAGATTGAAGAACTCGTCGACATCCATCTGAACCTGAGGATCAATGGGATCGCCAGCAAAGTCGCGAAGTGACTCGACAAGATCCCGGGGCTCGATAGCTTTGGCGAAGCTAGCTTGCATACGGGAAAATAACACCCTCAGGTGAAAAGAATTTGCACGTAACGGGTCGGCAGAGTCCACTGGAATCCTTAAGACGAATTCCTTGAATGACCGGTTCATGAAAAGCTGAGTCAACAGGGAATTCAAATAGCAGGTATTCGATAGATTGTGCAACCCAACGAGACCTGCCGGGGCTCGTAGCCATCTGTCGCGGTCGGCCCAGTATTCGTCAAGTAGCATACCATCTATGGACTTCCTTAAGCGCATGTACCAAGGAGACAGACTGCGAGTGTTACCTTCGGGAAAAAGCTCATAGTTGAGTCTGACGATTTGCTCCAAGCTCCCCTGATCGTTTGCAACAAGATCGCATGTGAGTTTGTAAAGCTCGGCACGGGTAGGATCGTGAAGGCATGGTGTACGTTCGGCGCCCGCGCCGTAGGATGAGTCGGAGAACAGCAGATTGCGCCACATGGCTGTGAGGTGGCTAGAGTTTGGGCTGTTAGAAGACAAGGACTTGACCGTACTAATACACGAGCGATTGACTTACTTGGTTGGTGGGGTCATTCCGCTGCCATTCATGACCATCATGCAGAGTGTCAGAAGACGGGTAAAACCAGTAATTACATGATCTTCCTTTGGCTGCCCGACAATCTACAACAGATCAGCACGGCATACCGCGACTACCGGGAGACTCACTTCGATGACTTTGTGAGTCCGCAATTGACGGAACCAATCGTCAAAGTATTGGCGCAAATCCGCAGCGCTGGGGCCAAATTCTCCAACTAGTCTATTGCTAGTCAGAATCACCGTATAATCTAGGAGCAGACCGCCTACCTAAAGGTCGAACAAGCAGCACGGAACAGTTGTTCTGCGTTCTCCGGCTGCAAGCGGCCGCTTTCCAAGAGGATGTCGCTCAGAATTGGCCAGAAATGCTCAACAAACTCCACTGCTCTAATTGGGTGGTCGTCAGTATGTTTGAATATTTTCCTGCAATGAGATATGTTCAGCGTACCGTTGTGAATCCGAGTAGATCTTGCAAATTGCCTCCAAAATGCACTCCCTCACAATTGGCCGCACGTCGTTGACTAGAAAACAGTGGACTAGCATGTCAAGGTTCTGGTTGCTTGAGATTTGTGCCCAGACTTGCGAGTTGATGCGGCAACACTCAAAGAGAACGCAAATGGCGTTAGTGATGCAGGTTTCCACATCCACCAAGGCAGCGAATGGCGGTTCAATGCACCTCTGAAGCAGCGTCAGCAAGTATTGAACAAACTCTTCTGGACGCGGAGGTATGTCGTCATTGGTATCTGTCGTGGTAGCTACTTCTGTGTACTTGTGAGCTCGAACAGGAATTTGGCACGGGGAAGAACAATCATACCTTGAAGGAGACTTTTCAGACGTTCGAGAATCTCCTTGGTGACGATGACTTGGGTTTTTGCGGCTTGCTCCTCTCTCTCCTCCGTACCCTGGGTGAGAGCCTCACAGAGTCGCATCAAGCATGTACTCAAGAAGGTTGTTGAGCCGTTCTAGTTAATGTTAAAACGGAATGTAAGGGAATCTGGCGCACAACTTTCCACGCACCTGTGCAAAATCCTGTTCCTCGAAGCAGTACCGCAGAGTGTGTAGCGAGTAAAGAGTCTTGTAAGGCTTGTCCGGCGGGAAGATGGCCAACGCAGTCGTTTCGGAGAGTAGAAGTTGTTGCTTCACCAGACCATGCGGGGGGAAGTTGTTCAAGAACAACCATGCCTATACGCTGACAGTGAGTATACTCCTGAGTAATAATAAGAACGATACAAACCTTGACAGACAGCGCTTCGGGAAGGTCGAGTAACGTGTATAACGCCTCAAAGTGTCGCATGACATCCGGCTGCTCCGGCCCAGTCATGTTGCCAGCCTCCTGAGCGGGCAAGGGCTGTTGGACGTAGATCATGATAACATTTCCGCTATATATCCCAAGGTCCTTGAGCGACATCGAAGGGTCATCAGCAAGCTTCAACTCCTTGCCGTTCAGTACTATCCGATGTTTGGCCGTCACGGTCAGACGATATATTCGGGAATGCAAATCATATGCCGTGTTCTGAGAGCCAATCCGAATGCAGTGCGTCTATATTTTAGGTTAGTGAAAGGTGTTTCGGCGGATGTGGCTTTGAGAGGGGGTACCGTCAGAACCCCTAAGCTACAGAGGCGGAGGGTGATGTCGAGTACATCCCCCCTCGGACTAGGCGGTTCCCCGTTGATAGTTGGGGCGTAGAATGGTCGAGTTCTGAATCCTTTGACAAACTGATCCAACACGCTTAAAGCGCGGCAATATTTACGGGTAGTCTCCTCCCGTTCGTCGTCTGTTAAGTAATCCACGGTCATGCCACCATCTCCGTCATCGCCGTCGCCTCGCTGAGAAAGTTTCGTCGCCGACGAAATCAACAAGTCGATGCAGCGGTCGACGATCCCGACATGGGTTGCCTCAATGACCGCTGTGGAAGCCTGCATAATCATCGGCGACTTTGTTAATCAGTATTTAGAATTCCATCTCGATCATAGAGTGGAAGGACACACATCTAGATACTCTTGGACAAGAAGGTCAATAGTAGCAGCCGCTAAATTCTCGTCATTAGCATTCAGAATGATTCGCCAAAGCAAGTCCGCGCCAGCGATATGTAGAACTTCGACAATGTCCTCGTGCGAATCCTGTGATGGTGTCAATAGCGTACAGATATAAGATATTCGGCAGCTACCTCTAGTTGTGAAATTCGACCAAGGAATTCCATAGACTTTTTGCAAAGTTCCACCACGGATACGGTGCATGAGAAATATTTGCAGTCCAGCGACGGGAGAAACTCGCGGTACAAGCTATCGAGTAACGGGAGCGTTTCCTGGCATAAATTAGTGGCTAAATACAATCTTGCTTTCGCGGAGAGGGCAATACATCATCAAATGGGCCGAAAAGATTGTAGAAATCAAATCCCAACACCCTTTCCGAGGGACCCAGTGCCTTCTCTCCAACGAGATACGTCCACAGTTGCGCGTGTAAGTCTTTGAAAACACAGCCCGGCGACATATGTAGCATCAGATTGAGTAGCTCCAGTCGTGTCTTAAGCTTCTGCAATCTCGATACCGCCTTGACCGGTCTATGCCTCTCAATGAACTCCAATGTCTCACGCACGACAAGGGCCGCGAGGTCGAACGTCTTGACGAGGTATTCGACATCCTCGGACGCCGTCGGGCTATCTGCTCTGTAGTTACGGGGCCTACGCCCTGTTGGCGTATAAGTATAGGTGAGAATAATGATAGAGATGGACTTACGCAAAAAGGCGAGAATAACTGAAGTGCTACCAGTGGCACTTCTATTCATTTCCCTGATGTCGTCGACACATTTTTCCAGAATTTCCCTTCGTACGCTGCCCTCAGGCCCAAACTCTGCCAAAGTACTCAGTTCTTCATTAGCTCGCTGGAATATAACCATCGCTTGCGCAGTCTCCACCGTTTCGTCGTGTTCGGAGGCCAGTCTCATCAACCTGATCAGCATCTCATAGGGTTCTCTGCATAACCGTGTAATTCCCTACATTGGTTGGGTCAGTCAATGATGAACACTGAACCTGTCCTTGTGATTGTATCTCACCGAAAGTTGGCGCTGTCGCATCCCAACAGAGCAGACCCCTACGATTTTTTCCACGACCACGGCAACAAAGCACAACAAGCACGAATCGAACGAGCTGAAAGGTAGGCAGGATATCCGTTTGCTCAGGCCCGCAAGGTGATCCAAGCCCATTATCATCATCATTTCTTGATGCATCTTCAGGGTTGCCTTGACGATTCTTGGATCTTTGTTGTCCACGACTGGCTGCCACAAGCAGTTCAGCAGAGGTTCCGGCATGGCCTGATTGACAATGAGGAAGGCGGGAACATTGCCGCTTCGGTTGATCAGCTCGGAATGGGATTCAGGCCCAACGAGATACTCCAATACACCGTTATCGATCAGGTAATCGACAAGAAATCTGCTAAAAGAAATGTTAGCAACAGCCGATGTTGGGGCTACAGAACAAGGGCTACAGAACCTCAAGATCGGACTACCATCGTCAATGCGCATATGATACTCTCGCCACACCGTCAGAAGGGTGTCCGTCATACAGGTGAGACCTCGGAGTCTAATGTCCATTCTGCTGCTGCACAGCATCTTGTAGTAGAACGGAAATTTATGTGCCCACTCGACGAATTGACCAATCTCCTTAGGCTTTGTAGATGCCATCCTGTAGTTGGCCAAGCACTGGCTCAACTTGGATAATAGCCTCGGGTTTGTGGGCTGCAAGTGGTGTAGACTGGCAGCCATAGATCCGTAGAGGTTAAGACGCTCGAGTAAATCCTTCATATCGAGCGTCTGAATGTGAGATTCCAATGCTTCGGAAATCGAGTTCTCCATTATAACCCAGGATTGGGTAATATGCCCCAAGATCTTATTCTTAGTTTCCGGATTGGTGTTTGGGATGATATTGAGGGTCTTCAGAATCAGTCCAGGCATGAGATGCAGATACCAACTCATTTTAGGCTGCGTGGGCGTCTTTTGGTGGATGGCCGCAGCAAGAGACTTCAATGCACATAGGAACCCATCTGGATCACCAAAGCTGCTGAGCACCTGAGGAAACGAGTCCGCAATTTGGTATCCCGCAGAGTTTATCATGTAGTAGAGAGGTTGTTGCCGTACCATCTGGATGATGGTGTTGATGTAGGTCTCCGACAGCAGCTGGTACCCCTCCTCCGGCGATAGCACTGCGAGTTTTGACGCCTCATGTCGGATTATGAGTGTAGCTATGGCAATGAAATCTTCGAAAAACCTTGTGAGCTTGTGTAAGCCATCTTTCTGGAAGAATCTTGGGGTGCAGGCATCGGTTCGTTCCAGCAACCTCACCACCATTCCCGGCAAAACCCCGCACAGCTCACTATCGCTTAGCAGTCGTTCGAAGTAATCCACAGGGGCAGCGCATATGGAGGAGCGGAATCGAAATATGAGCACGTGCATCTCGTCCAACTCCCTTATCGGTGACTCGCTCTTCGCGAGTGCACGAGCAATCCGAGAAAACGCTTCTGCTGACTCCTCGTATTCTTCGACAGCACCGCCAGTTGGATCTTCTAACCGGATTTGATAAGGTGCATCGTCGTTCCCGCCCATCTCGACCTCCTCGACCTCCGGGCTCGTACTACGCAGCGTATTGCTGTCACTTTCATTGTCTAGCGTATTCGAAAGCTCTGGTGAACGTGATAGAGATCGTTTCCGAACGTCTTCAGGCCTCGAGTCCACGTCAGAAATCGCATGTTGCATTTCCCGGCCATCATCGTCGCCATAGCCAACTTGACTCTGGGCTGCACGGATCTGTAGCATCCTGCTTGCTTCCGTGGTGGCCTCTTCTCCTGTAGTGGCCTCTTCTTCTTCTGTAGTGGCCCCTTCTTCTGTAGTGGCCTCTTCTTCTGTAGTGGCCTCTTCTTCCGTAACTGTGCCAGCGGGGTTCTCGTCTCTGGCAACCTCATCGCTTCCAGCAATTGCAATTCGTTGGTCGGTTTCTTCTTTCGGCCCAGAAGGACGGGGGTAGGATGAAGATGTCTAGATAGTTATCACGGGCTATCAGAACACCTGACTAGCATTCGAAGCCACCTCCAAGGGAGTGCCAGCTCATGGGGTGGTATGGATGGCTGGGGGG
>Ga0307516_10002105_pt1 | contig 27029 bp, 39 predicted proteins | sample 19_EM_MG_FD_203310 | JGI IMG/M metagenome (GOLD analysis project Ga0307516, IMG submission 203310) | Populus trichocarpa ectomycorrhiza microbial communities from riparian zone in the Pacific Northwest, United States - 19_EM | ecosystem: Host-associated > Plants > Roots > Unclassified | place...
GTACTGTGGAGGGAGCGAGACTGCATCCCACGGCTGGCGGCTCGTCATGTAGTCCCGTGTAAGCGTCTGGTGCTGGTCAGTATGAAGCGAGAGTTTGACTGGTTTACAAATACTCACCTTTGGCGTAAAAATCACGTCGTTGCCATTCGTTATGTACTCGGGCGAGTGCCTGCCAGAGATGTCAAGTTGGCCAACGCCGGTGCTGAGCGCGTCGACCGTCGTTTGAGAAGTCATGGTGTGGCGAGAGTCTCACGGCCCTGAGTTGGTGCTCGACCGGAACGGTCACGTGAGGGCGATCCCATCCGCGATCGTGCACACAATGGCCCTGATAACTTCAAGGGGACAAGTCTGGATAACTTCATCAGTGCTCGCCGGTTGATCGTTTATCGATCTGATTTCCTGGGGATGTGCCGGTTCTGGGTTTTCAGGGACGCCTCTCGCCCCAGACGCGTCCGATTGGCTGGGATGCCTGATAAATACGCCGCGTGCCGTTGAGGACACCCACCTCTTCCAGTTGGCCCCCTCAGCCCCCTTTGCCCCTCGCTATGCCTAACCAGAGGTCCAGGTCTACGAGGAGTGGGCGTCGTCCAGAGGCCCAACCAGAACGCGCCTCTCTGGCCCAATCTTCCTCGACTCTGGAAAGAAGTACCAACACACAGCATATTGTGCAGGAGGTAACGTATTCCAGCGGGACCGCGGATTTGCACCGTCTTATCGTCACGAAGCAGGGGAAGGGACAGCACGCGAAGGATATTGACGACGACCCCGAACGGGGCCGGGTAACCGTCGATGAGAACACCCAACGGAGAGAGAGGATCCTTCGCCAAACGGATACCAGTAATCCCCCCACCACACCTTTGATCCCAATGGATAACACTGCTCGAACCCGTGGACGTTTCTCCCCAGCATTCGCTCGCCGCAGTGTCTCCGCACCCCCGGGAGATCTCTGCACAACCTCAGACAATGTGAGTTTTCCCTGTAGCCCTTAACTGGATGAACCTGATTCAGCGTACCTGAACAGTTCGTTAGTCCAACGGGTCAATTCACACCTGCGGATATCCGGTTTTTGCGGAGGCTTGGTAACATAGTTTTCGAGGCGTCCCTCCACCACCAAGATGAATCCAAGACCTACGCAATTTTGAACACCCTGTTCGCCCCTTATACGGAACTGTTATCGAGCAGTAACCCCATGGTCTCCGTCTTCACCACTCCCCAAGACAAACTTGTCGGACCGGAGAGAATGCGTGCGGGTCCTAACGAGGAGCCCGTACGCGTAATCCCCGATATGACCGTGAAGATAACAAGGGCGAAGTGGGACCGCGGAGGAAGCAGCGACCGCCAGGTTGTCCTGGTAATCGAAGCAAAACGTCTATTTATTGACTCACCTGGAAGTGCGTGCATTCCTACCTTCTCAAACACATATTCTCTGATGCGTCCGCTGCAACAGGCTTACACCCGTGGTCTGATATTCAAGCAGGGAAGATGATGGCCTCCAAGGTTTTCAGGCAAAATCTGCCACAGCTGATGCTCCAATCTTGGTGTTCCTGGAGCACATTCCCCACACAGGAGTGGCTGTACCTCATGTTGCTCACTGGCCCATTTATCACCGTCATCAAGTTCGTCCGCCCACCGGGAACACTTCCAGAACCATCATCTACCAGCCAGGCCACAGAGCGGGTAGAAGGCAGTCCCCCGAGGAAACGTTGCAGGGTGGATGAGCCAGATGAGTCAACGCTACCCTTGACCCAAGTTATCACCCGTGAATATGCGCCACAATTGGTCGTTTGGAACCACCATATATTTAAGGACCCGCATGACTCCACACGGGGTCTATCTCCTGCACTTCGCTTTGTGCTTCAACTCACAACCGAAGACATCACCAAGAAGTTCGATCAAGGGATCCAGGTGAAAAAATCCAGAATATTCGGCTTCCCAGAGTTTGCCGACCAGGGATTCAGAGAACCCGAAGACGAACAGGTGATTTAGCCCCTCTCGTTCCCTCTACATGCACATGACAACTCTCCCAGGTGAATTTTGATGACGGAATCACCGATTGGTATGCGAAAATAGAGGAAAGTGGATCCTACTCCAACCCTGTGGCGGAAGCTGAAAAACAAGAACAAGTGAACTACAACGAAGAAAGGGCAAAGTCATCACCGGGCAGGCCATTTTACCTCGAGGGAAAGGTATTCACGACGACGGGGGAGCCGATCCTCTCACCAACTCTCTCAGCCACGTCCGCGTACACACCGGATCCCAAAAGGTCAAATGTGGGGATTTATCCTCACTCTCCACCTTCCCCGTCACCCGCACAGTCGTTAGAGGAGCCGGGAACCTCCCACTACCTTACCCGCTACCAGAAAATGAAGTCGCGCCCCCCGTAATCCCATCTTCGATACAATGCCCCCATGGGATTCTGTATAAACACCTCAACTGCACCTGTACCAAATACATCCTTGTGATCCCCCTTGCTTTCGCTTTCCATACGGCTGTTAGTCTATGACCAGTACTGATCATATAGGAAGGCAGGGTTGGGCATCATAATGTACCGCCAGAATGATACGACTCCACGGAGGCGCGCGATGTCCGCTTAAAAGAGCCATTACAGGCGTACGGCCCACCCGAGGAACGTACCCCGGTTTTGAGTTCGGGACAGGCTGCGTGAATGGCATTAATCCCGAGGGGAAGGTGAGTGAGGTTGTGCCTTGAGGGCATTCTCCCAACGTACAGTTTAAGTGGCTTTTGTTATACTAGCTGGCCACTTGCGAACTTGCCGGGCAATGCTTATTGGCATTGTGCCCGGGACCTGGCCCTGGGCACGCGCAACATGCAAGAACTTCACCTGCAAGCGACTTGTTAGCCATAAGTTGGGTTTGACCTTGTTGCCCACGCGTGACAATTTTGAACTTGTTCTCGCTGAGGATTTTTCACCCCTTGGGTCTCGTTCCCCCGACTGCACGTCGTGCCCATCAAACAGTGGCCCGCAGCCCCGGCGCGCGCAACGGGAAAGACCCCCGAGCCTGATCAGCTTCAGCGTCACTCGTGACTTGCGTTGGTCAGACAGGCTTTGCTCACGCACGATGATTTCTCGCTGAGAATTTCGCATCGTGTTTTTTTTGAAATCCTGCGCGAAACAATTTATCCCGGAGGGAGGGATGTACCCTCCTCAGCGGTCAGGGCTTCTCGAGTCTCGTCGCTCGACCGCGTGTCGACGCGTCCATATTCAATTATAGCGCCCAGCAGCGCATGCGCACCTAAGCATGCCCCTGTTCGAGTGGGGATTAAGGATTGCCGGCCCGCTTAGGCCTGACCCTCTCCTTGTCGTCACTCAGGGGAGTTTCCACTTTCGGTCCGCCCCTCGAGGGCGTGGGCCAATCATGAGTAAGATCGATAGTCGTCTGTCTCTTTTATGTGTAGATGTAGATATAGAAGCTGAGGTTCCCGATAATCATCTCGGTTCCCAAATGATACAGTGGCGTGTGCGAGAAAGAGCATTGATATTACCTCGCTTCTTAGGTCACCAGTCCCTTCTCTTCTGTGTGCCTCCGAAATCCAGTCTCTCAATCATCATAATCATATTCTTCATCCCAACCATGTATCCACTTCGGTTTGAGTCTGACCCACTGGACACGATCTCGTCAACACGTTTGCATCAAGGTGCACCACGATATCGACCACGTACCATGGGATCCTTGGGGGCATGGTTGAACGTATGTTCAAGCCACCACTCCATCTTCTTCGACTCCCCAAACACTTTCTCGAGAGCTTCAACCATTATCTCAAACGGGTCGCTGTAATCTAATCCATGGAGCGTTTTGTAGTTGGAGAACAAGGCGATCATCCAAGGTTCGCCCTTCGCATCACACTGCTCGACCGTGACGCGATGCAGGGGATATGAAGAGTCCGGGCCAGTGAAACCGCAGAGTTTGGAGAGGTGACGCGCGACCACAGAGTAAGTGATTTCGTCCCCGTCTCCTCTGGAGGACAAGCCGAGGCATCTGGCGAGGTGACAAACTTCCTCGCTAGTGAGGAGGACGCCGAGGAAGAACAGGGGTGGGAACCACTGTTGCTTGGGGTTCGGGATGTACTGTGGAGGGAGCGAGACCGGATCCCAGGGCTGGCGGCTCATTATGTAGTCCCGTGTGAGTGTCTGGTGCTGGTTGGTAAGAAGTGAGGGTTTGACCGGTTTACGAGCACTCACCTCTGGCATGAAAACCACTTTGCTGCCGTCCATTGTGTACTCGGGCGAGCGCCTGCCAGAGATGTCGAGTTGGCCAACGCCGGCGCTGAGGGTGTCGACTGTGGTCTGAGAAGTCATGGTGTGGTGAAGTTCCCACGGTTCTGGTGTCTGGAGGCGGGACGGTCACGTGAGGGCGATCATTTCTACGATTGTGCAGACAATGGATCTGATACCAGCACAATCGCGCGCTCTTCAAGGGGACGAGTCTGGATAACTCCGTCAGGAGTCGCTGGGCGATTACCGGTCTGATTTCCTGATAATCGGTCAGTTCTGGGTACTGATTTTGGGACAGGGCTGTGATGCCTGATGCTTGATAATCGCGCCGGACGTTGTTGAAGACACCCGGCTCTCCCCCAGTTGACCCCCTCCGGTTTACATCATTGTCTGCTGTGCCTAATCGGAGGCCTGAGGAGCTTTCTGGTCCCACGAGGAGCAGGCATTGCCCGGAACGGGACTCCCGGGCCCAACCTCTCTCGACCCAGAAGGAAGTACTGAGACTGTTCAGTCCACCAACGAATCGCTCTCTCAGCACCACCCCAAGGCTCTCGCTCGCGTTCGGGGTTTTACCAAAGAACCACTGGACAGGAGCTAATGTATGTCAGTGGGACCGCGGATTCACCGTCCTACGATCACGATGCAGGGGAAATTGATGACAGCTTCGAACGGGACAGTGACCTCCGTTGACAACGCTCAGGGCGGAATCCGTCGCGAGGCGAAGAGGGCGCTGAGAAACAAACTCAAGAGTTGTAGAGCTGCACTCGAACTGCCGTTCCGTTTTACCTTTGGCATCCCTCGCGTACGCCTCACCCAACCTAACCACCACCCTTGTCAGAAGCACCCCCTATCGTCCACCTAATGATCTTATCGCAGTGTCTCGGGCGGCTGGTGTGGGAGTATCCGTTGGTTTTACTATGGGCCGTCTGGACCCCAAATGTCTGTATGTCGCGTCCGCCCAAATCATGGAATTAAACTCCTCTTCGGCTTCCAGTCTCTTCAAGCAGACTGCACATAGCTCTGAGGATCGTATTCCCACTGTTTTCGGGGGATGAAGCCGCTGGACAGTGCCATCCCGCATGGTCGTGGAGACGCGGGTTGGGGTCGAAAGAGCCATCGTCGACGTCGACATCGAGTGTAGTGGTCTTCGGAGGTGACAGCGTCTCTTCCATTCCTCCGGGGTGGTTCCTTAGAAACTCCAAAGTTCCGGAGTGCGCGAAGCACGAGCAAGTAATGGCAAACGAGGAGGAAGCCGAGGGACATATCCCCAGAAGTCGTCCCATGGGGTTACATTCCAACGAAATATGTAGCCAAGTGCTTCGGGTGGGAGCTTGGAAACGTTCAACAGCAAGTTTTGAGCGTGTTTATTAACCAGGTTATGTTGTGATATGATGTTCTACAGGGGGTTGCTCGCACTGAATGTGGCGAGAGCGTAGGCGCGTTCGGCGACGAGGTCTGAGCGCGTTTGAGGTTGGCCATGGCCTTCTCACACCCTCTGATCTGCTCCTCCAAAGCTCGCATTGAGTCGATCATGTTGATCTAGTCGCTTGACTTGTTCTCTGTCGTCAGCTCAGCGTTTGTTATCGATGTCCAACCGAATCTGGAGCCTGACCCGAATGAGGAATCTGTAGCCCTTCCCCGTGCCACCTTCCTGGCTCTCAACCAGTTCGCCATCCCTGGTGGAATCCCCATCAGTTCACCCATCCAGGAAGATCATCCCCACGAGATGATCACTCTCACTGGGCTCTCCTGACCTTGATAATCGACCGTTGCGGTGACCACCAACGCAAGTATGATGGACTCGACAAATGGCCGTTCCGCCTTTTCGATGAAAGCCTTCAATCCGATCATGCAACATTTGCCAAGAGCCTATGATCGGTACAGACCGTATGAGAAGGCAGGGTCATAATCGTGTAACGCCGGAATCATTGTCTGTGTATTTTACCACACCATGAAGGCGCGTGGTGTCAGCTTGAAAGGGTCATTGCAGGCGGGCGGGCCAATCGGAGGGAGGCATACCCCGGTTTCAGTTTCTGGACAGGCTGTGTGAAGGGTATTCTAAGGCGAGTGAGAGTATGCCTCGGGGCACTCTTTCGACACAAAGGCAAAGTGGTGACCCTAAGTGGACACCGATAAACAATTGCCCCCTGTCCCGGAGCTCTCTGCAAACGCACCAGAAGGCGGGTCCTCGCGTCTTAGGCTACCAGTTCCTTCTCCTCTGCGTGCCTCCAAGAATCGAGTCTCTCAGTCGTCATAATCATATCCTTCGTCCCAATCATGTATCCACTTCGGTTTGAGTCTGACCCACTGGACGCGACCTCATCAATGCACGCTTGTATCAAGGTCAACAATATCAACCACGTACCATGGGATCCTTGGGGGCATGGTTGAACGTATGTTCAAGCCACCACTCCATCTTCTTCGATTCCCCGAACGCTTTCTCGAGGACTTCAACCATTATCTCAAACGGGTCGCTGTAGTCTAACCCATGGAGCGTTTTGTAGTTGGAGAACAAGGCGATCATCCAAGGTTCGCCCTTCGCATCACACTGCTCGACCGTGATTTGATGTAGGGGGTATGAAGAGTCCGGGCCGGTGAAACCGCAGAGTTTGGAAAGGTGACGCGCAACCATATAGTAAGTAGTTTCGTTCCCGTCTCCTCTGACGGACACGCCGAGGCACCTGGCGAGATGGCAGACTTCCTTGACAGTGAGGAGGACGCCGAGGAAGAAAAGGGGTGGAAATCGCTGTTGCTTGGGGTTCGGGATGTACTGTGGAGGGAGCGAGACTGGATCCCATGGCTGGCGGCTCATTATGTAGTCCCGTGTGAGCGTCTAGTGCTGGTCAGTACGAAGTGAGGGTTCGACTGGTATACGAGCACTCGCCTTTGGCATGAAAACCACTTTGCCGCCGTTCATCGTGTACTCGGGCGAGCATCTGCCAGAGATGTTGAGTTGGTCGACGCCGGCGCTGAGGGTGTCGACTGTGGATTGAGAAGCCATGGTGTAGCGAGAGTCCCACGGTTCTGGTGTCTGGTGGGCGGAACGGTCACGTGAGGGCGATCATGTCTACGATCGTGAAGACAATGGTCTGATACTAGCACAATCGCGCTCTCCAAGGGGGCAACTCTGGATAACTTCATCAGGGGTCGCCGGGTGATTGTTTATCGGTCTGATTTCCTGATAACGTGCGAGTTTTGGGTACTTATTCGGTGAACCTCTCGCCCTAGACGCGTCCGATTGGCTGTGATGCTTGATGCACGCGCCAGATGTTGTTGAAGACAACCGGCTCTCTCCCAGTTGACCCTCTCCGGTTCGCGTCATTGTCTGCTGTGCCTAATCAGAGGTCCGAGGAGCCTTCTGAGTCCACGAGGAGCAGCCGTCGACCCGAAGGAAGTACCGAGACTGTTCAGTCCGCCAACGAATCGCTATCTCAGCGCTGTTCCGAGGCTCTCGCTCGCGCTCTGGGCCTGATTAAACAACCCACTGGGCAGGAGGTAATGCATGTCAGCGGGACCGCGGATTCACCATCTTACGGTCACGATGCAGGAGGAAGGACACGCGCAGGGGAAATCGATGACAGCTTCAAACGGGATCGGGTGACCTCCGTTGAGAATGCCCAGGGCGGAATTCGTTGCGAGGCGAAGAGGGTGCTGAGAAGCGAGCTAAGGAGTTGGGGAGCTGCACTCGAGCTGCCGTTCCGTCACAAGTTTACCTTTGGCATCTCCCGCGTACACCTCACCCAAACTAACCACCAAACTTTGCCAGAAGTGCCCCATATATCGTCCCCCTAATGATCCTATCGCAGTGTCTCGGGTGGCCGGTATGGGAGTATCAGTTCGGATTCCACTATGGGCTGTCTGGCCCCAAACGCTGGTATGCCACGCCCGCCCAAATCATGAAACTGCGGTCCTCTCCGGCTTACTCGTAAGACTTAAGGAACTGAAGCGTCCGCCACGTTGCATAGATACCCCTGAGGCCAGTCTCCTCAAGCAGACCGCGCACCCTGAGGATCGTATTCCCGCTGTTTTCGGGAGATGAAGCCGCTGGGGGTTGTCCCGGGTGGCACGATACTGCAATGCACCACGCAGGCTGATGTCGAAAGAGTCATCGTCTACGTCGACGTCCAGCACCAGATCGAGTGGAGCGGTCTTCTGACGGCGACAACGTCTCTTCCATTCCTCTGGTGTGGTTCCCCAGAAACCCCAAAGTTCTGGAGTGCGTGAGGCGACCTCGAACAAGTAATGATAAATGAGGAGGAAGCTGAGGGACCTATCCCTAGAAGTCGTCCCACGGGGTTATGTTCCAACGAAAAATATAGCCAAGTACTTCGGGTGGGAACTTGGAAATGTTCAACAGCAAGTTTTGAGCGCATTTGAGTGATTATAGCCCTCTCGTGCTCTCTGGTCCACTCCTCCGAAGCCGCCTAGTCTGTTTATTAACCAGGTTGTGTTGTAATATGATGTTCTACAGGGGATCACTCGCACCGAATGTGGTGAAAGCGTATAGGCACGTTCAACGACGAGGTCCGAGCGCGTTTGAGGTTGGCCGTGGCCCTCTCCTGCGGCACGCTGGCGGGGACCGCCAACGCAAGTACGATGGAATCGAGAAATGGCCATTTCGCCCATCAATCCGATCGCGCTCCAGCTGCCCTCCTCTGCAGATATGCATGCTCCATCAACGCCTCCATCGCGTGCATCCTCGTCACCCTCGCTGTACACGTTCTATCTGGCCCTCTCCGTCGTCGGGGCAGCTTCATACGAGTGCCCGTTTCCGGTCCCGCAAGGCCCTTCCAGCCCGTCCGGTCGTTTCCATTGATCCCCTGTGGGGTAGCGCCGCCCGCCCAATTATTCTACAAATTGCTTCAAACCTGCACGTTACACACATCCAGACCCCACGATCTCACTGGAAGAAATACGGGACGTAAATCTACTTTCTCGATACACTGGGATGTTCGAGGTTTGCTATCAAGGAAGAGGAATCGATCTTACCTCGCTTCTTGACCTTTCGTTGGTTACCAGCGTGGGCGTGCGGATCTGTGTCGACGGCCTTGGGGTGGGGAAGGCCCCTCCCGGGTCACAATCCCTTCATCCCTCCTAATCGTCCCTCATGGGCTGTCGGTCCCTTCTCTTCCGCACGCCTCCGAAAATAGAGTCGCTCAATCTTCGTAATCATACTTCTCGTCCCAATCATGTATCCACTTCGGTTTGAGTCTGACCCACTGGACGCGACCTCGTTAACAGGCCTGTATCAAGGTCGACCACAATATCGACCACGTACCATGGGATCATTGGGGGCGTGGTTGAACGTAAGTTCAAGCCACCATACCATCTTCTTCGATCCCCCGAACCCTTTCTCGAGAGCTCCAAGCATTATCTCATATGGATCGCTGTAGTCGAATCCACGGGGGATTTGGTAGTTGGAGAACAAGGCGAGCATCCAAGACCGCCCCTCCGCATCACACTCCTCGACCGTGACACGATGTGATGGATAGGAAGAGTCCGGGCCGGTGAAACCGCAGATTTCGGAAAGGTGACGCGCGACCACATAGTAAGTGTCGCAGTCCCCGTCTCCGCTGAAGGACAAGCCAAGGCACCTGGCGAGATGGCAGGCTTCTTCGGTAGTGAGGGGGACGCCGAGGAAGAACAGGGGCGGAGACCAGCGTTGCTTGCTATTTGGGATGTACTGTGGAGGGAGGGAGACTGCGTCCCACGGCTGTCGGCTCAATATGTAGTCCCGTGTAAGCGTCTGGCGCTGGTCAGTACGGAGCAAGATTTCGACCGGTTTACAAATACTCACCTTTGGCATGAAAATCACGTCGTTACCGTCCATCGTGTACTCGGACGAACGCCTGCCAGAGATGTCAAGTTGGCCAACACCGACGCTGAGGGTGTCGACTGTGTATTGAGAAGTCATGGTGGGTGCTCAACTGGAACGGTTGGCGCGCGAGGGCGATCATGGCACCGGCTGGCCTCCGATCGACCGCACTTTGCCTTCGGCATCACTCCCGCATACAGCGGCATACTCCTAACCCAAGCCAACGGCCACACTTTACCAAAGCGCCCCCTATCGTCCACCTAATGATCTTATCGATCGCATCGTCTCGAACGCTGACGTGGGAGCGTTCATTCGAACCAAATACGCTCGGACGAAGGGGCGTTCGCTGAGAAAACCTGCAGACATGGCGACCACCACCGCTCTTCGCGAAGCTTTAAACCAAGGAATCTCCTCCGGGAATCTAGTCGACACCAAAATTATCTTGTATTCCCATAGGGATTCCTCTGGCCGGGTTTGTCGGCCAAGGGCGCTCTACGCAAGCAGTCATGTCCTGAAAACAATCCCTTATTTTAATAATCGTGAGCCCGCTGTCACACCCGATATCACTCTCAGAGCCTCACAGTGTTGTTTTCAAAGTGCTCTTCGGGAACTTTGCGGAGTCCCAGTCGAAAGCCTTCAGCGCGGAAGAAATCAATTACGATGAATCTGCGGAAGACTATGGATATTTGTCCGACAGCGACCTTGAGGACGACGAGGACGAGAAGGTCGCCTCGTTCAAACACACGAACAAGAAGAGGGCTTATCCATTCGACCCGTTCGACACTCCTGGCGAGGATGAAAGAATCCTGTGTGAAGAGTACGAGGAGCGCGTCGAAAAAGGAAAGGTCGTCAAAATCCTCGACATGGCGTTCATAACGTGAGTGTAAACCAAGAATATCTCTAGCATTCCGTTGACACTTCTTCAGCTTCCAAGCGTTTTTGATGTACCTATATACGGACGTGATAGAGTTCGCACCGTTCGGGTCCGAGGAAAATCGCAGGTCGCGAAGCGCAGAAATCGTCACACCCTCTGACGACAAGATCCCCCGACCGTCCCCAAAGTCCATCTACCGACTCGCGGACAAAGTTTGTGCCTACTGTTCTCAGTCTATCCGATATCTGACGAGCGCCTACCACAGTACGACGCCCCCGTACTGAAGGACCTTGCTCTGAATCACATGCTGACCAAGTGCGACATCGTGGAGGAATCATTTAGCAGATTCACGTCCCAGTGAGTGGATCTCGTCACTAGAGCCGACCACCCACTGACAGGAGGGCTCAGATACGACGAGTTAAGGAGTATATACATCAACAAACTTGCGTCCCTTTGGATGGAGGACTCGACGACGGAAAGGACTCGAATCAGTGTTGAAGCGAAGATCGACAGCTTCGTTGGGGGGGATCTTGAACATGCAACGGAAGTGCTCTCCGCGTTGTGGGAGATTGTAAACAAAGACGGAGAGATCAAGGTGTCATCGAGTACGCCCACTAGCGTGAGTCACTTTCGGATTTGCCCTCATCCAAGTGTTGTACGGGAGTGCTCACTTGAGGTAACCAGACCACACGGCTCATGGGCCCTGCCCACCCTGTGAGGGTGGCACTCATCAAGTCGATTCGCAAAGGCGTCCTGTTTGACAGGAAGTATTGGGCCAGACACTCGAGGACCGGAGATGTCTTGAAGCCCATTTATTTCTCAAGCATAATCATGGGCGGCCAGGTACAGCAACTGAACAACTGTACGTCGAAGTTCAATTACGGATGTGCTATAGCGCTGAAAGTCTTCAGTGGTCAAATACCTCAAGGGTCAACATATTTCCATAAACGACCTAGAGGGAGGCGTCAACGTCGACAGCGACTGTGAAGGTGATTCGACTGGAGCCGACGACAGAGCGTCGGAGAAAAATGAAGAGGAAACCCGAGCAGTTCTCATCGTTGGGACATTTTCAGCGTGCGTGCCCTTCCCCACCCCACCTTGACGCTTGGAGATGAAAAGTCCCTCCAGCTGGAAATCCCTTTTCTTCTATCGCTGCACAAACGTGATCTCGTTCGCTCCCCTCAAATCACAAGGTGCCGACACCCGCTTGGATTACATTCGCCAGGAGACAAAGGCAACCGCACCCCCTCCCTGTTCACCGAAAAACATTTACGTTCTGGCAAGCTTGGTGAGGTAACCTTCAATTGAACGCCTCGTACGCGAGACTAACGCACCAAGCCAAGCTCGGAATTCAGCCCCTCTGTGAAAGTGCCCTCGCAGACATTAAAGGCAAAGTGTCAGTGGCCAACGTGGCAGACGAAGTTTTCTCGTGGGTCACCGCTAGGTGGGTTCCGTTGTGTTCTCCAAACCTGGGGTCAATTGTTTCGTGCTAACGCTTCCATTCAGTCACGAGAAGATCGTGGAGATGGAGTGCGAGCTTCTGATCTCGAAATTCAACGACCCATCAACGATCGCGCTAGTGAAAGAGAAACTCGGGCATATCGCTGACGGGACTTCCCCCCACTGTGCTGGCTCGCTGAAGCTTGGGCTGAAGAAGGCTTTTGAACTCAAGAAACAGAAGAGACAACCCCCCGGTGTGTTGTTACGATGCACTAGAGCGGGTTGTGTAAGACACACCACCCCTGTCCCATACTCGGCGGTCGGAACAAGCATCTACTGTACAAACTGCCAGCGCAACTATGGCAGTTACTACATGCAGTGCACCAATTGTTCGAGCACCAGGACCAACGGCGATTATGCGTTCTGCCGAAGCTGCGGAAAGAAGTTTTCATAAACGGATGTAGTTGGTCGGATCGCCTGGTAAGATGTTTAGGACACGTAGCGTTATCATACTATACGGTACACCGAGAAAACAGACCGTACTTTTCCTCGACTTCAGCGGGGTAACAATTTAACCCGCTCCGATCTGCTTTGAGATTCTCACCCAGCGCTGGACGGTGAGTTTAACGGGTCCTCCAATTCGCGGGGAGATGTTGCGTTGAACTATTGGAGACCACTGAGATCGAGCCCGGCAGAAGCTGCGGGGAGATGAGTACGTCAACACTACCCCGTACGATATTCCCCACCAGTGCGACGAAAGGGTTGTTGGACCGCCATGAGTGTAACCAAGTCCAGCACGCTTGAGCCGAAATTATTAACGCGGCGTGTAGTCGGGAATGTCAATTCCAGACCGGACAACAATGAGTGACTATAATCTACAATTCTATCGTACACGTGGGAGAACGGCTGACCAAGGTAACTACAAACGACTAGGGAAACGATATGTAGGTGTGCAACGGAGTTGGGGTGGGTGGGCAAAGCTTACTGGCGTGGCAAGGGAGGAACATGGAGGATATCGATATCTAAAAGCGATGGGTAGCGCATAAAGCTCGTGTAAGCGGAGATGATAGCCGGGTGGTGCACGGAGGGTCAGGAATAGGAATAGCGATAGATAGGCTTCGGATAAATAGAGAACAGGGCGGAATATGCAAGAAAAACGCGAGGACACGGCCTCCAAAACAAGATACTGAAAGCGAGACAGAGGTCTAAACCAAACAATTAACAGAGGACGAACAGCAGACACAGCACATGTACAGGCAAAAAGCGAAGCATGAGGTGGAGGGAGGGGAAGAGCGTCAGTGTGGATACGTATGAAAAACGTGGGGTTGGGAGCGTGGGGGGTGCGTTTAGGCGGTCTTTATGGATGGTAGAGTGATAATGAACAGTTGGGCAACATAAGAAGGGCAGCGCAGGTGCAGGAGACGGGCGGTAAGGGAGGGTGATCGACAACTTAACGGAGAGGGGAATAGAGGACGGGCCGGAGGGAGCAGAGCGGACCGCTCAGGCACCTGTGTCCATGGGGTCGTCATCGTCACCCCAAGGGATTTTGTAATCTCCGCTCTCTTTTTGAGCCCGAGAGTAGAGTTCCTCGCGCTTAACCTCATCCGGGCAAAGGTTCGCAAGGTTCACAAGAGCTTCAGCGAGCTACAGAACCAAAGTCCGGTAAATAAGAGGTGTCCGGCAATCTGAACCGGAAACTTGGAATCGTCGCTCACCAATGGCCCAAGCGATGCCAATTCATCTCCACCGATCGTAGAAGGGTCAGCGTTCTTGGCGTGCTCGAAAAACTCAATGGCTGGAACGAACAACTCGTCAACCCGGAGGGAACCTTCCCGGAGAGAAACAAAACAAACCTGTTGACAACTCCTCACGAATCTCCGTCACCTGTGGTAAGCCAAGGACGTCATCATCCCCTCGTTCCATCGCACCCTCGCACTCCTCAACCCTGGACGAAGCCATATTCAACCAGCACCTCCCCCTAGAAAGAGCAACCCTGGTCGACCACTCCACATCCGTGGCAGAGCTCGACTTCGAGACCTGGCTGAAGATAGAATCGGCCCAATACGAAAAATGGTGACGATCATCCAGAGAGTCCAAACGCTCAGCTACCCCAAGCACCTCCGACGCGATAACGAACAACTCTCCGGGGCGTGAAAAGTGAGGTCCGATGGTGAGCGTGCCCTGGCACGAGTTACCGGTCGAGGAAAGGACGCGTCTCGGCATGTGAAGGATTCCACGAGAGAACTGGTCCATCGCGAGAACCATCAAGTCGTGCGCGGAGGCCGAAGTTAAAGTCATCCTCCTCGTCACGGGGGGACGTCCTGAGGCTATCGCGTGGAACGGAGAGTCGGGAGACCAATCCGGTTCGTCCTCCGCCGTAAAGCACGCCTGAGAGTTGAGAGGGTCCAAGTCCCCCTGAGCAGCCTTCATCGAACGAGTTACTTTGACATCTGCAAGACAAACCAAGGTGCGACCCCAAACGACAGCCATGCGCCAGTCCTCAGGAGCATCATGCATCCCCGGATCGGACCGACTGGGCAGATTCTCCCCCGTCTCGAAAACATCGAGCGCTGCCAGCCAATACGCCGTTGGAGATGCGGATTCTCCCTCGAGCGCTAGACTGGAATCATGCGCGATCAGGTTACCGAACAAGAATAAGGTGATGCCAAGGACTGCATGGAACGCGGTCGGGTACTCCATGCTAGGACTGTCAAACGAAAAGCATATTAGGACAAACGAACGAGGACTGGACCTGAGTGGGGATCTAACCTTGATCGCGCCGTCACGTTCGGAGCCGGTTCCCCCGGTTTCTTCGCACCCTTTCCATTTTGAGACCCTTGTCGTCGAGAAGAACCCCCGTTCCCCGAGAGTTTCGAGGGTGTTTGTTGAGGTGACGGTGAGCGAGAAGGTTGCATGATAAGCTCTGAAGGGTCCGGATAGAACAACAGAAACCTATGACATTCATGAATCACAGCACGCAGCAACGGCATTGCCTCGACGGCGTCCATTTCTGGGGCTATTCGCACAACGCGTCAGTTTTCTGAATGGAGCACGTTATGGGGGAGGGACAAATTGGGGGTGGTGAAAAAAAAAAGTTCGGGGCGTGCTCACCGTTGTATTGTTCGGCGGCCTTTGCGAACAATTCCTTGATGTCCTGCCAATCCTCATATGTACACACCTGCCCTGTGTGGTGCCTTCCATGGGTGGCAGTAGACGAAGAGTTAGACACCTTGAGGCGGAGTCGCTCTGAGATCACAGAAGACCTGACCTCTTCATCCGCTCGTGAGCTGGTGGAGGGTAACGTAGAGGGAGTGGCGGGATGGGCGGGTTTTGTCTGTGATGTGATGGGAAGATGGTGCTGTAAGACGCCGGTGTAGCTGGCTGAAAACCTCCGTCTCTTGCGACGACGATGCGAGGCCGGACACGATTGGGATTGCGAGGTCGAGGTCAAAGCCCGCGTCGAGCGAGGGTCCGTCGGAGCGATAATCGGCACATTCCTCTCTTCAACCCGTTCGCGAGGCTGCTGACTGAGTTTGTGGCGGGTGAAGGAACCACGAGGACGCTTGAGGTGGTTCCCTCTCGGGACGGTCATCGGGGTGTGGGACGGGTACACGGTCACCAACATCAGAGAGAGAGCATCGAGGGTCGCAGCGGGAAAGAGGGTGAGGAAGGAGACGCGAAAGCGTGCAAATAAGTAATTGCCATCGTAGATCTCCTGTGCACTTGGTGCGGAGGCCAGTGAGTGCCAGTTCTCCCCCACCTTCCTATTGTTACCGGTGTCAGCTGCCCGTTTCAGTCTCTTCCCTATCACCCCCGTTCCAGACCGAGGGTCTAGACCCTTTCATCTCCCACCCTCTGCTTCGGCGGTTCCCAGCCAACTGCACAAGCTGCCCCCTGTGATGTAGATGGAATGGAACCCGCGTGGCGTTGTGTCCTCACGAGTTGCGCACAAGTGCCAGGTCACAACCGACGGGTCCGGTCTTGTGCCACCGTAGCCGGCGTGCCGTTGCGACCACGATCGGCCGAGTGATCGATCAACAATGTTCCCTTCTCGGCCATTGCTCCCGCCGTCGCAACCGTGGCGGGTGCAAAGATGAGCGAGGGCGAGGTTCTGGTCGCCGGTGTTGTAAACTGAGCCGAGTCGGTCTTGACGTGAGCCGATCCGAGCCAGTTCACTGACCCCCAGGAACAGCCAGAAGTCCCATTTATTTTGCCTACAATGGGAACAACCTTCAGGTCGGATTTGGCTGCCGACCTCCCGAGCGCCACCCGCATCCAGGGCACAAGAAACAAAATGGCGTTGAAATAAATTACTGAAACAATGCAATGCACGATCAAAAAAATAATCCTAGTCTATCCTATCCCACCTGCGAGGCCGGCACCCATTTTACGCGCCCCCATTTCTCAGTCAGGAAATCCTCCATGAACCCATAAACCTCCCTATTAGCTCCACGCATCCTGATACTGTGATCACTGAAAGCCAGGATTAGTCCCGAAAGAGAAAGACAACACAACAAACTGAGGGACAAAACTCACCTGTCAGTGAACATCCTAAACCTAAAGTTCCTCACTTTCTCCTTCGTCAACATATCCAGCAAATGCGCCGAATTTGAGAAATGCACGTTGTCGTCAGCACTCCCGTGGGCGAGCAAGTAATTCACGTTGTGGAACCCTGTAACGTTCGATATTGACGCGTTTACATATCCACCAGGGTTGACGTCCGGGAGGTTCATGTAACGTTCAGTGTAGATGGAATCTGGACGCCCAGGCACGACACAAAGGGGAGAACGAGGAACGTCAGGCTCGGATTTGCAGGCACGATGATCATGACCTGGTTAGGGCGGCGCACTTACCGTACAATCTCCAACTGGTGACAGGCTAATGGAGGCGCGGGCTTCAGAAAACTGCCGGGAGATCCAAGGGAGAGAAACACACCGCGATTGCCATGGCAAGTGAATGGACTCCAGCGTTAGCTTCGACGACCTTGGAGCTCATGAATCCGCCATACGACTGGGTGGGGGCCCGTTCGTTCAGAGTTGGCTGGAAAATCTCGAGACATAGACGCTCACCCATCCCCAAATTCCGATCCTCTTCTTATCCACGTAATGTTTGTCAGCCCAGATCCTATCAAAGTGGGGAACGATATATATAAAAAGTCCACCCAGGCACCAACTCTTCGAGTTCCAGAAACTCACTTGGCGGCATTTATCTGATCTCGAGTCTCAAAAAATCCGAGGTTGTTCTTCACGGGGTTTCTCAACTTCCTGCCCTTGAAACCCGTGCCCCGCCCGTCAACGATAACGACGATGTACTTGTGGTTGATGGGTAGGACCCAGTTGAAATCTCTGTTGAAGCGGACGTTGACCTGTTGTGCACCGGGCCCGTTGTATCTGGAGGGGCGCGCCAGAATTGCGGTAATGGTAACGGATCCATCAGCAGGGGACGAAATGGGATGTGAAGGAATGTGAAATGGTAAATGATTTCCTCCCCCGCAATGAAGGGGGTAAATCCCTGACGGCAACCCGCGGGTCGGACCGACGTCGGGATTCGACAACTCTATCAAAAGACCAATCCTCTCCCCGATTGACGCATAAACCTCGTCGTCACGGGAGCCGTAAAAGGCGCGGGCGCGAGAAAGGGCGCGCAAATAACCAAAAAGGTCACTCACAGGTGGAACAACACCGGGTATCTCGTCTTGCCACTCTCGTCCATATTTGGAGGGCGTAACTCGACAACGTTCAGCTCTAGGTCCGAGAAAATGATTAAAGCACCAGAAGGGGGACGAACGCCTCTCTCACCATATCCTTCACTCTCAATCGTAGAATGAACGACCGCAGGGGTTTCATACGTTTGCAAAGTCTTGTTCAACACCGTGTTCGCCACCAACAACCGCTCGCTCTCTGCACAAGCTCGAGATGAGTGAAAACCGGGGGCAGAGGCATGGGTTAACCCACTTTTGTCCCCGACCTTGATCAACTTCTGGTATGGCACATTCGGGCCTTGGTAAGACAACTGATAGAACCCAGCCTTGGGCGAGAAACTCGCGGAATAGTATGAAGCCGTTGAGTTATCAGTGAGCGCGGTGGGACTCTCGACCGCGACGGAATGTGTGTCAGTTGGCACGTGTATGGAGTAGATGTTACGTTCGATGGATGTTGGGCTCGCAGCTTGGAAGTGACTGCCAGGAATTTCAAAAAGGCGATCAGTTCGTCATCTCGTTCCGGAAGCAAAATATCGTACATCAAACCCTGGAGCGGATCTACACCCAAAATCCCTTCGGTCACCTCCCAGCTACCGTTTGTCAAGAACCTCGGAGTACCAGAGTCTACGGGGCTGAAAAGCGCAATGTGATTGTAGCCTTCCCGTGTTGGTACGATGTCAAGGTACCCCGACGTTCCGTTATGGGAGAGCTCCTTGGGGATAGGAAGAATGTGCTGTCTCTATATTCAAATGGGATGGCTCAGAACACACGTACACATCCGAGAGAGGCGAACTCACCGATTCAATCCAGCCATCATCACCTTCCTCACCATTCTTTCCGAGCTTTCTGATAACCCTACCGTTGGTTCTCGCAACCAAACTGTCCGCGGCCAGGTCGAAGTAAACGACGTGACCGTCCTCGCCCGCTCGGTTGACCTCCTTGACGATCAGCTCCGCGTTTCCAACCCACACAACCTCAAACACAATCCTGGTCTCATCATTGTGCTTCCCAGTCCAGTCCAGCTCGATCGTGTGGTTCTCCGCGTTGTCCTCGCCTTGAGCAACCGCTTCACGATACCTGTCCAGTTCGAACACGTGCGCAGAAACGATGGGGTTGTGGTATCCGGGTTTGGGGTATTTCATCGTGACGTGGTCGGGATACGGGATGACGGCGTTCGAGTCTTGGGTGGGGTTGTAGATTGGGTACGTATACTCCTCGACCAGGGTCTCGTCCAAATGGAGGAACGCAACCTTCGTCGAGTCTGGAGACCACCAAAGCGCAAAGTCCGACGAGAAGACTTCTTCCTCGTACACCCAATCCGGAACACCATTGAAAAGTGAGGTATTGCCGTTGGATGTGACGCGAATGGGAGATTCAGAAGCGGTCGCAGCGGATGGGATAATGTATATGTCGTTTTTGGCCACGTAGGCGATTGATTGCCCAGTTGGTGACCATACCGCGTAGGCTGTGATGGGGGGTTGTGAGGGCGTCGTCATCGGCCATGTCTTCTTCGCCGCTATATCGTGAATCCAATAGTTTCCATGACTAGAATGTCTCCATTGTTTGAGATGGTCTGTCTTTAAGAGGAGGAGCTTCATGTCGGAAGAGATCTTCCAGTCTGAGACCCAGATCACGGTGCCATTATTCTGTTCCGGGAGTCAGCGACAAGCACCCCTGCAGAGAATCAGGAATACTCGCGTCCTTGATGTCATCGAGTTTCACGAGGACCGTGGTAGAGTTAGATTTGAGATCGACGAGTTCGATGGTGCCGTCCCCCATGGTCGCAAAGACTCCATCACCGGCTGAGGACAGAAACATTAAACCTAACCCCAAATGCACGAGTAAATAAGTTGCGCACCTTCGGGCACCCAGAGTAAACTCTGAACTTCGGGGCTAAAGGTACCGTTCGCAATATGGTCCAGCGTCATCTTCAACTTCCCGTGAAACGTGGCCGTCCCACTATACGTGAGTGCAGAAACGATCCCAATCACGACCGAGATCGCCACCAGCGCGCCCAATGATATCAGGAGATATCTCAGTGATGAAGGGCGTTGCTGTGCGCAGCCAGGAGAGGGAACTGAGGACTGGGTTTTAGCAGGAGGCTGGGGCGGGGGCGTACCTTGACATCAGGTTCAGCGTATCCAGCGCGTTCCATCATCCCCAGAGACCGTGGGGTCTCCTTCAACAAGAGCGTCTCATCCTCGTCCTCATCTTCGGAGCTTGGTGGATCGAAAGGGCCCTCTCCGTAGTAAGTTGGGGGTCGTACAGGACCAGAGTGTGTCGATGCTCGTTCGTCGTAGAGGGCGTCCCCAGAGCCCGCGCCTTCCTGAGGCAAACGTTCGTACTTTGAGGATGACATCCTTCTCGACCCCGGAGCGGTGGGTGAGGGGAAAGATGGGGGATGGTTTGTTGCCTATGCTGATTGCGACGGTTTGATGTCACTGAGAACCGATCGTGCCAAGCAACACTCCGACAAGTTCCTCGTTTATTTCTCCTTGTACATCTTTACACCTAATTCCACTCTCTCTTGCACCCACCACAATTCGGTCTACTAGGCTTTCGAAATGTCCCACAAACGAAACACTTCAACCGCCATCTGCAGATCTGGCAGACGGTCTGTCCCCCGATATCCTGCACGAACAACGGTTTACTGGTCTGCGAACAGCTTGGATTAGGACAGTGCAGCGTGGGCCCTGTTGGAAAGGCAATTCCAGCGACTCCGGTATTGGGGGTTTTACGTTTCTCCTCGACTGCTATCCTGAAACCGAGACTCAAAGCGGCGAAACGGTGCGGCGCTTGACCACCTGCGAGGCCACGGATATGTTCTTCTGTTGCTACTGCGGTCCCTCCGTCCCTCGATGACGACACCAAAAGCTGGCACTGGTTTTTACGAATGCCGGGCAACCTGTTCTGGTGTCACCAAGGCTGTCCACAAACCATGGCCGCTTGAATTACTCACCGGGCGGTTGACTTGGAAAAAGTCTCCCTGACAATATTCGCCGCGGACGTTTTTGCATCCACGTCTTCAAGTGCGATGTCCTCGAGGTGTTCCAGACCTAACTGATGAACGTTGTTACACGCGAAAACGTCTTTGGAGGAATGATCAGGTACCTTTCCGGCCAAATAACAGATAGACTTTGGGGAACACATAGGCAGTCCATCGCCTGGTTTCATATTTTCTCCCATGTTACGGATACGTGCCTCTGGCCCTTGCGATTTTAGGGGAGCAAACTCGACATTTCCAGTGTACAGGTAGAAGAACAATGCTCTCCAGCTGTTTCCTCGTCAGACGGGTGTCATCGCAATTATAGACCGTAATGAGGGACTCGCTCACGTTGGAAATGCCCCAGTGGCAAGAGTAGCAGACGCCCCAACAGAAACTGGTGTCCCTTCCACAGCATCTTCGTAATCACTATCTGAATCGCATTCATCCTCTGAGTGTTCTTCCCCGCTTCCCCCTAAATCTCTGACCACTTGAAACGTTTGAGTACTGTGGGTGGTATTCGCGTGTGGGGAGCAGCTTACGGGCATTCAATTCGGTTTCCTTGTCCCCGAGGATCATGCTGGAAATATAGACTGGCGCTTGTAACTTCCCTGAACCATCTCGTTTTGCCAAATACATGCGATCGCAAAACAACCCTTGTCGGATGGACTTGATTAGGGCGATCCTCAGTTCTGGTCCCGTCCAGCGGTATACCAGCTGGCGCTATGCAGGTATTAGGATCAATCGTCCCATGGAAAGGCGACAAACAAACAATGGGGGCACGAGAGCCCACAGCAGCCTCGTCGTCCTCGCTGTAGGTTAGGGTTCTCCACAAAAACGAGAATGCATCCGAGGCGTGGTCAATCTCGCCTTCCGCGAAAGCCTGCAGTCTCTCATCCAGTTGGTCTTGCATTTCCTTCGGGTCAGACTCAGTGAGAATTGATGCCAGGTTTTCGACGTGAATACTGAGTATCTCAGGGTGACTATTATTCGCACGTCAGATAGTAGTTACATCTCAAGCTGCTTGGACACACTCGGAGGCGAACTTTCCGAAGGTTTCTCGGACAGCGTCACATCGTCCGAGCCATTCTTCGATCTCTCGCAAGGCCGCAGATTTGAGTGCCGGAACGTCATACTGTGCAGTTACGGTGAGTCGGAAGTGCTGTGCTGAGAGACGCAAGAGAAGATACCTTATCAGCCAGGCGATAGATGGATTTAGGTGAAGGTCGAGGTACACGATCTGGAGCAAGAGATACGATCTCAGCAGCCCGGGTTTTGCGGTTGGCTTCAGATCCGAAGGGCGCGAACTCGATACGACCGGCGTATAAGTAGAAGAGAAACGCTTGGAAACTGGTGACGTCAGCCGGTCTGTGGCAGGCACTAAAGGCGGGTCTGCATACGTAATGAAGGCCACATCCTGGACTTTGATCACCTTTCCCTCCTTCACCCTCTCCCCGTGGTAGCCGGGCATGCGGTCCTCGTTACTGCTTGGCCTTGGATAAGTAAAGAAATATCAGGAGGTGGAGGACTCGGAAGTACCATATTGTGTCCTGGGGTTTATTATCGGCATCGTTGCTTGCCTCCGAACCGTCATCCTCCTCAGGGATAAAACAGAAAGGGTCAAACGGGTGTCCTCGAAGAAGGGGCGGCGGCTTCTTCGTTGATTCAAGGTCTTCCTCATCCTCCAAATCACTATCGGAGTTGTAGTCATAGTGCTCTGCAATCGCGTCTTCATCCACGATGTCCTCATTTAGATCTTTTGTAGCGTTCTCAGCGTAGTTCCCGGAGAATACTTGGTTGGGATCTGGGGTGAGCACGCGGAAATCAAACATAGTTGTGGGCAGACGCACGGGCTTCAAAGTATGGGACAGATTTGAGGACCCCGCTGTTGGCGTAGAGTACCTTGGGTTTGCATACGTCCCCTGTAGAGTTACGGTAAGAGAACAAGTAGATTTTCGTGTCTGCAAAACGGCCAGAGGTGATGGAACCATTCAAGGCCTCGAGGAGAGCAGTTTCTGGAGTCATAAGCAAACCCAGCCTCCTCGGTACTTGGTTATGGCGGTAAGCCTCCGTGGTTCCCAAAAGTGTGGCGGGAAAGATCGATGGGATAAACGCCGATGGGATCCCCAATGGACTTGTGTAAACTTACAGACACACGCGAAAACTGCTGCTCAGGGAAGTCTAAACACCACCAACTCACCCTGAAGCGAAGCATAGACGTGAGCCGTCTAATTTCGACGCAGTCCTGGATTCCACCAGCTGGGGTGCGTGGACGCGCAGGCGTGGGCCGTGAAACGGAGCGCTATGCACGGAATCCCCACCGTGATGGCTGGCACGGCTGGATCAAATCGCTTTCTTTTCACAACCACGATGAGCACTGGACGGACGTTCGCTTTCCCACCAACGCTTCTCTCGTACAATGGGTAACACGCTGAGCTGCTCCTTCGTTTATCGTTCCAGTACACGGCGACCGGCATGATTGTTTTCCGTGTCCCCGTCAATCCATGGGCTGCCCGTGCAGAGAAAATCACGGCCGGACAACAAACCCCCCACTTTACTGGCCATGCCGGCCACGCTCCGAAATTCCTACAAATACCTGGCCTGGGCTGCAATGCCCCGTTCATTCACAAATCCCCCACCCCAGCCACTACTCCAGATCACCTCACCCTTGCCGTCTAGGACATGTCTGGTTTCACTGGCCACTCCACCCGTGTCTCGTCCCCTGCTGGTCACAAAACTGGAGTCGTGAACTCAAGCAACGGACAAACTATCCGTCGACACGCAGGAGGTTCCTCTTACACCAGCATTACTTCCGTGGGCGATGTCTCACTATCGGCTCGTTCCACCTCACTGGGGCCCCACATCGACAAGGACCTCCCGAAGATTCCGACGCCGAATCATCAAGACCTCAAGCCGGTGGGGACTACGGAGTCCCAAAAGATCGCCGCTCAATATCTACGACGTCATGGCTCATTGGAGACTCTTCGAAATGCGCTCCCTTGCCCACCACCGCTAGCGGTAAGTTCTTGTCTTATCTCGGATACCCCTCTCCTTTCCCCACGGACATCGTGGATGGCTTCAGTACCTTGCGGAAGCAAATAATCTGGGTTCTCGGGTAGACCCATTCACAACTACCTCTGACGTTGGTTCCTTTGCGGGATCTTGGTTCCATCTCGCGACTTGTATTTAGGTTCCCGGTGAATGTACGAGCCTAGTCCCGGGTGGTTGCGCTCGCGGGGAACATCCGTCGATGGATGCCGATATAGAGGTTTCATCCTTTCTTCCCGTTACTCCCACAATCCGGCGACTTTTCGCATGGGAAGTGGACACGGCACCAACTTTATATGCGGCCATGGGGATACTGAAAAGGAATAATCAGGATGGATCATTTCCGTGTCCTTACGAGGACTGTGGTGATGTGTTACCCACTCGTAAGGCGTACGCTTGCCATGTCCATATACATCTCATCCACGACGGGTAATTACTTCGCTTTGATCATACGATCTGCATCGGAGCACTGACCACGCCGCGGTACGACAGACTACAATGGTGCGAACAATGTGGGGTGCGATTCACCGACCAAGATCACAAGGACAAGCATCTCGATTCTTGTCCCAAACAGCCGCATTTCCACGACATTGAGAGTTTCAATACCGAACCATCTGGTGAGTGTACCACTCTGCGTTTCTCGTGAAGGCCGTGCGTGTTAATCTCCAGTTTCAGTGGGGCCACTACGGGGGTTCTTGAACTGTATGCGCCAGTAGCGGCCAGAATAATGGAGCACGCGTGTCGGCCCCCTTCCAATCCTCCATTTCGTTGCTTCGTGAATCGTCCGCCTCCATCCCGTTCGCATGTCCCCACTGGGTTCCGTGCCCGGCGCTATTCTACGCCGTTTTTCTTGGACCGGGGACCTTTTTTTTGTATTTCAGAACCCGTGGAATCTCATTCGTCGCTCGCGTTTCATTCCCCTGCCTCCAATTTCATAGTTTTGATGTTTTAATTTCCAGCTCTAACGCCTCCTCGCGAATTGTCAGCGGCTACGTACACGATCGGATTTTTGTATGGGTCTTTGATGACTTCGACTTTCCTGTCGGTTGAGCCCAAGCGCATAGGTCGAATCTGCTGTAAATACTCCTTGAGGATGTCGCACTTGATCCCGCCCAGCTCACTACACATGTGGTTCGCGATACAATCACACAGAGGGTTCTGAAACCCAAAATTTACGCCACAGTCCAGAGTTCGCCCTACCGTCAGATGTTTGCGCCATAGTTAAAGCGGGTTCGCGTCAGCTCGACGCTTCTGTTGATGGTACACGGCCCTTGCCGTACATCAGATGGGCGCAGAGTTTCGCCCTCAATCGGGGGGGCGTTCCAGCTACCACCTTCTTGTCTAAGCCCAACACGATGAACCCCTCGTTCGGAAAAAAAGCCAAGAAACCACCCAAATCTTCCCTGCGGCACATCTCTCTGGGAATACCGACCAACATCGCCACTGGCCCACTCGGTTTCCGGGTAGAGCTGGACATTGGCCCGGAAGGTGAGCGGAGTCGTCCTTATCGCGATTAGAGATACATCGACCTGATACAACCTTGACACAAGATAAGAAGAACCCTAGGGCTTCACGGATCGTATCTAACAGTACGATGGACGAAATCTCGACCCCCGGCGTTGTGGGTGATGGTACCAGAGACAGGAACAGCCCCGCAAGTGAGTGCGCTTGACACCGCCACGATCGTTCCCGGTGTTCATCGGACATCTGGGTTTCTCCCCGTCAGAAGAGAACATCGGAGGCACTAGTAGAGAGGAAGAATGCCAACCAGGAGTAGTCGAGGGGTATGCATCAATCCGTTGTGTTGTTCGCTTTCCGTTAACCCATCCCAGTTCCGGAGAAATCTTCGGGGGACACAGTGCTTGGGGCTGTCATCGCTCCCATCGATGTCGTAAAGAAGCCTCCGGATGGATTCGGCCCTCTCAAAGCCATCCTCGGGACCATCTCCGCCACAGACACCAATTTCAAAGTCCGTTTACGACCCACCCTCGCAGTCCTTCTTTGACGGATCCACCCACAGGAAACTGTCGTTGTCAGGAACAAGGTCAAAACCCTTCTCTCACACATAGCCACACTGGAGGCACCTTTCGCAACGCGTCCTGGCGACGCGGCAGAGCAGAGGCGCCGTGGAGAGCTTTTGCGGTGCGCCGCTACTCCCCCATTAAACTCGGTGCTGAGCCCCTTTCAGCGAGTTCAAGGACATCGAAGGACAGCTGCAGTCCTTATCAGAGAAGACAGGACTGCAACGACCCGCTGACTATGCTCAAATCGGTGAAGATATACTCAAGCTCCTCGAAGATTTACAAGATGCCACCTCTCACTATCAGGTCTGTTCACCACCTGATCGTGTTCTCGATGTTGACAAAGACAACAGGCAGCGGTCTATGATCAAGGGTGTAAACCGATGGTGTGTGTTTCCCATTTCCATCCGAGCAAATGAAATGACCTCCCCTACCCAACAGAATCCAGGTCAGTGTATCCCATTTCCAATGACGGCCGCCTGACACAAACCCCCATAGCTGAAGCAGCAGTCCTCAACAGTATCCGCTCTGCACAAGATGCTGAACATCGACATGGCGACTGTAGGGGTTGCCTCAGGGGAACCCGCAGAGCCATTTTGGATGAGATCGAACTCTGGACACGGGACTTTGACAAGCCTCCTGTCTACTGGCTGAATGGGTTGGCTGGGACAGGGAAAACCACCATCGCGCAGATGGTTGCAGAGAGGATTTTCCTAAATGGACAGCTTGGGGCCTCCTTCTTCTGCTCCCGAGACTTTGAGGACCGAAGCAACCTCCACTTGATCTTCCCCACCTTGGCCATTCAACTCGCACGGAGGTACACAGAATTTCGGTTGATCCTGGTCCCACTGGTGCAATCCGATCCAACAATTGTTCACGAATCCCTGTATGGACAGATGAACAAGTTGATTGT
>Ga0307516_10002106_pt1 | contig 27023 bp, 34 predicted proteins | sample 19_EM_MG_FD_203310 | JGI IMG/M metagenome (GOLD analysis project Ga0307516, IMG submission 203310) | Populus trichocarpa ectomycorrhiza microbial communities from riparian zone in the Pacific Northwest, United States - 19_EM | ecosystem: Host-associated > Plants > Roots > Unclassified | place...
CAAACACATGATCAGATCGTGTGATTTTTGGCGGTGTATCCATGACGACCGCAGGTGATCAGATTATGGTTATCTATACAGGTATGTGTACAAGTCTGACTTGTAATGTTTCCTGCCAGCGGTGTTAACCTAATTTAACCTAACCTATCATCATGAGCAGTCAAGTATACAGTATGTTATCGCCGAAATCTACCCTTTAGCATACTCCCCATAACGCTGCCAGAGGTGGACCGACTTGGAATACCCCCCTCTTTTACAGGCGAAAGGATGGTTGGAATCCCCAATCCAACATCAACCTGCGACATTTACATGACATCAATACCCCTGTTTACAGGTGAGCGATAAGTATGACGCACGGTTTCCATGAAATTAAATGCCGATGCATCATTGGGCGGAGGAAAGACGTTGATCTTCCTCATCTTCTTCTTTGGAGGTGCCTTTTCCATGTCGTCGTCTGATCTTGTTCGAATATCGATACTGGGGGCACGCTCTGCGCTTTTCCCTGATTTCTTGGCCTCATTCCCCTTTCTCTTGCGTGCGACAGGGGGATCGTTGATGACTTCGATGTCACTGTCCTCCCTCACGGCTTTCGATTTGGGTTGCCTCTTCCGCGCTGGCACCTCTGAATCGCCCTGCACATCCTCGCCGGCTTTTGCCTTGCCTTTCTTGGTTTTCTTGACTGTCTTTTCGTCATCCCTGTCAGTGGAATCTCCTTCGTCATCATTGCGATGCTTTGAACCGGGGGAAGCAGCCTCTTCATCTTCAGGCCCTGCCGTCGCTCTCTGTGATTTTGTAGAGGTTTTCCCCTGCTTTACTTTTGGCTTGGGCTTGGGCTTGCTTGCGAGAGGTGCAGGAGGTGGAGAAGAAATTACGTCGACATCGTATGTGTCGGGTGGTAGAGATTTTTGCGTCTGGAAAGAGATGAGATGAGCGTGCAGGGTCGTCATCCATGGCAACTGAATGTTGGACCAACTCGTCCGCGTTCGCCTGCGAGCTCGGCCTTGAGGTTGATGATTTCTTTCTGGGCTACCGAGAGTCGGTTATTGAGATCTTCAATCTCTTGTTCAAATCTTTTGACGTCGGCCTAGAATAAAAATGTTTCCGAATAAGCTTTTTAGCCAATGAAAGGGATCATGAGGACCTTGTGAGATGCAGGGGCGACGCGTGCAAGTGCGATGTCCAATTCATTCTTCACTTTGATGAGTTCTTTCTGAGCCTTTGCGAGTTCCTTTGTCGCGGTATGGCTCTCCTGTTGGTGCTTACTCGCTTGCTCCTAGGTGCGTTCGTCAGACTCGAACGGGAAACCTGTGACACGGAAAGTACCTGCCACTCTGCTACTTTTCCCTTCAGTTTCTCGACTCTTCGCCTCTCCTTTCCAACGACATGTTCGTTTTCTTCATTCGCATCCTCCAGTCGTGTCTCGACCTCTTTCAGCTGCAGCTCCAGTTCCATGCATCTCTTTCGTAGCGACTCGGCTTCGGTTCCGCCTTTCGTCTCGAGTTCTTGCCATTTTTCAAGCTGGCGGCATACGTCGGCATTGGTGCGGGCAAGCTCAGCGTTGGTTCTTTCGAGATCGGCACATTTGGTCTGTACTCCTTCAAGCTTGAGCGTAGTACGTTCGAGCTTGGAATTTAATGTATTGACAGAACTGAGAAGACGAGCATTTTCGTCGTTCGATTTGGTTAGCTGATCCTGTGCACGAATGGGTGGATTGAGGGCCGGATTAATTAGATAGACAGAGTCACTCACCTCAAGATCCTGTCTTTCTTGATCGACAACAGCATGCTCATCTTGTTTAGCCTGGACTTGAGCAATATACTGTGCATGCTTCCCTTGCAATCGTCGGATCTTATCGGCGTGTTCTACGACGAGAGCTTCCCTCTCTTCTTCGAGCTCTGATATTCGTTCTTCCAACTCGATCTCCCTTGCCTGGAACATTGTGATCCTGAAATCACGTTGTAACCTCTTGAGCTTCTCCATCCTGGTGACGTCCATCTCCTTCAACACGTTCATTCTTTCTTTTTCGGCCTCCACGACGCTTCGTAACTGGACGATCCGATGACACGACTGCAGGATGTCGCATCCATGGCGCCACTCGGCCTGCCCGGCCTGCCACTGTTTCTGCAATAAGAGGGTGGAGTCTTTCGATTTCTGGATTATCGCGGCAGACTCGTCGGCTTGCTTTTTATTTGCAAGTTCGAGGATGCGGTTTCTTTGAACCAAGTCGTCAATTTGGGATTGGTTAGATGCTTCCAGGGAAGGAGCCGCACTTCGCAAAGGTGTTCTGGCGCGAGCCATCACTGGCATGGAAACGAGAAATAGCAGGGGAGCACGTGATCATAAACGCACTTGAGATTGAATGGCTCCAGGCAAACGAGCCAGAGTCATCAAGCTCAGAGCTCCTCGTCAGAATGCGCAACGGATAGGAACGAAATTGGGAACAGAAATCAAGAACCTTGGTCGTGCCAAAAGAATCCGGGTTGAGATATACCAGCCGGGTCAGGAAGTCGCTCAAGCTGTGGTACGTTCCGTTGACGAGCATTTGTTTGTTCTCAATACAACGCCTGCCATAGGAAAGCGCTTCGGAATGGAACTCTCTTTTGATTACTGCGCGGGCCGACAGGGGACCTCAGTGGGACGTCGGAACACAACTGTAAATGTCATCTTTTCAGTTTCCTCACGTTCGCTCCCCAATCGGTGAAAACAGATTTCATGTGGACAAACATTCTGAACTGTACTACGACCCGACTGTGCTGATGGAGGCGGTGAAGAAACAAACGGCCGAGGCTGAGGCCGAAGAACAGCAACAACAGCAACAGCAACACCCTCAACATCTAGCACCTCAACAGATGCACCAAACCAATTCCAGACACCACCAGGCACGGGATTATCATTTGTCGAGTGCTCATCACCAGATGGGACCGCCTGGCCACGATCCCTCGATGGCGCGCCATCATCCCCCGCCTGTCAACTATCCTTACCCAGCGACTTCTGCCGCGAACATAAATATGAGAGGACCTGTGCCTATGCCTAATAGGCAACAATACCCTGGGGCACCTCGTGGAGCACCTTTCAATACCGCTCCCCCGGGACAGTTCTATGGCGGCGAGAACGCTTCCCCTATGCGGATGGGACCCATGGGCGGGATGGGGATGATGGATCAGGTTGGAGTGAGTGGGATGCAGACGGGGATGGGATGGGACGGTAGTATGCCTATGAACAGAATGCATAACTAGAGTCCGATCTCGATGCGGCACGCCGTCAGAGTGCGTTTTTTCGCCACAGGTCAGACTGTTCACGACCAAGACTGCTTTTCATGATCTGGCAAATGATCAACGCGTTATTATAACGCCGGCGTGTACATGAAAACGACGATTGCAATTGCTAAACCCAAGACGTAAATCCAGCTTGACATGCATTCAAGACCATGCTCGCTGAGTCGCTGACCCTCACTCAGATTCCAGCTACCCCATCCACTCCGACCTCGCTTTGTCCTGGTTTTGTATTTCCCTGCATACCCAAACGATGATTTGCTTGATCACCTGAGTCACTGCCTCTTCTGTGCTCGCGGGCTGATTGACAGGCGGACAGTGCAAGAACTACACCTGAGTGTCCTTCGCTGCTCGTAGGGCTTTGCGCTTCGCTTGACCTCGGCCAAAGAACAGTAATAGATGAAATCGCCCTAGTAGTGGCCAGCGTTGCTGCCATAAATTTGCTGTAAAACAGATGAATAGGACTATATTCACCAGTGAGGAGACCGCATACCTCATAGCCTGAACTTGAACGTCTCAAATCTTGCACAAGCCTCGACACATCGACCGCCGTCATGATCTCCTCCAATAATGTAGATCTAAATATACATGATGGTTCTACTTTGAAATTCCCAATGAAAAAAAACGGTGGTGTAAAAGAGTGAACGGGGTGGAGGGTAATAATAACAGGTATATGCCATACCGACACCAGAACTAAGGTAAGAAAAGAAAAGAATGAAATGGAATGCATGTCGTCGCGCTGGTGCTGACATCGATAGAACTAGGATCATCAATCATGTCCGCCCCCGGTCCGAATTCTACCTCCGTAAGTTTAATTTAGGAAGTTCCGAGGCTGAATCAAAGGAAAAAAAAAAAGTAGTTTCATGGGCAAACGCCATTAGGAAACAGAAGTGGGACGTACCACGGCCGGGCCTGTCTATTCCGATCGGGCGGAAAAAAACAAGGGTCCTTATTAAGGCCGCTTCATTGTCGCCGAAAAACGACTTCAAACGACTTCCGACTACCATCTTGAGGTCTGATGCTGAGCGCTATATCGTCGCTCCATTCCCTTCCTTCTTCGGCTACTTCCCGGACATGGAGCAACATGCGCGTTGATATGACGCTGTGCATAACACGTTGGAAACTAGGGGCAGGGCGAGAACACATTCAGGACTCTGATCTGGTCACGTTCTGAGAAGACAACATACATGCTGAAGAGGCTGGATAATCCAATCTAAATAGGAAGAGTTGTGAGATGAGATCAACGAGTCTGCCTGTGGCTTGAGATGCTTCAAGACGCACCGGTGCAACGACGTATAGGATCAAATTGATCGAAGAAAATACTAACCTCAGAAGGCCAATTGGCATCACCTGGCTTCGTGCAATGAGTCACTCACGAGAGAGGTAAATAAAGTGCATTATCCCGTCGTGATATAGGACTGAGGCCAATCGACTGGGTGATTGGAAAATTTGTCTTCTAATACCAACCCACAGAGTGAGGATCAGGGTTACTGGTCAAATGTACAGTTTGAATTCGAGATACGCTGGCGAATGAAGGAGCTCTTACTTGTTTCAGACCCTAACAGGATCGCAAAGTTGTAGAGAATGATATTGCTAGTGGTGATCGGAAAGCAACCCGGGTGTCCTCGAAATGGGAGTTGGATGACTATGGATAAATTAGCGGCTGTGTTGACCATAAAGGAGAGCGCTTTGAGACTCTCACAGTGCACAGATTGGGAGAATAAGACGGCGATAACAATGGCCGATATGTTGCATGCCTAGACAGCTATCGCATTAGTGGGAACGTCGGGGGGATGAAATTTGAAGAATAACATACTGAAAACATCACCGACAAAAAGACGAAGACTATGGGGTTGTTCCCCCACAAAGCGCATGCTCGAAGGAGCAGAATTGCTAACATAATACGTACTGACTGAGGTTGGTTGGGGCGCTGGCAAAGAGGTCATACCTTGGGCGGCTGCAATCCCGAGTATCCCTGATACTGGATCAAGTCACCATTTTAGATCCCCATCTGGCCAAGTCGAACTGGAAGAATCTTACCAGTAGTGTAGATGAAGAAATTATGACAGGTCTTGGAGATGCAACAATTACAAACCCAATCGATGGATATTACGTGACTCACAGCAGACGAGCCGTTGAACACCAACGAAGCTGTCGAAAAAAGATTGTGAAGGGAAGATAGCAGGGCCGAGATAATACACACAATAAACGAAGATAGCCATCTCGATCAACGCCGGATACCGCGCCAGAAAAAAAAGTATCTTCCCGGGACCCCACTTGGCCGGCCACATTAATTTGACCTGTCGCCATGGGTGTTAACCAGAAGTAGCAGACCTTTCGGCAACCCCTCACCTCTGGCGCGAGCGTTTCGATATAATTGAAAACCTGGAGTTCCTTATTAGACACCATGATAACTTCGGGTGGACACTGCGGGGCGTACCAAAACGGCGAGTGAGGCGACTATCGTGAGGAGGACGCATCAAGTAAATTTTTGCAGTCGATGTCCGAATCGTGGAGGTCCTCACCGTTAGCATACTGAAACCGCCAGGTGAATACAGCCTTCACGAGAATATGAGGATACGCACTTCTACCATCTGAAGTTGTTCGAAAATGGTGATCAGGGACGCATCCATGACTAGCGGCATCCTTCGGGGGATGGACACAATTCGTGCATGAGTGCATAACTATATGTGATTCCTGTGTGGCTGTGTGGTTGTGTGAGTCTGGACTGGCGGAGGCATTATCATCATTCAAGATGGTTCGCGGAGACATCGCGAATCCACACTTACGAGAAATACTTTATGGTATCCAATGGGATCACAACGGGCTTACGGAGCCCCCTGGCAGCTTCCTTTTGCTGTCAATGTCAATGTCAATGTCATCGAGCGTCACCGGCACCAATTTGGCGACTGACCACGATTCAGTTGCATTCAAGCAGATTCTCCATGCAAGCATCGCGAGGCGACTCGAGCCGCATTCAACTACCATAACCACCCAATGGGGTCTCCCAGAACTCGTTGTATTCAGGCGAAAACCCCAAGCGCAAAGTCGGCGAAGTCGACCGCAGGAGTCTCTCCCACACCGGCCACACAACTCCGGCAGTAGTCGGGAGTTCCTGATTACGAATTCGACCTGTAATAATAGTGGGGCATTGGGTGGCTGATGGGCTGAGAAGTCAGCGTCGAGTCCTTGCAGAATCCAGATACTATTGTTATCCTAGTTATGCAACACTTTGATAGATGAGCATCCAGGTCCACGTACGATGACCCGATTCTCTTAATTCTTGCAGCGTCCCAAATCCTATGATCACCTCTCAAGGATGGTGCCCATGATCATCTGTCCGATGAGAAATCTCCTCTCGACTACGTACCCTACTAAGTAAGTGAATTGAACTTGAAGGATCAACATTTTGGGTGCTTCCGAAATACTTCCATCTTCTTAGAGCATTTTAGAATGACCGTTCATGCTTAGAAATAGTACTTTTTCGGCACCGAATAGGTGGTGTCATGGTTTATTTGTCCTTTGGACTTTTTCACCATCGACCATGGACGACGAAGATTCACTGTTTGGTTCTCCTCCGCCGTCACCTATCCAAGGTAGGTCGCCGTCACGGACAAGCGCAGATGTTTGCATACAAAATGTGGGGTCCATTGCACTTCCTGGGTCCCATCATTGTTCTGAACTCCCCATGAATCCGTTAGCCTTGTCCTTGAGTCACCCCCCAGCCAATCCACCTTCCTCCCTTGCCCCCACTCCCACTCCTCCATCGTCCCGGCACTCCTCTCGTGCAGCTACCCTACCAAGACCATCGAAAAAGAAGCCAAAACTCACTCCTCGCCCTCCCCCGCCAGAGATACCGCTACCAGATCCTTCAGATCTGCCCCCCGCCAATTTTTTTCGGAGCCAGTCTGCCCTTCTTGGTACGGCCGGTTTGGTTGGTGGTATTCAACCAGCTAAACTACTTACCCATCATCCCCGCGGCACTGATGTCTCAAACCCCATTGTCATTGACGACGGCGACGACGATGCACCGATGCTTGGTCGTCCCTCCACATACAGCAACCTACTCACCCAATCAATCGATCCCGATCTGCTACCTACCCCTTCGTTCAAGGACATCATGGCTGTCTTAATAGCCCAAAAGGACACCGTTCCAGTTCTCCAGAGCTTCATCAAGCTTCTCACTTCAGCATCAGCAGCATCGTCACACAAAAACTCGTCCCGCTCTACCTCATCGGTGACCGGTCGGGCCTGGGCACGAGGCGCCTCATTGCCCACCAGAGCTTCACAGGACACTCCCTTCCAAACACAAGATCCTCCCCCGAAGAAGCGCAAACTGAATCGTGTCCCAGCTGGAGCTGCTGATTGGGACGTCCCCTTTCCCTTTGCTCAAGGCGAGGGTCCTGAGCAATATAAAAAGAATTGGGAGCGTGAGCGCACCAAGCAGTTGTGGTTTCAACTCGTAGGCTTGGTCAAAACTGCGATCCGGAAAGCTGCCGTGAAGGCATATCTGCAGAGCCTACCAAAAAGTGCCCTGATGCAGATGCAGCAAGCACCATCTGGACCGCAAGCATCTACTTCTATCAGTGGCGATGCAGAACCCTGCGACTATCACTCACAGTCGACGACCGATTCTCCACTGGGGGCTGGGTCGAACCAGCCAGTGCAACTTGAAGGAACAGGGGTATCAGAGGCCGGGTCGCAGGCACCCCTTGATCAATATATTTCTTCTCTCTTTGCCATGTCGTTCGAACAGTCCGTTGGAGGACAGATGGATTTCACGCCTCCCTTGCCAGCACCCGCGGCGTCGATGACTTCGGGATTGAACATTGCAGGTGGTACCACAGGCCAAGTCATCAGCAACAGCGCCGAGCAGGAGGTGTTTGACAGCTGGATGACCATATTTCAGATGCTTCCCAACTCATCCGAAGCGGTTCCAGATTCAAACCCCAAGGAAAACCCGCAGCCATCAGCTGTGGCAACTGAGGAAGACTTTGGCTTCCTCGACATGAACTTCGACATCTCCAACACTACTTTTGATCCCGTGGGCACTACCAGCGACTCGAACCAGTCGAACATTGCGATGCAGGATAGGGTCGAACTCGCAGATTCAATTATCGATCCACGACTTCTGGCAATATCCATCCCACAACCTCCTGCCTCCACCACCAATTTCCTCGATAATTTACCCTCGCTCACTGCATCGCCTATGCCCTCGAGTACGAGCTCTTTCGAAGATTTCGATCCTGCTACCCCTAACTCTGGTTGGGACCTAAGCATGCCTTCTGTGGTCGCCAACTCGAATGTCGACGGGGTTTGGAATGAGGGAAGTGTGACGAGTGGTGATGCTTTCCATACCAGGGGATTGAGAGGACAAGGTATGTGGGGTTGTGCCATCCGGAATAATATGACAGTGGCTCACCAACGTCAAGGCATGGTAGAAGACGACTTGCGTGCATTCCTCCCGGTGCAGGAGCACGGTAAAGAAAAGGCGATGGATTCGGCGCAGCTACCTCCCACATCGGCATCCTTTATGTCTTCCTCGGCCGCCCCATATCACAGCACAGACATTGGCTACACAGGCTCAACATCCGACGCACGGGCGCCTCCGGCTCGGGTCTCGAAAAAGCCATTGAACAAGGCTGATGTTTTGCACCGAGCAGCTGAACGGAAGAAGTGGCTTCAAGATGAACTCCAACGAGTCAAGACGCAGCTCTGGGAGACCACGATCGAGCAAGCCATCCTGACGCATATGAACCACGAGCCTAATGACATTCAAGAGCATTTATGACGGATACACAATACAGAATTCAATCTATTGTCAGGTAGACGGTCATCCCCTGCTGCTTTAGCAGTAGGGTTTTTACAGTTCTGGAGTGAGCGGTTTTCATACTTGCATGTGTTGTCAGGTAGTGAAGCTCCTAAAATATAATGACTGGGACCGTTTTGTGTCCTCGTACGTATGACTTTCATAGACAAACATGGCTGTTCTCCTTTTTGGTTGTCCCTGGAATCGGCGAGCTTTAATGTCTCCTTTTTTATTGTCCGTCCAAACGCAAGGCTAGCTAGTATGGAAACGGTCCGCTGGAACAGTTTCTAGGAGCAATCGTCGCTGAATCGCCGCGGAGGAGGAACGGGCCGGGTTGAAAGGTCCGCCAATGTGTCATGGAGTGACAGCGGGAGTGGTCCGTTGGGACCTGGAACCCCAGTGGAATGGGTCCGAACTTCGGATAAATAATATGGCACCTCGTCGCGACTTGTGACATCCTATCACGTGCATTTGACGCGACGCGCTCTGGCAGTGGCAAACAAGAGCAAACTACAGGTTGCACCCTAATGGCGCGTTTGACGCCTGATAGAATTGAGCTCGAGAGACAGAGGTTCAGGGCTCAGCTAGAGACTGCACTCAAAGAAGAGGACGATCCTCTGGCGGTCTACGACCAATTCGTTCAATGGACCCTCAGGAACTATGGCGATAACAATCCCGACTCAGGGCTCCTCGAACTCCTAGAACAAGCCACCGGACAGTTCAAGGAGGACCCGTTGTACAAGACGGACCTGCGATATCTCAAACTTTGGTCGCTTTATGCCTCGCAAATCGATCGGCCCAAAGCGATCGCCGTGTATGCATATCTTCTTGCAAACGATATCGGCACTTCATATTCAATCCTATACGAAGGCTACGCCTCCTTCCTTGAAGCCGATGGAAGGTTCGTGGGTATTGGGCTACTAAACAGGTGACTTACATGTCCGACCGACAGGCGGCAGGATGCTGAGATTATCTATCGCAAAGGCATCAAGCGACAAGCACGACCACTGGAACGTTTAAAGGGGCGTTACAAGGAGCTCCAAAGCCGCCTAGGCTCATCTTCCGCCGTTCCATCACTTCCGTCCTTGTCCTCCGGCAAATCAGCCGCTGGAAATGATCCCCTTCGGCGTCATCCTTCGAAGAATCACTCCAGCCAGGTCCGTTCTGTCTCCTCTTCCTCCTCCTCCGCCACCACTCCGTCCTCGGCTCTGAAGCCTGTGACCTCGACACCAGAGTCAAGATATGCGTACATGCTCGCCCCACCAGACCCTGGAAAGCGGCCTGAGAAACTGCGGTTCAATCTCTCACTCTTATTCACAGAAGACAACGTAGAGTATAGTATCCAAGAGGCGCGAGCTCGGTCACTGGGCCTTTTGGGCAAGAAATGGGGTCCGCCATTACCGTCGGAATTTTCTCGGCCTTCTCCACTCTCGATGCCTATGGACTTCAACGATGACGGGCACAAGTCCACACGCACCATGAAGCGGAAGAGCTTGATGGGCGGTGCGGAGCCAACAGTGACGATCAACACTAAAGAAGCCCTTGCGGATGTTTTTGGAATGTACAACTCTCCAGAGAAAACACGGCTAATGGGGGTACCCGGGAGTAAGCATGCGCCTTTGAAAAGGGTCGAACCCAGAACCCCGGCATCCATTCCACGCCCAACCTTCGTCCAAGAAAACGAGAATTCAAAGACGCCCGTACAAGGTATATTTCATTGACCATTTTCTCACTATTTTTAAAACCTTTCGCAAAAGGTTTCCGACCCTTTGTGGATCAAAATCTGCAGTCAAACAAAGCGACTCCTGGACCGATGACTGTACGTCAGGCTTGCAAGATCTGGTCTTGAATACTGAAAGCAAATATTCCTGCTAGTTCACCCCATACGTCGACCCAAGTTCAGCCTTAAGTAAAGCAACGCCACTACCTGTATTATCTTTGAAAGAGTCTGCTGGACTCGCGTCGAACGTAAAGAACATGGCTCATACCACACCAAAACTTAACCCTGTGGCTGAAGCCCGTTTGGAGAGAGTCTTTACCCCGGCGCAGAAACCTCCCCCGCTTGCGCCGCTCCGCGAGGTCTTTACAGATCAGCACGGCGAACCACAGCCAAAAGCCAAGCTGACGCACGAAAGAGCGAAATCGCAGCACGATACGCCATCATCCGCGGATGATGGGCCTGTTAGAACACCTGCTTTCACCCCATTCATTGACCAGGACGCGAAGACTTCGTTCAAAGTTTTCAGCCGTCCTCCGGAACAGTCCGAAAATGCCATTACGCCGAAAGTACCTTCTCCTGCTGCGTATCCGCCATTTTCAAGAAAGCCAACATTCACCCCATTCAGGGATGGATCGGCAGCTTTCACACCATACGTGGAACAGGAAGCCAAGCTTGAGTCAACGGGGTTTCCAGAGGAGGTTGTCGAGCTACAGGAGACATCTATTGAACGGCAGGAAACTGACCACTATGAAGAAGACGATGGATACGAGGATGAAGCAGAAACCGATGGACAGCACCATCCCCAACCACTAACAGATCCATATGATGACGGGTATGAAGACGCCGAATCCTACCAAGACGAGATACCACTGGGCGGCCGGTTTGGCAACTTTAACGTCATGACGCCCATCGCGGAGCGGACATGGGAATTCACTTCGAGCACACGCGGGGTCAGCACCCCGAGTGAGCGTCCGCGTCATACGTCGATCATCGAGGAAGGATACGAGAATGTCTTTGTACCTCCACAACGCGATGAGCGAGCCGCAGTCACCGTCGCTGAACAGCTCGCAGCAGAGTTGAGAGAAGATCTGTCCGAAGATGATGGGAAGAGATTGGACCCTTTCGTGCCGCACGTTGTCTCTTCGCCAAATAAACTTCGAGAAAAGATGGCGCAGCTGCGTTTAACCCACACGCCATCCCTGAACGCCATCTTCAGGCCCCCAAATCCTTGTAATCCATTTGATCCGTCTGTCATGGCGAATTTACTCTCGCAAATACCACCTGATCCACACTGCTACGACTTGGGGGACAGAGATTCCAGCGTGCTAGATGGTTTGCAGCGGTTTGCCAAAAAGTCATCTCGGAAAACGGGTGATCCACCATCTGACTTTCCTGTAGTCCTGGACGGACACAAGTTCAGCATCTCGGAGAAGTTGGGGGAAGGAGGTTTTGGTGCCGTCTTCAAAGCAAAGGATATGGGAGCAAAGCGACGTGACGAGGATGGAAGCGATGACTCCCTCGAGGATGATTCTGAAGAGGAAGGATCTGTGGTCGCGCTCAAAGTTGTGAAGCCGCGAAATCTTTGGGAATACCACGTTCTTCGACGACTGCACTCTGCGCTCCCGGTACCGTCGCGGCGGTCAGTCATCCTTCCTCACGCACTGTACGCATTTCGTGATGAGAGCTTCCTCATTCTCAACTACTGTCCTCAAGGAACGTTGCTCCAGATCGTGAATGGTGCTGTTGCAGCCAATGTATCGCAGCAGGGGGCGTGCCTCGATGAGCTCCTGGTCGTTTTCTTCACGATCGAACTGCTCCGCTTAATTGAAGCCTGCCATGACGCGGGGTTCATACACGGTGACCTCAAAATCGACAATTGCCTGCTCCGCCTCGAAGACGTTCCAGGGGGAGGCGCTGCATGGGACAGCGCCTATCAACCCTCTGGCGAAGGTGGATGGAGTTGCAAAGGCTTGAAAGTCATCGATTTTGGCCGTACCATCGATACGCGACTCTTTCCGTCAGGTCAACAATACATGGCGGACTGGGACACGGATGACCGAGACTGCTTCGAGATCCGGGAAAACCGGCCTTGGACGTATCAAACGGATTATTTCGGTCTAGCCGGCATCGTTTATTGCATGCTCTTCGGAAAATATATCCAAGCAAGTTCAGTCACTACTGTGTCCAACGATGATGGGGGGGGAAAGCGGTACAAGATAAGCACAGCTTTCAAGAGATATTGGCAGACGGATCTATGGACGAGGCTTTTTGACATGCTGCTCAATCCTTGTCTTATAAAGCCCAATGGCTACCTACCTGTCTCACAGGAGTTGGGAGATTTGCGGCGGGAGATGGAAAGTTGGTTGCAGGGGAATTGCAACCGGAGTATTGGGACATTAAAAGGTTTGCTGAAGAAGGTGGAACGTTTCGTCGTCTATCAATTATATACCAGTTGATTTTGTTTTCTGACTCCTTCCCAACGATGCGACCTAATGACGTCTGGTGCGAACATAGCGTGACATTCTAGAACCCAACAAACAACAATTCAAGGGGACATTAGTAGGTACAATGAACACTGCGAGGGAGAGCTGCTGTATGGGGGGTTCTAAAACAAACACGGGGGAGGATAGATGATGATGATAACGACAAGATATCCAATGGGGATTGCGCAACCAGATCTCCCCTCCAGACCCCTAGCCAAAGACATCCAATGACGCTATAAAACCTGTGGATGAAAGCGAATCAGTGGATCATGGGTGACCCCCCATCTGGACGGGCGGTGCTGGGCCGCTGTCGTATGGGTGCTGTGGCACAGTTGGTGGTGGTGGCATCATCATATGATATGGCACAGCATGCTGGACTTTTGGAATGAAAAGGTTATATGAGTGTTCTGGAGTGACTAGAAGAAAAAGGAGAGCGTCATACGTTGAGGAGACTGGTGGTAGTAGGGATGAGCATGGGCCGGAATCGGCGTGGGGGGCATGGATGGCCGAGGACCAGCTCCGTTTGGAGGAGGATATGAACCTGGTGGAGGCGGCATGTATGCTGTCGGAGCTGCCAGGGAGATAATTCAGTTTATGCTAGTGTTACAAACGATAAATAAAACGTACGCGGCATTTGTCCCATACCAGGTGAGTACATGCCTATACACGTCAGCATTTATAAAAGTTCGGTGGACTGAGGTGAGCAGACAAACCAGCAGGAGGCGGCATTCCGTGAGGGTATTGCATGGGTTGCATATACGGGCCTGGAATGTATGTGCCTGGTGGGGCCGGGGGTGCAAGACCTGGCATCATCGGCTACCGAAAAGTTTCAGGAAGTGATAGATTTGTGAATAGCAAATCGCGACAGACCTGACCAGGGTAAGCGTAAGGAGGATAAGCATACACATATCCCCTCGCGGCAGCCTGAGCAGCCGAGTCTTCCTCGTATGAAGGAGGCGGCAACGGAGGCGGACCCGGGGGTGGTAAGTTGTGAGACTGTGGGTGCTGTGGTTGGTGTTGAGGCTGAGGAAATAGTTGGGAGTAGCGTTTGCCATTGTATGGCCAGACGGCGACTACCAGGGAGTATATAAGACACCTCTACAAGGCGAAATGAACGAGGACTTGCCAACTTGTACAGGTTCAGGGACCTTGTTAAGTTTGAACGGGTTAAAGTCATCCTTGACGTTGACGGGGGGGCTCCTCTTGATGGGCCGAGCACCAAAGAATGGGTTGGGAGGCTATAGATGATTTAACAATACACTCGAGGCACTAGATCAAAGAAAGCTCACCGAATCACTTTTGGGTTTGGCATTGGCCGCAGGTTGATTGGCAGAGCCAGCATTAGATGAACCAGAAGATCCCTAGGAACGACATAATCAACTGGAAAGGTCCAGAAACAAGGATAAGATATACCGGAGTAAATGCGCTAGCCCTGGCATTAGGTTTAAACGATGAGGCATTGACGTTCAACCTATTGTGCGACGCTGCCTGCGCAGCGGCAGCGGCAGCAGCAACAGCCGCCTTGTTCGCTGAAGCAGAACTCGATACCGCGCCATTACTGCTAGTGGACATTCCATTCACCTGAGCTGCAGGGGCCCCCGCCGGGCGTGATGGCTTGCCCTTGAATGGCGGAATCGATTGGATAAACATGGCCGGCTTTTTGAGCGAAGCATCAGATGCACTAGTAGGTTTGGTTGTGGTGGCGGCTAACTTGGGCGCGGCGGCCGCCTGGGAAGGGGCGACACTGTTGGTGGTTGTTTTTGCCGCTGGAGTAAGCGCTGGGCGCCTCGGTTCAGCGCTAATCTTGGCCGCGGCGACTTGGGTGCCACGTGCGGCGTTCGCGGGGCTCGTGGCGCCAATGTTGCGCGCCTGTGCTGATGCAGCGTCTTGGGTGGACTTCTCACGGATGGCACGCTGCTTGTCTTCGTCCTTGGCCAAGATTGGCACGAGGTCCTCGGGAATAGGTTTGTTGAGCTGCAAACAACGTCGTAAATATGGGCTATTTAAAACGGGTGGCGTGGGACGGACCTTGAAATTTTGACTAAACTTGATAAGCTCGGCCATGCGTTTCTCCATGTCACTCTTCGCAAGGGCCTGCCTTTTTTGCGTGAGGCGCTGTTTCTCGCTGGTGACGAATTCTCGGAACGCGGGCACGACAGGGTCTGCAGCGGGCTATCAATAGCGTATCAGCGAGAGCGATGATATGAGATAGAAGGTCGAATTACCTTGACGGTGGTAGGAGCAGGCGAAGGTGTCTTGGATGAAGACGGCGACTGTGCCTGAGAAGGAAGGGTAGTACCGTCTGGACCATTGACAGAAACCTTGGGGATCTCGGTGACCACGGGACCGCCTGGCTTTCGGGCGCCAGGGGGAACGTAAGCATTGGCACCTCGAACTACGGCTCCGTATCTGGACACGAATATTAAAGGGATGAGATGACGGCACACTGATTCAAGAGAACGGTATACTTTGCTTCTTCGTCGGTACCTGTGTCGTCGACAATAAGGTTTCTTTCCTCTGCGATGTGAGGGTTGTTGGTGCCGGACTGATAGGGTTGTTATAGAGTGGTAGAGAACAGTAGAGCACGACGTACGTTGATGATCTCATTTGCGATGCGTTGAGCGTGACGTTCGCGTTCCTTGTAATCTGGGGCAGTGCGATCCAATTTAGTGGTATAGACGTTCTCGTCAAACTGTGTTTTGACGCCAAATAGTTTTTCGTTGACAGCAAACTGATCCCATGAAGTGCTGTTGGATGGACCAAAAGTGTCGTCGTCGAATGGGGCGGTTCCAGGTGTATCTGGACCGGCAGACCATTGCTGGAGTTCACGCTCGCGGGTGCCCTTTCTCTGGCTGATTTCCTTGTCTGTCCTGAATGCTGGACAGAGGATGAGATGGGTTGGGCAGATTGGATAAGACGAAAGCTTACTGTCGGGGGTGGAATCGGGAGGGGCTGGAGAGCATGTGTCGATGTTGGTAGAGGCAATGAATAAGTGATCTCTGAGGGGAGCAGCAAGGTTCGATAATTCCTTGACGTCTTTCAAGGTAACCCCGGCCGTATCACCCTCGGCGGAAGTGGAGGTGACAATGCCTTCGTAGCTTTGTGCCGTCTTGGTCGCAAGAATGACAGGCTTCCTCTGAGAGAATACAATCAGTTGTGGGAAGGAAGGGAGGAGTAGGACGTACTATGAGAGCGGCGAGGGACTGGAGGGCGTGGTCGGTGGGAGGATCACGAGTGCCATTCGAGTGTGGAGGAGCGTGGGTGGTGGGAGAAAAGGTGGGAGAGGCCCTGGCGCCGGTCCAAGCAGCGCGGCTAAGATGGAGGTCAACGACGATGACGACGACGGCGAAGAGCGGCCATACCGTGCAGGTTCGTTTGGGCCCTTTCTGGGCTGTTTTGGTTGACGAGCAGGGGTCGCCATACTTTAGGGAAGAACACAGAGGTCAGTTGTATGCGCACTCAGACCCAGACGGGCAAGACCCCGATCACCACCTGTCACCACCCATGGCCACCCACTCTTATACCCACCACTCCAGCACACCCACAGCAGATGGCCCCTACATCCTCGGCGTCGACGAGGCCGGCAGGGGCCCCGTTCTCGGCCCTCTCGTCTACGGCGTCGCCTACTGTCCCGTAGCGTACAAAGAACATCTCGAGCAACTCGGTTTCGCAGGTCCGCATATCTCTCTAACATCATCACTCGAATGAACAACCGCAGACTCCAAAACACTAACGCATGAAACGCGGTCCTCGCTGCTAACTACCCTCGGTTCCGATCCCGCAAACTTGGGCTGGTCTGTCAGAGTCATCAGGCTCGTTCAATTCACCTATGCATTCCTTCCACCCCTCACCCTCTGTGGTATCACAGTCCTCAAGCCATATCAAGCGGTATGCTCCGCCATCCTCCGACAAATCTCAATCGACAATCTGAAGATGCCACTATCCTCCTCATCCGCGAAGTCCAAGCCCGCGGAATTCAACTATCGGAAGCGCGTCTTTCCCTGGTTAACACACCTTTAGCGACCAATCATCTCTCTCCAGGTATACGTCGACGCCCTCGGCACGACCAGCACCTACCAATCCTACCTCTCTTCCCTCTTCCCCGGTATCGACTTTACAGTAACTAACAAAGCCGACTCCAAATTCAAAATTGTCGGTGCAGCGAGCGTCGCTGCCAAAGTCACCAGAGACGCTTGCATAGAAGGATGGGTATTTGAGGAAAACGACGGAAATGTAAAACTCTCCTCAAACACCGAATTGGAACTCGGGAGCGGATACCCTTCAGGTGAAAAACATTTTTGACCCTTCCATCCAGTCGTTCACCTGTGCTAGATCCCAAAACCCAGGTTTGGTTGAAGAACGCTCTAGAACCCACTTTTGGTTTCCCAAAAATCGCTCGGTTTTCGTGGACGACTGTCAAGGTATTACTTGAGAAAAGCGCACACAGCGTCAAATGGTGAGGCGCCCACATCACATTCGCATCATGTCGGCACACTTTTTATTTCACAGGATTGATGAAGGTCAAGCATCGTTGGTCAAGGCCTTTGAAACAGGTAAAGGCCCCGACAAGGACCGCTGTATGGTTATCAAGGATCTGAAGATCACCAGTGTTGGAATGTTATAACCCTTGCCTTCGCCTGCACCAACTATGGGATGCGCCCGATGATCCCCATATGTATTTAATTAAGCAGCATTGTATTCTGGCATCATGGAGAAATGTCATATATTAAGTATAGACTATGCCTTTCAAGTAAGTATATGGATGGTGATCAGAGCATTTGATCAAGGACGCATAGATGAACCGCGTCTAACATCTGCAGCTGTCAGAACAAGCCCGTTACATCACGATAACTACCAAGTTCCGAGCAGGAAAAACAAATTAAACTTGAGGATATCGGCATCTGGGGACAAAGGTCCGTACACATACCCATTTCAGTTGTGGCGGTTCAATTCGAAATGGATGACATTTGCTCGGGCCAGATAGCCCTCTGATATATATCTACTGCTAGTAGTCCATCCACTTCCGAATTGAAGCAGCCTCAGGTAAACCAGGTGGTCTGGGACAAGAGCTTCGTGCATCCAGGCGGTCTCATACATATTCTGTGGATGATACAATTAATCTTCGCATTCCACATTGATCGCACACTTGCTCACAGAAAATTTACAACCGGGCAACAACCTTTCCTGCCACATCACCTCCGCTTTGAAGGCGGCGGACTACCAGCGTCTTCGCCTGCCTTTCTCTTGGCTCCAAACCCAAACGCCACCTTTGACCGGTCGCTCGGGACCGGTGTTCCCGAATGCGTTGGTGTGTCCACTGCCGACGAGATCCTAGAAAACCCGGCTTTCATGGGAGCGGGGGAAGCTGAATTGCTCGGCGCAATCGAGGAGAATCCTGACGGTCCTGGACTATCACCATTCAACAAAGAGGGTGCATGAGGCGCGGGAACCGTCATAAAACCAGCCTCCACAGGTTGCTGGGCTGCCTTCCCTTCTTTCTTCTTCTTTGTTTTCTCAGTCTTCCCTTTCGACAGCGGTTGTGTATCTATAAAGTCTGAAGCTTGAGGCACAGCACTGCAAAAATGTCATTGAGTTGAAGATCACCATGTACGGTATATCTTGAGACTTACCCCCGATTACCGACGGACAATACAAAGTGTGCCTGCCCCGCCTTTTGCTGCCGTTGCTGGAAGGCACTGTTCATACTGAGCGGGGTATCCCCACTGACCATAGCAGCCTGCTTCCTCTCCTCCGCAATCTTCTTCAGCCGCTTCTCTGTTTTCATCTTCCCGGATCCTTTCCCATGGAATTTGTGAGATAGAGCTTTCCATGCCTCCTTCGGCGTCAAGCTCCGTCCGAACTCGTCATAGTACACGATATTGACATCGGGTTTATAGTTCTTGAACGCCTCCAGGTTGTCTCTGGCCTCCTGCTGCTCTCTGAGTCGATTTTCATACTCCCGTTGGGCCTGATCTTTATTCAGTCCACGGGATTGAAGACGCTCCATTTCACGCTGCGTTACTCGACGGCGCTGATCGGCCAACCACAAATCCCGCTGCAGCTGTGTTTTCTCCCGTTCTTTTTGATCTCCAGATGGCGCAGCAAGAATACCCTGGTGTCGGAGAATGTTCAGAGTGGATGCCATACCAGAACTAAATGTCTGTTCGGCAACCGTGCCAACATCGGCGTCGTTGGGAATAGAGTTATTGCCTTGTATCTTCGCACGCTCTTCTGCTTCAGTGGCATGAATAGCATTCTCTATGGCGTCCAGGATGGCCATTTCGTCCATTTCTTCTTCATCTTTGACGATAACCTCGCCAGCTTCGACCTCCTCCATAGACACATCCTCTGGTGCCATTGAGGCATCTCGAGAGGGCGAGCGTTGTTTGGCAGGAGGTACAGGTGTCATGGTGATGTCTTTCGGCTCTGGTTTCATGGGTGCGCCGGTGCCAACAGATCTTATGAACTCGGAGGTGTCATCAAATGTGAGGCCCCCAGACTCTTCATCATCTCTTTGAACATCACTCTCTTCCACCTTGATCTCGGCCACGGCTTCTTCCTGGGCACGTTGACTCGCGACTGCATTGAAGAAGTATCAAAAAAAAGATGCTTTTGTATGAAGCCCAAGAACACGTACTTTTCTTAGCTAGCTCCTCCGGACTCAATTTCTGGGCTTTGTGAATCTTTGCTTTACGTGACCGTGCAAGGGCTGCCTGAAGATCATCATCATCAACGAAGTTGGTGTTAAGATCTCTAGGCCGAGCAACTGGCTTTTGATCAAGATCCATTTGGTTCTCAGTCAATGTGTCGATTTCGGGCACACGGCGAGATGCGCGTTTTTTCTTCGCCTAACAGGAGCACTTGAGAATGATATCAAACAAGGACACTTTAACACACCTTAAACTTCTTGAATCCAACATCACCCTCCTTCAAGTAGTCCGAGCTCTCCTGATTTTCTACGAGACCAAAGGTTAAAGCTCGGACGTATCGCACATCCAACAAGCCACTGACTAGCATAATCGATCGATAACAAGGCTTTATTCACAGATGCAGCTGCTTGGTGCTTTTCTTCCTCTTGTTTAGCCCGATTCGATACTACGGAACTACCGAGTCTGAAACCCTACGGAGAAAACAATTGGGTACGAATGACGAGGGTAATTTATCAAAACACTTACTGTTTCTTGCACACCATTGATATCTTCATCGTACTTGGCGAGAACGGCACGTTTCATCCCTTGCTGGCCGTCAACGAACTCGTCGTCGTCATACCCGGTATAGTCACGTCGCTTGATCTTCAGTTCATTCCGTTTTTTTGTTCGCTCATCTTCTGCCATTTCGACATTCTGCAACTCATCCTCTGTAAAATTTGTAATTATTGGCAGAATCGTTCAGTCGAACAGGACTGAACTCGCCTTCGTTATCGAGGATCCGACTATCTTTTAGGGTGAGTATGCGAGCTTCGCCTTCGTCCATCTCGTCGAAGTCATGGCTGACCTTCAATCCCGCAAGATCACCTAAGAATTGTCATGCAGGGGGTCAAGAAGGCATACAAGAGGCGACTTACGTTCCGTATACTCCGCCTGAAACGCTTTGTCCATACTCTCCAGCTCCTCTTGTCTCTTCTTCGCAAGCTCCTTTTCTCTTTTCTTGCTCCTCTTGATCCACTTTACGGCGTCGTCCACGTCACCATCTGCATCGCCAAGAGTCGAACCTTTCAGTGAAGCATTAAGCTCCCGTCGATTCCGTACCCTATCGGAAGAGCACCCATGAGCAAAAACGCTCCCTTGATATCACTTCAAAGAGTCGCAGGCCTGACGTGGCCGTGGACAGAAATGGAAGTGACAGTAAGACGAATTTAGAGGACACTCACTTGGCTATTTGGTTTTGGATTCTCCTGTTCAAGGAAGTTGTCAGTGCACTGTATGCAGGTGAAGAACAGGCCAGATACTTTGATTCGCGGTCTTTGGCTTCACGTTCCCGCTGCTTCGAATAGTTCTCTTCTGCTTGTTTCTCCTTGTCGCCTGTCGGAGCTGCATCGTCCGTCAAAGGCTTTAATCCAAGTGAAATACGGATCTTGTTGGTTTCTTCCAAGCTGATGCTCTCTTCCATCGACATTTTGAGGTGAGGATGCGGTTGATTACGTGATGGAGACACAAATCTATTGTGTGGTTGTGTTGTGCCTGGACAACTTCAGCTACGATGGTGTCCGTCCTCGCCAGTCCGTTCCGCCAAACCTACCGCTATCTCGTGAGTTGTACCTGGCTGCGGAGAACTGTAATTTAAATCCATTGTAGCAACGTCAGGCGCACGAGAACACAGTGCTCTTCTATTCTGTAGTCATTGGAGCAATTGGACCAGTCATGGTCGTCACAATACCACCTATTCGTGAACGTCTTGGATACAGACCTGCTGAGCTCGTGCCCACATCATATCCTCGTGCGTCTGTCTCGCCTACATCAATGTAACTCTCATTGTGCATGTCCATGACAGTTCCCCGGCGTCCAAGGAGACCAGTTCAGGGATACGATGATGAATAGAAGATAGATCCCTTGTACGTCAGAAGAAAATACCCCTTCCTAATGTTAGCAATTCGGGAGGACAATTTGATGTGCTTCTGACCCAAACCTGGGGAAAGATAGACCCGCCGAACCACGGTTGAATCACGCAGGACCCCTCATTTGCCCACAGCAGAACCGGCCGTCCACTTGACTTATCGTATGGCGACATATAGCCCGTGTCTTGCGTCTCACTCGGCAAGGAACTCCCAATCTACGCAACGCAACGCACCAGCTCTCGGATTTCATCCTACATATCGTTAAGGCATGATCGTAATTGCGTGATGTTCCAACTATCAATTTGTGTTTCTCATCACCAGCCTCATTTGTGATCCATACTACATATTGCTTGGCTGAGGAATGAGGAACGGTGTCGTCACCTCAGTCTGATTGCCCATACCTTCGACCATACTCTTTAGCAAATCCCTGTGAGGAGAACCCGGTCCTCGGATGCGATTCGGCCCGGATTACTGTACCGATATAGCTATAGGATAACCAACGATCAACTGCACCTCTCCCCCCAACGACAACATGGCCCCGAAGCAGTACAAACGTGTTGTCCTGAATGAACGACCTACAGCAGGAATCGAGCCGACCACTTTCCGAACTGAGATACTGCCATTCAATCTCAAGCCCGGCGCTGGTGAGGTGCTGATACAGGTTACCTGGCTTTCTTTGGATCCTGCGATGCGTGGCTGGCTTCGGGACACACGCAGCTACCTTCCTCCTGTCCAAATTGGCGAGGTACTCATCTCTTACTGGCTTTATCTTGGCGCGCTAAGTGTTGCCGCTCCCAGACCATGAGGGCAGCAGCACTTGGAACTGTCATTGAAGTCGGGCCTGGAAGTAGCTTTACTGTTGGTGACCCTGTTACTGGTATATTCGGTAAGATCATGTTCTCGTTGGTTACTTTGACCTCACAAGTTCTTGTCAAAGGCATGACGGAGTATACAGTGATCAAAGACAAAGCAGCCACGAAATTGGAGTACGTTTTTGTATCGATAAACCTTTCCAGGATCTCGTTGAACAGCCCATCAGTATCCCCAAGGGTGTACAGGCGTTGGACTTTTTAAATACACTCGGTACTTCAGGTGAGAAATCGGGATCGGTCTTTTCCTCCAATTCTGACAGTATTTTACCAGGCATGACCGCATATTTTGTATGTGTCAAGAGCATTTTTCTCTTCAGAATCTTACCATTGCTTGAAAGGGCCTCAAAGAAATTGGCGAACTTAAGGCTGGTGAAATTCTCGTGGTATCGGGTGCTGCTGGATCGGTTGGCGCGCTTGTATGCCAATTAGGCAAGCGTGCTGGCGCCAAAGTCTATGGAATCGCAGGTTCTCCAGAGAAATGTGATTGGCTTGTGAAAGAACTCGGTGTCGATGGTGCTTTGAATTACAAGAGCCCAACATTCCAGGATGACTTCAAGAAAATCGGTTACCTTGATGTCTACTTTGACAACGTCGGAGGTGCGGAGATGTTTCGATGTATTCACAAAAGTCATCTTGACCCACTGATGGATAGGCGATATCCTCGACTTTGCGCTGTCGCGACTAAACAAGTCTGCAAGAATCGTACTGTGTGGTATGCCTCTCTTGCTCCCGTTCACAAATACCCGTTCACGTTTTCGTCACAGGCGCTATCTCACAATATAGTACGATATTTTGTTTATAAAAGCCTCCCAAGAGTACCAGCTAGATTTCAGATGCCACCAAGCCGGCGGGCCTGCAGAATTATCTCACTCTGATAGCGATGCGGGCTAAGATCGAAGGATTCATCGTGTATGTCACGCTCCATTGGCCGGCTGAGCCTTTGTGCTGACACCGTATCTAGCTTCGACTATGCACGTCGATACGGTGAAGCTATCCAAGAACTTTCCGTCGGTTTGGCCGATGGATCTATCAAGCGCAAGTTTCATGTTGTGAAAGGTGGCGTCGAAGAAGCCCCGAAGGCGCTCCCCATGTTGTTTACTGGTGGAAACACGGGGAAGTTGTGAGTGCATGTAGAACCAAATCTTTATGGAGTTTATTTGACTGGGCTGCTAGGGTCGTTCAAGTATCTGAGGAAACGAAATCATTGTTATGACGTTTGTAGAGTACACCACATTAGCATGTGATAAAATTTTGGTTCCAACTACATACATCATGTCTGCTGTCCAAGTTCGCCTAACGCCTTTTCGTCATGTCCTTCGGCAACTCCAACTCGTCGTACCAGGAGGGATAATTACTTACTACTTGGGGACCATTCATGAATTCGCGCAAGTAATTGAAGGCGTCGCAGGGTCTTGGGGTCGGTATGTTCCGGGATGCCCAATTTCAGATGGTCACTCACCACGATCTCTGACAGTACGACAGCCGCAGGTGCATTAGCATCTGGTCTGCTAACAGTCGCCCTCTTCCTCTACATCCTGCTAGTTCCGTGGATTAAAGGGGAGGGACCTGATGTAAGAGTGACTTTAGCCTCTCGAATTGGCCTCACCCTCCCTCTACTAGTACAAGTCATGGCAAGAATCTAGCATTCTCTCGTCCGTGATTCCCGTTAGTTGTCTGCTAGACTTGGTCGTGGTGCTGGTGATTGCTACGGACTCTTTCACGTAGATCCTGACAGGGTCAATCGTCGTCGGCTCTCTTCTTCTTGTGTTGACGCTCGGGCAATGGTCGAATTTGGGATATTTGTGGGGGATCATCGGTGGTGAGATGACAGCTATTATTCAAGTTTCAAGTTTCTAACGGGCCGGGTTGCGTCATCAGCTGCTGCGATATACACTCTCGTATTTGGGCTCCTTGGTCTGATACCGACACCAAGGACGAAACATAAATGAGCAGCCAATATACCAGGGCCTTATTATCCATTACATGAAATATTATCGTTCGCTGTGTTCATAGGTTAGACACGTGGTGAGATCAATCGAGTCGGAGTACCACTTCCATCTCCCGCAGTAGCCCCCTCCAACCCCTTCAGAACCAGATGTACAACACCGACTGGTCCTCCAACAATCCCTTCGTAACCGATCCCAACAACCCCCACATTCGATTCCCAGACATTTCATCCCTTCCATCTCCTCCGCTTCAGGCTCATTCAATTGAATCAAATCAGGAAGTTAGGGGGTACCAGTTTCCATCGCCACAAACTTCGCCAACTTTTGGGAATCAACCTTTCTACGTCGGTCAGGGACTACAACAACCGACTGGAGCCCCTTTCCAGCCCAGCAGCGCCTTTGGGCAGCAGCTTGCCGCAAATATGAGTGGAAGCAGCTACGGCTATCTGAATGGCCAAAGTACCGGGCAGAGTGGCTATCACCCAGCCCAGGAGCAGCTGCGGAGCAACTCCAACTATATCGCTCAATTTGATCCCTACGCGCCGTCGCCTGGACAGGGATGGAACGCTCCATCCCAGCCCTCTCCGCAGAGTCCCCTCAACTTACAGCCTACACCTTGGAGTCCCACTTATGGCAGTGCCGCTACATCTACCTCACCGATGGGAAATCCGCATCCTCGCGAGTACCTGAGGACCCACAAATCAGAGTTGGAAGCATGGGATCGTTCTGCTTGGAATCAGCTTTTAAATGTGTTCGATAGTCTGAAGAACGCATGGGAGGGACACGCGAAAGAGCTTGAGGGGAGAATCAGCCAACTCCAGATGCAATACATAGGAGCCTATCATCCTACTCAGATTCAGCAAGAGCAGGCTAGGTTCCAAGGCGTAGGTTTTTTTCTGAGTATTCCCTCTCGTATGCATACTCACTCATGATCACAGTTCCTGAAGGAGGCACAATCACATGCCGGTAAGATATCCTTTCTTGGCTCACATCTCATTACTTATCAATTTTGTTTTGTATGCGTAGACTCTATCGCTGCTTCCTCATTCCAGATGCAGGAGGTCTTCTCAGGTTACCGTCAATCCAGCGATCTTGTGAGCAAGCAAAGGGTTCGTGAAGCATCCAATGCAGCAGTTAACGGACTCCCGGATTGGCCACCGCAGATATATTAGATCCCTCTTGTTTTTTTTTTTCCGTATTTGGGACTCTGATCTGGACCTATTTTGATAATGCAGTGTTTGTAAGCAGCTTCAACAATGCAACAAGAAGACAGGGTGAAATAAAATATGATAAACCATTACAATTAGACATGCCAATTTGATGTTAGTGACAAGTGTCAATAAATCTTGGATTATAGATAGAATATATCATTTCTATTATGATTGAAGAAATCCCAAGAATGACCGAGATTTGGATCTTTACATGCTAGTAAATATGCAACCAGCAAATAAGGAATTATAAAAAAGCAGCAACCTTCAACTGCAGTTAAACAAGACCAATTCTGTAACAGAGAATCTGTTACAACTCCTCTCAGGCTCACAGAGCACCACAGAGCTTGACCAGGTATATTTGGTAGCAAAAGTAGTACAGGTGTGAGTGAAAGAGAGGATCCATCACATGATGTCACACTACCTAATATGTACGAAATGTGACCCCCCAGGTATCTAGAAAGTGTCCATTACAAATCTCAAGAGAGTGGCAGAACAGCAATCCTGGTAGGGATTGACATGGGTGTTATGGAACAGCCCTTATTTTCCATTGTTTGGTCTTGTGGACATTATTATAAGGTTCAAGGATGAACACATGGTAAACACATGTTGCTCCACAGCACATGGTTTCCTCATGTTTGACTGCGCACCTCATGGTTACCACATGTAGAATATTCCAGAACTACTTACATAAGGATTCCGCGGGATGCCTCATGCATAACACATGTTTTCCATTTAGTATATATAGTCTACCAGATAGTGTACTAGTTCTTTAGTTGTATTTTCTTAAGATCTCCACTCTAACAAAGTGTGAGGACTATAGTCAATATAAACTTCTCTTTCCCTTTCCTGTATTCCTTCTTGTAAGCCTGCGAGAACCCTTGTGGTTTGAGTGTGTCTTAACAGAAGAATACAACTTTCCCTTCTCGCCTGCTTACAGCTCTCAAAACATTTTCATTGACTCCTCTCGCGTTTGTGCTTTTTTACCAACCACACCCGGACTCCAGGGTTAAGGAGACAGCCCGACAAACTGATCCTATATTGTGTTGACGCACTATACCCCCACGCGTAACGTTGAGTCTGACGCCCAGGGTGTGCATTTAGGCCGACGTACCTGATCTTCGGAAAAGGTACTGGCAACTGTGGTGGTTTGGAAGAG
>Ga0307516_10002107_pt1 | contig 27019 bp, 32 predicted proteins | sample 19_EM_MG_FD_203310 | JGI IMG/M metagenome (GOLD analysis project Ga0307516, IMG submission 203310) | Populus trichocarpa ectomycorrhiza microbial communities from riparian zone in the Pacific Northwest, United States - 19_EM | ecosystem: Host-associated > Plants > Roots > Unclassified | place...
GTCGTAAATTGTCCTGACTGTCGCCGTCGGTCGTCGTTGCCGGGTGGGGTGGTTGGGCTGGCGGGTAGGCGGAGAGGAAGGCGGAAGAACAAGTTCGCTTGGGGCCCACGGGGATATCTATCTAGCGCAAGCTGTCATGCCGGCGCTTGGGTCCACGACCAGCGCCGCGGGTCCCTTCTCGCATATGGGCGGCCTGGGTCGAAACAGGACGTTGAGATAAGTAGGCTCAAAACTTGAATTTGCCACGCTATGCTTCAAAATTTGAAACATAAAGTGGCAGATTCAAACCACCGGATCTCCAGATAAAAAAATGGAGATGAAGGTCGACCTTACTCATGATTAGCCCACTCCCCCGAGTGACGACAAGGAGATGGTCAGACTTAAGCGGGTCGGCAAGCCCCCGCTCGAACGGCGCGTGTACTTAGGCCGCTAGGCGTGCTGTCGGGTGCGATGATCATTGTATACTTGGAAAGTTTTGTTTCCTGACAGTTACGAGAACTCATCCAACGGTTAGAAAAGTTTGCCTAGACCCTAAATACTTGGCCAGTTTTCGTGCGGGTATAGGTTTACGGGATTCCTTCACAACCTAGATCTGTGATCCCCCATGCGTGCTAAATGTGTATTCCCTGGCGGCCCCGTTATTACTGCGAGTTTCGTAACGTACCGCCCCGGAGCGCCGTGATGAGAGGCAGCCGCAATCAAGGGGTGAAACGGCTGGAGTACCCCAGCTCGTAACTCGAGGTACTTCATGGGGATGCGGAGACTCAGAAGGCGGGTGCAGGATGTCACCGACACCCGCAACCCATTGCGTCCACGGAAGCTGATGTCGCATCCACATCATCTTCCAGCCAGCCCCGCACTGCACCGGTCAGGGTTTGATTTCCACTAGGAGATGATTAATGATTTGCCGCCAGCCGTGACCAGATCGTCATGTTTACGGGCCCGGCGGCGGGTGCCTACATGTATATTAATACAAAAGGTGGTGGCGGTATGCAACGGGCTAAGTGTCCGGCTCGGAGAAGGGCTTATGGACTGTCAATCGTCAAAGCCAGAGAATGAGCGAGAGTGTGTGGAAAAGTGAGAATATACAAGGCGGATGAAAGGGGGAAGAGAAAAAGGAGAATGAACTCATTTGTCGGGGTAGGGGACACAGATCTTTTGACCAACCCGCAAAGCATCGCAATTCAAACCGGAATTATTGTCCAGCATGCGATCGAGACTGCAGCCGTAAGTTTTGGAAATCTGCCAGCACGTATCACCAGACTTGATATAATAGTCGGAGCTACCCTCAGAGCAGGCTTTCGTCGATGGCTGTGTGTGAATGGGTCCGACCAACCGAAACACCAAGAGAAGGCTAACGGCGACGAGCAAGACGAATGGGAACAGGGTGCGGTAGGGTGATGATGGGCGGAAGGAATGTCTGATCATGCCGGACTGGACCCCATTCAATCCCTGATCAGCGCTGCCTTGTGGCGAGACACAATTGTGGGTACTCACTGCGTCGGCAGGAAGGGGGGAATAGCCGTTGGAGCGAACGCGTGGCGGTTGCCCAGACTCGACATCTTCTTCGTCAGTCACAGCGGGTCCTTGAGACACTGTGAGGGCGGGAATCCCGTCAGCGGTGGACACACAGCATGGCTTCCCACACACCTTTGCGCATTTCACCGTACTCTGCGCCTTCTGGACCTTCCCATATGCTTCCGTCTTTGTCACGGAAAGAGTAGCGTCCAGTGTCAGAGTCGTATCCGATGCGTGTCATGCCCTCTGGGAGTCGGTAGTCATCCTGAATATTTCGCCGTCAAACCAGAATATTTCGCAACCGCTCAGCTGAATCTCACTTCGTCGTACTGGGTCCAGCGACCCATCGTCGTTTAGTGTGTGTGGGAGTTGTGAAAGGGATAAATGAATGTTGACGCCCTCTCCACTTGGTCTTTGATACAACGTGGCGGGAGCCGAGGATGCCGAGCTCCGAACCCGGATTATCTAATCTCATGGTCCTCACTCTCCTCGCCGCGGGATCCAACGCCTGTGGTCAACTCGCGACCGGCTCACTCGACGATGCCCACGAGTTTACCCCTTGTGTGTTTGGAGACTTGTCTCCCGGAGTGCTCCCTCTGAATACCCAGTCAATCCCCCAACTCGCTTCAGGTTCAAATCACTCGTTGATCCTGTTACGAAGGGCGCCGCCTGGGGGATCAGGCAAACCATGGAACGAACTTTGGGGAACTGGAGATGGCAGTAAAGGACAACTGGGACCATCCTGGAGGAACAGGACAACCCCTTCGACCTTGGTTTTCCAGCCTATCGACCAAGTCCCAGATGGCTACGAAATCACGAACGTTGCTGCCGCTTGGGAAACATCTTACATTGTCTTCTCGCGTGATGGGAGGGAGGACGTTTTGATGTCCATGGGGGCGGATGATTTTGGTGACCTAGGCGTTGGAGACACTAAGAAGCAAGGGAGTGGGAAGGAGAGGTTGATCCATACCGTGGATCTAGTCTCGTCTTTCGAGTCGGTCGCACGAGAGACTTTGAAAATAACGGAACTGGTCGCTGGTCCCCACCACGTTGTCGCTCGCCTAGACTCCGTCGACCTATCCGGCTGTGCTGTTCAAAAACTTGTGGGTTGGGGAGCATCTAGACAGGGCCAACTAGGCACTATTTCTAGAGCGGTCACCTCCCCTCTGGAAATTCAGCTAGACAGGTCGCAACCCCGCATCACGCAAATCGCCCTCGGTAACCAACACACTGTCCTTCTTCATCTCGATGGCTCAGTCACTGCTTTCGGGTCCGACAGGAGGGGTCAGCGCAGTAACGTCTCATCCATCCAAGCCGTAACCACCGTGAGATGTACCTGGAACGGGACGATCGCCGTTACTGCCGCCAACGATCGTGCTCTCCCCGTGCTCTCCAGCGGGACGAATGAAGCCGGGCAGCTGGGCCGCCCCAGCGGAGAACCTGGCTTCGCTCCGGTCGATTTGCACCTCGACGACAAACCGCCGCAAAGGATCGTCTGCGGGAGCGAACACACCCTTGCCGTTTTGAACCGGGTTGGTGGACGTGGTGAGGTGTGGGGTTGGGGCTGGAATGAGCACGGCAACCTTGGAACGGGAGATACTTCCAACGTTCAGACCCCGACGAGGTTGTGGCCTCGTGCCGCTGGGGAGATCCTTGTGGACGGTGACCCAGTTGCTATCTGGGCAGGCTGTGGCACGAGTTGGATATTGGTGGATCGGGAGAACTAGGATACGTCCATCGATTATCGCTTGAAGGTGCCCTTGTGGTGACAGGGTTGAGGTAGGGGTACTGTTCTATGCACCACAACAATCCACGTTAACTCGCTCCTATGGACTTGTAGGGCATGTCGTCGTGATACATACTTCATCCCGTACGGAATCGTGCATTTTAGCGGGTTAGACTGCGGTTGCTTGCCACCATTTGGCCGTTTTTCCCCATCGGCGCTAAACCCGGGACAACCCCGAGGCAGCAAGCACGATACCTATTAGTACCCGGTCCGTTAGGGTTTGGAAAAAGCATCAGACTTAAGCTCTCCGTCCGTATGCCGACCTCGTTCCCCGGCGTAAAAAGTGCCCTGCTGTGTTCAGATTATTCTCTGTAAGGTATATTCCGATTCCTCATGGAGGTGGCTGGTTATACATGTTTGATCATCGAAGGGAACTCAAGGATACGACCGTCAGCCGTCTCAAACTTCAAGATATTTACCACTTCGAAGCCTAGTTGTTGATAGAATTGACTACCGGGTGATCAGCATCTATCGGCCAGATAAACCGCGGACTTCAACATTTACGGATCTGCTTTCTTGGCCATTGCTGTAGCTTCTTCCTCAACCCAATTGTCCGCCGCCAGCCAGGCGGTAACGAACCCGATCATGCAATCGCTACCTCCCTTGCCCCCACCAACAACCACAGCCTTGAAGGTCATGTGTGAAGGGTCTGTGAACATCCCGCGTGTCGTCGGAGCGTCTTTGAACGCAAGTTCAGGGTGTGCAAAGACGGCATCCATGACGGGATCGTCCCTCTCTAAAACGTTGTAGGTCAAGTGCAACAGTCGTTCGATGTCTCCCTCCGTCGAGGGGGCTACCTCTGTCGTAGGCTTGTCGGAAGTTGGGGTGACCATAGCGTGGGAAACCGAGGCTGCGGAAAAACCGAAGGCGGGACCAGGGACCAAGCGCTGAACAGATGGTCTGGCACGGTAAGCTCCGGTCGCATAATCCGGGGCCCTTATTAGGGCGGAGGATCACGAAACGAGCAACGAGACGGGGTTGGTGAATCATTTGAGTTCCGGAAGGGGGTCCTAGCCTACCGTAGTTTCGCAATAGCTTGGCTCGATTCTGGAGGGTTAAAATGCACATCGTTCGTACTTATAAGTATTTCGTCATGATCGGGAGTGAGACAATGCTACCGTCAGGTAGATCGAGATGCAATCTTCTCACCACCTCAAACCCAAGCCGGTCGTACAAAAAGCGACCCTGCTGCGTCGCCTCCAAGTATATCGGAATTTTGGCATCACGCGCAAGCTGCATGACATACCGCATGAGTGCGATACCAGCTCCCATACGTTGATACGTAGGGTCGACACACAACCAATGGACGACTGCGGGAACCGGGGTGATTGTGCAGACACGGGGAAGTTGGGGGGGGGGGGGGGGAACTTACGGAGATGCGGCTTCCCACCCATAAACTCGTACCGTGCTAGATTCAGCTTTGTAAAGAACTGAATGAAAGCCTTGGGATCGGCACGGTTGGGAGGTAACCTGGGTGAGGCGTCAGCACCACGGAACGCCAAGTATGAACCGAAGACCGACTGTTCTCCTTTCCTCATCCCCTCTGCAAACTCTTCCTCAACCCAATTCTCTCCCTGCACTTCGACGTGAACGTAGCCGACCATGCGATCACCCTCGCCTTTACTTCCCGTGAGGACCGCTTTGAATGTCTTGCTCGAGGGTTCCATAAACGCCTCCCGAGTTTGGGGGATGTCCTCGGAAGCTCGTTCTGCGTGTGGAAAGATGTGATCCAATACCGGGTCGCTTCTGTCCAGTATGGTGTGTGTCCACTCTACAAGCTGGTCGTAATCGTCCTCGGTCGCGGGGACAACGTAGATAGTTCGTTTGCTCGGAGTGGCCATGGTCGTTGGCGTGTCTAAGAGAGTTTGAGGGCAGTTAAAGCTGGAGCGGTTGGCTTCTACTTAAACTCCTGCGATCCATCGGACGCTTCAGGGTGACTACATGCCAAATATAGGCCGCGTTCAGCTTTGGGCTGCTCCAGGCGTTACGGGGCGTGTGCGTATTGAATGCGTCGGTTCCGAGCCCATCACTGTCCCTGCAGATTCTAGGCAGCGCGTGACCGGGAGACAGCAGGGGGGTGGATAGCAAAGTGCAGCATTGAACCCGAGCTGGAGGGCCGGTCGAACACAGGATGAACAAGGGTGAACCGCTCGAGATAGTGGGCGCGTTTTCGGAGGTGCCATAGGGGGTTCCGTGGAGCATTTCAGAGTCAAATGTCGCTGATTTCGTGGGGGAATTCCGCAAACCCGTATGAGAGTGGGTTGTGGTGCGGAAGTAAGGTGAGATCAATCCTGACCTGAAACCACCACCCGCACTTGTTTCACTCTCCTGCCCACCGAATGCTTGTGGACAACACAACCGTAAATCTCAACGCTTCCGACCATTACGCATGACTGAAGCCGACGCCCAGTTCCTCAAGCAATTGGAGGCACTATTCGAGTCGTCCAAGGGCAAAGGTTCAATATGGCTCAACCATAAACGACGTGCGGTTCATTGGCCGTAGGACTTGGCTTTAAGCTCACTAAAACGCGCTCAGTGGCCTACGATGGTCCCGATGGTGCTGATGCCGCATCTCCGGAGGATACGACGGAGTACCCTTGTCTTATCCGCGCCATGGATGGCAGGAAGATCAAGTTTTCAACTCGGGTGCGCCAATCTTCTCTATTCTTATCCCACTCCCACCCATCCTCGTGTGTAACAGGTCGAGCCCGATGACCTAGAAAATTTTCATTCCGAATATGGTACCTTGCTCAAATCATCCATGTCGACCCTCCGGAAACGTGACAAGAAGCGGGAAAGACTCCGGGCGGATGAGCTCGCGAAGAAGAAGAAGAGGCTGATGGAAGAGGTTCTCGTTTCTGGACCAAAGAGAGGTGCCGGTAGGAAGAAGAGGAAGCGATTGATCTCCTCCGCCGTCAAACTTGCAGAGTTCAAGAAGAGGGCGGCTGAAAAGGACGCGGCCAAGGCCACGTCAATCTAGATTTGCTGCTGGCTAACTGTGTACCACATGTTGCTTGTTGTCCCCTTTCCTCCAGCCCGACAACAAAAACGATGTATCATCCTCCCTCTTTCGGGTCTCGGACTGGTGTATGATCAATCCACTCCCTGGACGTAACCTCTTGAACTTTAAAGTTTATGTTTGTGGCTCGGGGCCTCGGGTCGTTGGGCACGACGGTCAGCCTTGCTTTGCCACCTTTCGGAGCCTGAGCTCGCGCCTATTGGAATCCAAATATTGGGTCTGGTGATTTGCTTCTCGACTTGTCTTGCTTGCTCCTTGCACACGGCTGCCTGTTCCCTGTGACGGAAATGTTTGGCTAGCATCTGCTCGGTGCCCTGTGTGAAACGGAACCGTCAGGTTCGACATGCGCACGCGAGATTTTCCCGAGTTGAATCTCGTCGAATATGAACCAAGTCTCTCCTCTTCCCTCTCGACCACACCACACACACCCCTACCATGGCGAGAAAGCGACAAGCACTTGCCCTCCTCGTTCTTTCGCTCATTCCTAATGCACTAGCGGTCACAAGATACATCCCAGTTGGTCAAGAGACGCTCTTCGGCATCCAACCATCTTCAACAGATACCAGCCTAGCTTCGTCCTACACAGGCTCGGCCGCCTATGATCCACGCACTCTCACCCCTCCTATACCTCCCACAGACCCTCCGGTCAATACCCAATTCTCAGTCCAGCTCGTAAGCGGCGATATACCCGACTTGTCTATTCGACATCACGGAGCGTTCCTCGGTTTCTCGATCGAGTTTTCAGTCTCGAACCACGTCCGTGAGTGCTCCTTAGTTCCATATATTGTGTTGGCTTGGCTGATCTGTGGTCAACGCCAGTGGGCCATAACGGGTGGGTATTCCGTCCCTTGACCCCCAAGGCTTACCACTGATGCCCCACTTCCCTTAGTTCTACGGTATCCGTCCCATTCTTGAACCTGTTGGCGAATCTGCAGCGACGTTCCGGCAGAATCACCGTCCGCGTCGGCGGGAACTCCCAGGAAACCGCCATCCTGGTACCATCCCTACCTGGCAGAAGGACACTCCAGAAGGATAAGGGCGCCGCATATAACCCAGTACGCCGTTAAATGTACGGGAAAATCTTCACGCGCACTCACCTCACGCCGTAGACCCAAACGCCGCCGTTGGTATTCACCCCGGAGATTTTGTTCATGATGTCCAACATTAGTTCATTGGTCAACGTCGATTGGTTCCTTGGTTTGTTCCCAGCTGGCGACACCGCCTTGAAATACGACTGGTTCTGATTCCCATTCTCAAGGTGTTCCGTTCAATGATACCACCAATTGGCGTTTAGACGTTGTGCAGCGAGGTCAACAAATTCTCGGTGACAGAATCCTCGGTTTTCAGGCTGGAAACGAACCCGATCTCTATCTCAGCCATGGTCGTAGGGGTGAGGTAAGCCAAGCCGTGTGGGTATTTCTAGTAGGCCGAGGCTTACCCGCCGACAGGGTTACGGGTCCTTATCATACAAGGGAGAACTGGGAAGCCTTGTGAACACAATGCGTGCCCAAGGTCTCAAGACTCAGAACCAACTTATCTCCCCGAGCGTCAATGGCAAGTGGCCGATCGAAGAGGTTATCGATACGGGAATTTTGGTCGACTTTGCAAATGAGATTGGTATCTTGAGTGTCGAAAAGTACGGGGGTGGAGCACTGCGCTGTACTGGCTCTGACCTCGTCCGCTAGGTACCCAAGTGACAACTGTGCTGCGGCTTTTAATACCGGTGCGCCACTCGCAAGATACACCAAAACGCTCCAATTGACCAGGATGAACTCTAGGTGCCGAAATCCGCCGGCCAGAAGACATGCTTCCCATGTACCTCAGCCACGCCAATGTGGCACGCATCACCCAGCAGTATCTGAACGCCACCCGGATTGCCCAGGAGGTCGGGAAGCCATTCATGATGTTCGAGACCAACAGTGCAGCATGTGGAGGGTTTCCCGGAATCTCTGATGCTTTCGCAGCAGCGCTGTGGGGACTGGACTACGGGTTGATGATGGCTCACAGCAACTTCTCCGGAGCGCTTTTCCACGTTGGTGGTCAGAACGTGTACTACAACGTCAGTGTGCTTTTTACCTTGTCTCTTCAACTGCGAGTGCTAACATCAACACCGACTATAGCCATTCACTCGTGCGTATCTACAAGCCTGGTCGTACGGCGCTCATACATGTTTCTCCAGCCCCTCCTTCGAACCAGACCGCGTTCCGTCAATGGAGCGTTGGTGAGTGAACGTTCCCTTTCGGAGGTTTGTTGTGCTGATGGTTTCACGGTGAAGGCCCTCTGTACTATACTGTCCTCGCCATGACGGAGGTATTGGGCAGGTCCAACCAGTCGCAAGTCATCTACCTCGGCACGAACAACGACGAACAATCAACACCCAGCTACGCAATATACGAGAACGGCACTCCCATGCGTCTCGCTCTCATCAATTACCTTGACGATCCCTCTCATGCCAACGACTTGAGGGTTGCCATATCCATCGGCGGAGGCGACACCGGGCAACCTGCTAGTACGCCATCCTCTGTCAAAGTCAAGTACCTCCTTGCGGAACACGTCACCGCCAAGGGCAACTTTACTTGGGCCGGCCAAACCCTTGGTGGGAATTTCAAGTCCGACGGGCGTCTCCAAGGCGAAGAGAGTATTGTGGACGTTCCTTGTGATGCGGTAACCAACACCTGTACTGTCACTGTCCCAGCACCGGGTTTCGCGCTCGTCTTTTTGAACGACAAAGCATATCAGGATTCGATACCCTCAGGGAACACTATCACGTTCGCCACGACCGCCCGCACCAAGACCGTCAACACAGTAACCATCGACCCCAAGGTTTTGGCAACTTCCAACGGACATGGCGGAAAGGACAGGGTGAGGATGAAGGGCACGAGTAAGGGAGGCAGTCCGAATGGAGCCGGCCCCTTGAAGGAAGGGCTAACCCGGCTCGTGATGGCTGGCTTGGGAGTCGGATTCGTAGCGGCGCTGTTCACCTCATTGTAAATAACATCTCACAACCTATCTGTTCCTCGTAACCACTCTTATCGCCAGGAGGCAGTACACTACTTAATGTGGGACGTGCTTCACCGCGCAGGCGGCTAACGCGGTCGCTACCTTCACACAGGGGTGAGTTGTTTCTCGACTAGAGTGCGCCGGACCAGAGCGCCATGTAAGCCACCCCCCCCCCCAGAGGATCAGAGCGAAAGGGGACCGACCCTCAAACTGGCGTGTGGAAGCTCCTTAGACAGGATTTTTGGCTTGATTTAACCCATCGAGGTCAGAAGCCCGCCTGCGACAACCGACCCCATGTGAATGTGAAAGTTTAGCCAGGTATGGCCCACAGGGGATGAGGGTGCTCGCCGCAGCCCAAACTATGACCGCTCCTTCCAATGAAATTTGGTGGGTTGGTGGGGGTATACTTCTGCTGAGTTCCGCGCAGCCACCCACAACACCCAACGTCAACTGCTGGCAGCTCCCGCTTGCGTCTACTGAGAGTCCTCTGCGCGCCCCGCAGGTTTCGTCGTACACATGGGTTGTTTACATTGCCACATTGAGTACACGAGTACACCGAAACAATCTTCTTGTGCTACAGTAAAAACAACAGCAAAGTAAACAGAAACAAAAAAAGAAAAGGGAAAACCGTCGTCATCAATGAGAAAACGTGCAAATTGTATGAATGTGTGCCTGAGAATGAGCGGAGGATGGCGAGAGCGACGGCCGAGAAGTACCCAGAGACAGAAAAACCCTCAGGCGGGACAGGTGAGCCGCGCCGATAGGGAAGAGGTGGTTTACAGCTTGTCGTAGTAGGTATCCAAGGGTGGAATATCAGGCTTGAGACCCTTTCGTATCCTGATGTTCTTTACCAACTCCTCGAGCTTGCCTCCCTTATCGAGAGGCGATCCGTTCATGGTGTCCCAGTGATCGAACACGTTTTGTGGGAAGGCCTGTCCGGCGGTTGCTGACCTCAGGGCACCATTGAATCCGAACGATTCGTTGACGGGCAGATAAGCCTTGACATTGAACATCGGGGTACCAACCCTCTGTTCCTCGGAGAACACTTGTCCACGACGTTGGTTCAGGACGGAGTAGATGCCACCGATGGCGTTCTCGGGACATTGAATCTCAACGAGATAGACTGGCTCCTGGATACCGGGGGTGGCGAGCAAGCAAGCGGCGTACGTAGCGCGGCGACAAGTGGGGATAATCTGTCCTCCTCCACGGTGGATGGCATCAGTGTGGAGCTGTGTCACAGATCAGAATGCGACGGATATCAGAAGGATTTGGAAAGGAAACATACAGTAACATCGAGGACGTTAATCCGGACACCGCGCATGTTCTCCTCAGCACAGACACCCTCCTTGGTAGCCCACTGGAAGGCAGCGACACAAGAATCCTTGATTTCGTTCAAGTATTGCACACCCTTGGTGACATCGACCAACAGATTGGGGCCGGTAGTATCAGGGCCGAAACACCAGATCTTCCTGGCATCGGTGACATCCCATCCAAACTCATCAGCCATGACCCTAGCACGAGCCTTGAAATCGTCACGGGCATTGACCTTGCCGTTCTCGATAGCGAGGGTGAGCTCTTCATCGATGGGCTGAGCCTTGAGGTACAGACGGTTGTGCTTGTTCTGAGACTTGGACAGGGCAACGATGGAAGACTCAGCCTTGACGGTCTCACGGTAACCGACGACGGGGTCCGAAATCTTGAGGGGGACACCAGCGTGGTCTTCTTGGAGATCCTGGGCGGGAACCGGTTAGTCTCTGCACGAGTGGATGAGAGGGGAGCATCCAAACCTTCAAGCAAATTTCCAAGTGTAGCTCACCAGCACCAGCTACGATGTGCTCACCAGACTCGGCGATCCAGGCCTGGACACATGGGTCGGACTTGGTGAGACGCTTGAGACCTTCAACGAGCTTGGGGAGATCGGCGGCGTTCTTGACCTCGACGGCGACCTGGACGACGGGGGAGACGGAGAACTTCATGACCTTCATGTTGTGGGCGGTATCGGCAGTGGTGAGGGTACCGCTCTTGAGCAAGAACTGATCAATGCCGACGAGACCGACGATGTTACCGGCAGGACAGTCCTCAAGAGGCTCGACGTAACGACCCATCATAAGAACGGTGCGCTGGACAGACTTGACAAACAGGTCCTCCTTCTTTCCGGGAACGTAGTTGGGACCCTGGATACGGATCTTTGGGCCAGCACGGACAGTACCAGAGAAGACACGTCCGAAGGCGTAGAAACGTCCCTTATCGGATGTGGGCACCATCTTGGAGACGTACAAGACCAAAGGAGCTCGTGGGTTGCAGTCACGGATACCGATGGCGGACTCGTCGTCCATGGGACCCTCGTAGAGGGTCTCAACACGGTAGCGTTGAGCGGTGGCGGGGGAGGGAAGGTTGATCACAATCATCTCCAAAAGGGAGTCACCGGCGGGCAAGAACTTCCTCATGACGACCTTCAAGAGGGCTTTGCCCTCGAGTTCCTTCTCCTCGGGGGTAAGCTTGACATCGAGCTTTTCGAGCATACCGAAGACGCTATCCTTCTTGTAGTTCATGATGGCATCGAAGATCTTGAAGATGGGGTCCAAGACGAAGGAGTTGAAGGCACGGTCGAGGGTCTTGCCGCCGTCAGCGTTGCCCTTGGTGGTCCACTTCTTGGTGGCAGGGTTGAAGTAGTTATCACCCCAAAGTTTGCCCATCATCTTCTCCTTGTCAACACCGAACTTCTTGGAATAACGGGTGGCGAATTGACGGAGAGTGAAGGCCCAGCCGTGGAGACCTGAACCGAAGGCGACGGTACCCTTGTCGGGGTAGACCTGGACATCGCCAAGAGCGGCGTCGTGGTAGGTGGAGATAATGACGTTGACGTTCTCGATGGTACGGGAGAATTGCTGGTAAAGCTCCTCGGGCTTGACTTGAAGCTCGAGAAGGGCACGGTCGACCTTGTTGATGATGACGACGGGCTTGATACGCTCGGTAAGGGCTTGTCGGAGCACGGTCTCGGTCTGGACACAGACACCCTCGACACAGTCGACTACGACAAGAGCACCATCAGTGACACGGAGAGCGGCGGTCACCTCGGAAGAGAAGTCGACGTGTCCAGGAGAGTCGATCAGGTTGATCAAGAACTCGCTACCTAAACGATTAGATAACTCGTGATCAGCGCCAACGGCAACACGGGGGTAAAAAGGAGGTTCACCCTCGGTCTTTTGTTTGATAGCGTCGATTTCTTCCTTGTTGACTTGGAAGTACATCGAGATGGCCGTTGACTTGATTGTAATACCACGCTCCTTTTCGTCTTCTCTTGTGTCGGTAAATCGCATGTCACCAGCTTTTGATGAGGCGATGATTCCAGCTTTTGAAACAAGCGAGTCGGTCAGGGTGGATTTTCCGTGGTCGACTGCATAGATTGGGGGTAACGCGGTCAACAGGGATCAGGGGGCGTGGATGTGATCATACCGTGTGCGATGACACTCATGTTACGGATGTTGGTGGGTTTGTCCATCAGAGCCCTGATCTGGTCTATAGGGTGTAGAAGTGAGCATCTCGCACACTGGCTGCCAGGATCTAGGAGAGGCTGTCACTGACCGACGGTGAAGTTGCTATCATCAGGAAAAAATGGTGAGGACGAGAGTTTTGAAGCGAAAAGAGCTGGACTTACACCATGGCTAGTTGGTTCTACAGTGATACAAAGGTACAAAAGATTTTTGGGAGACGAGCTCAGAGGACGAGGACGTCTGCAGCAATAAACGGTGGGGGGGGGAGAAAAACTTCGCCCAACTTTTTATCTGGCCATCAGTCAGATCCCACCGGGTCCGACACACGTGACTTAGTTTAGGGCAGTGACCCGACTTGACTCGGCGCCACTCAGCGCACACCTCGATCACTTGAAGGCGGGTATGACCGCGGTACGGAGATCTTAGGTCCATCGCACCAAGAGGTAATGACGTTTGTGACGTGAGGGATCGAGCTGGGCGGCGTTATTCACGAAAACCCCGGTCACATTCCTGGATGCAGGGTGGCGGTTTGGATGTCTCAAATGGGATGGTGTATTGGGAGTTGTACACTTTCCGGAGGTTCGTGTACCCTGTACAACTTCTATATAACTTACGTTGGCAAACAATGGCTGGGTGGCCTCCCAAAACACTGGCCGCGACTCAAAGTGACTCGACGAGATGGACCAAGGATAAAAACCCGGTTGATCTGGTCAGAACGAGCAACAACCAACAATGAACACCCTCCGAGTCAACCCCACGACGGGCGAAGTCTTCCTTCGTCTCCCCGCTCCCCATGAAAACATCATCATAACCCCGCCCCGAGACAGTGACGGAGCCGACATTGTCCTTATTCTCAACGATCCAAGGGTCTACAAGAACTTACTCGGACCCCCGTTCCCATACCACCCTCACCACGCAGAAGAGTGGCTGAGGACAGTGAAGAGTAACTCGGATAATATTTTGGAGGACCTTCGGGGGGGCAAAACGGTGGTCGACGGATGCCCGGTGCAACATATACGGGAGGTGCAACCCGACGGAACAGACTTATTCCTAGGCGATTTGTCGGTGACGAGGAACGGTTGGCTAGAGGTCACCGATAGAGTGCTGAGGGAAAAGATGACGAAAGAGAACCTGGAGAAACCTGTCGGGGATCCCAGCATCGTGTGGACGCTTGGGGGTATGTCGCGAAGCGCAGTCGAGCGTCCGCGACTGTGCACTGACGTTCCGCAGACTATCTCCGGCCCAGCCATCACGGGAAAGGGATAATGTCCGCAGCAGTCGGTACGGTAATCAACCGGTGGATGGTACCGCACTTGAACACTCACAAGATCCGCACGGAGGCGTTCGAGGGCAACGTCGGCAGCGTGCGCGTGTTTGAGAAGAACGGGATGAAGTTGATAGGGACGTGCAGGGTCGAGCGGGAAGGGGCTGGGTGCGGGCGAATCGAAGGAATACATGTATTGGAATGGGAGAAGCCAAGAGAATAGAGGTGGCGTGTCACCAGGCGGTGTTTGTGTTTGTTTGGCAGCTGCTATACCCCCCCTCCATCTCGCTGTGTGCGTTAAAGGGGACTATCCTCTCGTTTCATCCTCCATCCACCCCGCCTGACATCCCCCAAACATGGGTTGCATCCGCCCAGCAACCCCTGGTTTCGTCGCAACCCTCGCCGCCACCGCTCTTCTCGCAGTCGTCTCCTTCAGTGTCCCATGGATCAAGTCTGTCTACTTCCTCAAGGCGACCATCGCTGGCTTTGACGGCTCTCTCACCTTCGGAACCCTCGGATACTGTCTCGATAATGCAGGCCAGGTCACCTGTTCAAAACCCTCAGTGGGGTATGAGCTTGGTGAGTACCAGTCACCGCTGTGCTTCCCACCTAACGACCGCTAACGGCGATCGCTTCTTCCCTCGGCCGCGCAACCCGATCTCACCCACAGACATCAACGCCTTGCTCGGAAACGAAACCAGGATCCAACTCCCCAATGTGGTTGTCAAATGGATAACATACTGCCTCGTCCTCCATATCGTCGCCCTCGTCTTGGCCGCTGGATCGGCCGTGTTCGGTCTCCTCGCTCATATCCGTGAAATGTCCATGACGTGTTGCAGCACCTGCGTATCTGGCTTCGCCGCAGCTGTGGCTATGATCGCTTTCATCTTCGACCTCGCTCTCTTTTTCCTCACGAAAGCTAGGATAAACAGCGCTGGCGGCACCGCCTCAATCGGTAACGCCATCTGGCTCACTCTCGGTGCCTGGGCCCTCCTCTTCTTCAGCGGCGTCTTATTTTGTTGTGGGAGGTGTTGTCTCGACAAGAGGTCATCCAGGAAGGGCAAGAGGAGCGGTACAGGGGATTTCGAGCCTGGTCATAACCAATACGTCGATCAAGTCAGGTTAGACGCCATCAAGGCCGAGGCGGACCGTCAAGCCAAACAAAAGTATGGCACGGAAAGCGGGTTACCCGCCTTCCAGGAATACCAGCCCTTGACTCGCAAGGAGTCCGAAGATTTCGCCTACGAAGACGGTAACCACATCGTGAAACAGCCCAGCCAGTCTCAGATCCCTCAACAAGGATACCGCGATGCCTCTTCTCCTACCATCGGTCCCACGTATTCTGGTGGTTACATGCCCGGCCAGCCCGGCGGTAGGGCCGTAGACGATTACTACAACCCGACGAGACCCGGATACCCACCCGGACCGAAGCGCCAGGGAAGTCAGACCGCTTCGACCTATTCCCAGTCCACATATTCTTCCCCTACTCCTGCTCCTGCTCCTCCCCTCCCTCAAGCCAACTCCCAATTCCTTGCGGTTGGTGGCGGTCAGTATGGACACCAGGCCCGTGGATCGTCTTGTGAGTACAGCCTCCAGGTACTGTTGCCTAGCCATCCTAAAGGTCCTTGCGTAGATCACTCTGCTATATCCCATCAACAGGGCGCTTCGTACGATCCGTATAGCACTGACCCATTCGCACCCTCCAACAACCCACCGGGCCCTGTTCCATCCCATTCTCCTCCTCTCCAACAACAACCACAATCAAACCCATACACCGATCCGTACCCCTCCGGGGGTAACCAGTACCTGGCTAACCCGCACGATCCGTACCAGAATCCGTACACACAAGGAACGGGACAGGGACCTCAGCGTGCATACACACTCGGAGGGTCTGGGTACGGAGATAATGTCGTCCCCATTAGTCAAGCGGGTCCAGGATACGCTCCTAACCCACACACGGACCCGTACGGAACTCAGTCAGTTGTGAGGACGACTTCGCCGACGCAGATGTATGCGGCGGGGTACCAGCCCACTCCCGTACAAACACCGAGTCCTATGCAAGCGCCACAGCGGCCACCGGGAGCGGGAGGAGTGGGACCGCTTCCGGGGAAGCGGCCGACGTTGATCAACGTGACTCCGGATGATGATGGACATGGACCAGGTCCCGCACATGAGGGTGGACACTATACCGATAACCCACCGACGTACGATGAGCATGAACCCAGACCCGCTGGTGTTTGGTCCACAAAATCATAACTTGGTCTGTCTTCCGGGTGGTGTATATCCCCTCCGTGTCGCATTTCCCACCCCCCGGTTCTGCGAAGTTACAAAAGCGTGTATCGATCGTTGTATGGTAGAACAGCCGATGACGACAGGAGGCCTTGTCTGTTTTTTATTATTTTTGTTTGACGTTTTGCTTGCTACCGTTACGACGTCTCGGACCACGTTTCTTATTTTCCCCTCCTTTCCCTCTCAAGCTGCCCTGCGTAGATTCCGGTCACTCTCCACAACCCTCTTCATCTCTCCAGAGCTACCTCCATTTTCCCCGTCTATCCTTTCAGTTTCTCTTTGCATCCCATCCAGACTATCATACACCACACTCCACTACGCGTAAGGGCTCCGGCCGACAACGAGGCATTCTGTACGTACGGTTCAACCTCATGATCTGATATCATAAAGCAGTGTACGAACACATTTCGGCATTGATACCAGCACCCTGCAAACGAACGTGAATCTGGAAGAAGCTCAAAGGTAGATACGCCTCAAATCCGCCGCCGTGGTGATCCGCTTGCATATGGGACAGAGCCTCGATTCTAGGCAGCGTAGCCAGCATTCTCGACAGCATGTGTGCCAGCATTGAGTCGAGACAGTAGGTTCGACGTATGGGTCGAGGCAGATCCTGCACGCCGGTGCAGGATTGCATGGCTCCTACACGTTAACACTCAGACGTGGCAGTGAGGATGATGATGCTGAAGGCAACTCACAGGCTGGGAATCTGACGATGGGTGTTTCGTTAGAGGTATCGACGATTCTGGAGCCTGCTTGGCCTCGATGTTCGTTTCCGAGTCCCCGCTCGTACTCATAGGCCTCGATGCGGACAAGATATCCACCTCCGTGAACTGCACCCGGCCGAATACCTCCTCGTCATCCCCGTCGACGTCGATTTCGTCTTCGACGTCTTCGCGGTTCGTGTCCCTGACATGGAAACCTGACGCTGCGAAATCGGATGTACCAGGTTCAATGCTGGAACGGTCGTTGGGTATTGAGGGAATCAAACCTGTTAGATTGGCACCATCCGTAACCCTTATCCTGTTTGGCCCTCCAATATCGACCTCGGTCTCCTCACGAGCTCTGGGCATGCTGTGAGCGATACAGGCATCCACATGCGCCTCCGTGACATCAGGATCTCCAAACACCGTCTCCAAACAAATCGGACAAACAACCTCACCAACACCTCCCTCTTCCCTCCAATCGTGGTGACGAGCGTCGTCGTTAGGACTCTGGATCATCTCGCGTAATCGATTGTATCGCTGCTTTCGGCGGCGTTTCACGGTTTTAATCATCTTTTCCGTTCGAACGGTGGTGTCTTGGGGAGCGGAACCAGGCCTAGGGCTGGATCGTGAGAAGGCTTTTTGGGCTCGAGCGGCGGAGCGCCTGGTTCGGGAGAATTGAACTCTGCATGAAAAGAGTGTAAATTGGATGTGGGAGAACGTGGGACGGATGGGACCGTACCCGTCTGCTGAATCACCGTACACCTCCAAAGAGCCCACAGCTCTGATGACCTCTTCCGTTCGCTGCGTCTCGAGGTCGCAGTGCGCTTCGAGGAGCCGTACCGGGATATGTTCAGAGCATATGGGGCATTGGCGAGTTTCTGCGCGTTTGACTGCACCGAGCGCCCAAGCCTTCAGCTTCTGAACGATCGTGGAGGAAAAGTTATTATGAACACACCCTTCTTCGCTGTGAGAGAAGATGAACCGGCGACACTGGGATCGTGTGGGAGGTCCTTAATGTCCTCTTCAGGTGGCTCAAGTGCTCGCTTCTTCCCTTTACCCCTGAAGTTGAAGGACGAAAACGTCAGGTTCAACGTTCCATCGGTGTGTAGATACCAACCCTGCTGAAGATCTGATAGCCATTTCTAATTAACCTCCCGGTTGCGAGGGGTCCGGCCGAGGCGGTGAGGGGAAAGGGATGGATTCGAGAAACCCGAAATGGGTACCACAGCTCGGGGACATAAACCAAGAGTGATCCAGATCGAGACCCTCCCTCCGTCAACGCCACGAGTCGCCGCATGATGCTGAACCAACCGAAATAAATGAGTACAGTAAATTTGGAGTCACATTATACTGCACCCTGCACTCAAAAAGAGAACCCCCGACAGAAAAATGAAAGGGCTTGGCCGAGAATTGAACTCGGGACCTCCTCCAAACAGGCGCCTCTGGACTCGCCCTAAGAAGGAATCATACTACTAGACCACCAAGCCGCTGAATTAAACGCCCGAGCTATCATTCTTAATGGTGCTGTTACAAGCGCCTACTCACCCATGCGGTCTGGACCAACCCACGACGCGCTTCAGGTGAACATTAAGTCCAGGGATATGACTGTATCAACTTGGGCATTGGCGGAGATGATGGTGAGTGGTAGTGGGAATGGTGACGACGATCAGCCTCCAAGCGCGATCGAAGACCAAGTTGACGGTTTGCCGGAGCTCCTTCGATACCGCGTGCCTGGCGCTCCTTTACAAAGCTTTACACTCCACCGTCGTCCGGGACGACCCCCCTAAACAGCCCAGACATGAACGCAGCAGACAGACTACACTTTGGATTCCTAGGAGAACCTTTCTTGTTCGCGAACCTGAGGATAGACTCCTTAGGGTCGTTTGTTGTAGCCGCATCATTCATCACAGCCATTTGCTTCTCGGAACGGTGAGTTGGCCGACCTCCGCTTGTGACCTACCACTGTCGCTTACCCTCATGGACTTTTCAAGCATTTTAACTTTGGCTATATCACGTCACTGGAACCCCCTACCCATCCTCCGAAGAACGAGGCTGAGCATATCGATATGGAGAACCGTGTTGTATTGGGTGGTGACACTACAGCGGATGTACGTGCTCATGAGCGGCCGCGCCCACATTTAATCCTTATCACAACGCCTAGGCTCTATATGCTTGCAGCGATGTCATTGAATCTATGGATCCTGATAGTAATCGTGCGTCAGAGCTTGCGTTCTACACTTCGATTCCTCCTAACGTTCCGTACAGGTCACATCTCTGGCTCTCGGCCAGTTTGTCATAGAATATACCGAAACTCCGGGAACTGAGGTTAATCACCGAGAGTCCGTGCACCTCCTACCTCGCCATTCGCAGGAGTAAGTCCCCCGACCCTGCGGACCGTTTGTACACTCACAGAGACTAAAAGCGTTCATGGCGTCAAGGAACCCCTTCTAGCAACGTCTGCGGACGATTACGAGTTAAACTCAACTCCACCCTATCAACAGGAACACCGTTATCCATCACCCCAAACACATCCACATTCCATCTCCCCGTCACAAATGTCCCCCTCATTTCAGTGTACACCACCCCTGACCTCCGATCGGACCGCTTCCGTGACGACTCGACCGCGCTCAAAATCAAAGCCAGACGGGATCTTCATCCACCCGAGACACTCGAACATCGCACGTGCTGAAGTTATCGCGGTCGGCATGGGCCTTGGCGTAGAGAACAACGAGTACGTGGACGCGTCTTCGTACACATACCCGCGGTCCCCTTCCCAAACCAGCGATACACCGCGTGCTAATCAGCGTGGGTGGGGCGCAGGGAACGGTCGGGACGTTGCACGAGGACTGTTAGGTGGTTCAAGTTCGGTTACAAACGCTGGTTCGTGAGCGCAGCAGTTCGGTCATCTAGGTCATATGGTACCACCCCATGCCATCCCTCTCTTTCTTGGTACTTATGCACCCGTCGGGTGGTTCGTAATTTTGTCAATTGTTTTTTTCAGGATAAATTCGTGGTCTTCTCAATGAATATGTCATCCCCCGCATGAGAGGGCCTGCGGCACTCCGGATCGTGTGCGTGAGTTCCCGGAGGGGGTGCCGCCCCTTCCCTCCAACAATCGATAGCCTCGTTTCGTCCGCGTTCCTACCGATCAGAGTGAACACCTGTATGTCCCGGATCTTGTCAACGTTCTGGGAAACATCCAAAAGGGTGTCTCTAGAGTTGGCGCCGGCTCAGTGCATCTCTGTCAGGCAGCTTCCCTGGACACCCTCGCATAACGTTGATTGGAGTTGACCTGGCCCGCGGTGGACCGAGGTCGCCTTGGCTCTTTCCTCCGCTTTTTTTTTGGTCAACCGCACTCGCATCGCAACAAGCGCACCTTGCCGCCCTCGCCCCACCCACGGTCCCCGCTCACGACGGACAATCAATGTATCCCGGAACCACGGCGAAGTTTGCCTCCCACCAGACCACACCCGCTCACCCACTTACTCCAGGTTCTTTCATCGTAGGCGCTTATCCCCGGTCGGTTCATCCAACCCCGTCAATCACGCCCTCACGTGCTTTAATCACGTCCAACTTCCACCCACAGCGCTGCTCACCACATAGGACCGGCAAAAGACCCCAGGGCCGAGTTCTTCCATAGCATTTCGAGGGCAGTCGTGGGCACACTTTTCATGGCCGCTTTCTACCTGCCCGGCCTGCGCGTCACCTCGTACATTGCTGGGAAGTACAGCCTGAGGCGGAAGGTCACCGACACCTCTACGGGCCTCTCAAGACTTATCATCAGCTTTAGTACTCAGTACATCCCAGTGATGACTGCAACGGCTGATGCATTTGTTTCGATCGCCTTCCTCAGGAGCGTTCACGCCGCATTTAGGGACCCCAAGCATGGGCCTAGAATGAGACATTTTTTGACGACTGTCTCGAAAGGCACGGTTTTCGGACACGCCATAAAGGACACGATGATCCTTGGAGACCGGTGTGGTACTCAGGGGTTACTGCAAGTCAATCAACTTGGCGCTTTCCTCGTATGCATGGAGCCTTCATTTGTTAGTTAACCCACTCTCTGATTTGATCTTTCGTTTAGGATGATTCCCGTGGTTCCGGCATAGAGGGAGGAGGTATCCTAGGAATCTCGATCAGATTTACTTTCGAATTGGCTTTGGAAAGGATTACACCACCTCGTTCCAACAACCCCAAGAGCCGGTTGGCATGCCACGAAGCTGCAGTTATCTCCCAAGTTAGGTCGCACCTCCACAGGGGCCAAGGATCTTTGAAGTGGGAGTCGGCTTCCCACAGAGACCTCCGAGCCGAAGCAGCGGTTCTCCCGCTCTGCGTTCCCCTGATGCAGGCAATTGGTCACCGTGTGGCCTATGACGCGGCCGTAGAACCCCCTGTCGATCCAGCTCTCATCGATATCTGCCTTGCGTCGGTCGTCCTCTCCAACTCCGCTTGGTACTCCGGAGCGGATGGCCCCGCAGTACACCTATCCAGGTCAAGGCAGCTGGAGATACAGTTAAATGCGTGCACCAGGGGTGTGGTGAGGCTCGAAGAGTGGTTGGACAAGTTAGAGGTTGAACCTTACGTCCTTGCGCCGGTTGTGAGCGAGGAGAAATGGGACGCGTATGAGCAGAAGTTAGAGACCTTTGGAGGTTCAAAGGACCCAGGAGCCGGGCCGGATGTGGAGAAGCCACGATACCAGCCCACTTCACGCTCGCTCTATCAACCCTGGTCAGGCTCGGCGACTGCAAAGCTCTAAGGAATGAGTTGCGACTTCCACATTCCCCGTTTCGAAGACAAAAATTCCCCATAGCGGTGGGCAAGGTCGACGTATACCCTCCCCAGTAAGATTCTTACAGTCTTCCAAGAGACAGCTGCCCTGCCTTAAGATCATTACACTTAACGATACTGCTTCAATTTCGCCGCAAATACTGTACAAATTACAATTACATGAAGCAGGGTGGTATCGCATTTACCCGCCGACCTACGAGTCCCACTGAATTTTAGAGCTCTTGAACACGGACACCATACCAACAGGGATCAATGTCGGTTCGACGATGGTCAACGTTCCGAACCTCCTGAAAATCTCCTCTGCGTACAGGGCCGCGTTCCATTTTTGATAGTTGTCGAGGTACGCGCTCTCCAGATCTTCGGTGATCCTGCTCGATAGCTCGATCAAGCTGGCGCTTGGCGCGTCTTGCAGCTTCTTGTAAGCGGCCCACCACTGCTGTAGCCTCGTCTCTCGACCCTCGATATATTGAGAGAAGGTCAAGAACTTTTTGGTAGCGCTGTTTGATGAGCCCGCTCCAACCCTCCAGGTGGAGAACCGCCTGATGTGCTCCTTCACATCGTCTTCCATCAACGTGAAGAACGGGTTGGGCTGTTCTTCGAGGTTGTTCCGAACTGACAGGAAGTCGACGATCGGATTCCGTACTTCCAACCCTCCACGAGAGATTGGGAAGTAGAACCATCCGTTCGGAATGTCTTTGACCCCGAAACGCTGCTCGATCATCTGTTGGATACACTGGATGACACTACCCCCCGTCTCAGGGAAGAGCTCCTTTTGGATTCGGCTGTACGTTCCAATGACTTCGTCGGCGTGAGTACGTCCGAAGCACTGAGCGGGATCTCCAAAGTTTCGTTGGAAGAATTTGAGGTACTTGTTGTACGCGTTAACGAAGCCGAACACAGACTTGGTAGCGGCAAGTTGCCGACGGAGCTCGGCGATGTGGACATCAACGCTGGCCTGGTCGATGACGAACCTGCCTTCCTCAGCGTCGAGTTTGAGGAATCCCCATTGACACCCGGAGGATCCAACTGGAAGGGCAGGGTCGATCGGGCCGCCGACGCAGACGACGCCAGTCTTTTTCATGTTGAAGCTAAAACCCACCAGAGATGCGTACTTCTGCATCTCCGCCCAGGCCGCAGCGCAAACCTTCGGATCGCGGTTCCAGAACCAGAAGTCGTCGTAGATTCGGTAGAGATAAAGGCCAGATGCATGTTGATTTACCGCGAAATCGACACCGAAGAGGAGGGCTTCACCACATAGGACCTGGTTATCATCAAGGAAGTGAGTGATATGGGATATGGAACTTGGTTGGAAGTCGGCTTACAGCGAGGGTATGGGCGATCGGAACACCCCTCTGCCGGGTCTTTGGCGGGGCACCCTGATCGAACGAGAGCGAAGCATTCAACCACTTCTTCATAAACGTGACCCAAAGTTCTGGCATGCCGAAGAAACGTAGAACGGTCAAGATCGAATCGTGAGGCAACGAAGGGCCGAACCTGGAGGAGGCGTCAGCGAAAGATTCCTGGTGCGGATCGGATTGACATACCACTCTAGATCTGTTCTGACGACGGTACACTGACCATGCAGAGCTTGGTTGAGGTATATCTCCGTGTTGACGATCTTCAAGAGGGTTTGCTGGACATTGACCACCTCCTCTCCCGTGACCACGGGGTCCTCATCGTAGGTGGATAGAGAAGCCAACTCCCCGGGGAGTTGCGTCATGAAGAACAAATTGTCCTGCTCGGTCCGGCGCTGCTTCTCGATTGACTGACTGACGTCCGTTCTTGACTCTCCAAAACACTCGTTACGCTCGAGCCGTTCCTCGCGACTGAACTCTCGCGCATCACGTTTCCACGCCGGCGATTTGACCACGTAGCGGAACGCGGACTTGAACCCGATCGACCATCGCATACCGAGATATTGGAAGAGGAGGGCGGTGATGATTTCCGTGTCCATGTAGGCTCGGTACTTGCCAGAGAGGTGACGGCGCATCTCAACCTGGACGCCCTCCTTTGGCCAGGCGAAGGATTCGATACTCGCCAGTTGCATATTCAACACACTGGCGACCTCCTGGAGAATGACGTCGTTCGTCAAGAATCCTTTGAGTGTCTCCGCCTTCTCCGCAGAAAGGATATCTAGGGTAAATTATTAGAAACCAGTAAGAAACACAAAACTATACGCAACGAACCTCGGTTCAGCAGCGAGCTGATCAACCAGGTGTTGAGGTCCCGAGGAGAAACGCTTGAGTGTCGCACGCTATTACCAAGACTGTCCAGTTGTTTTCGTACCTCCGTCAAAGCGGCTTTCGCATCGGGAGCACTGAAGAGCCCCGCGAGGTATTCCTCGATCGCTTTGGTGTCCGTTTGCTTTTCGGCAAAGATCAACTCCTGGATCCTGTCTTTCTGTTCCAACTTCTCCGTTCGCACAGGCTTATCCGTAGCTACGGGCCCGCTACCCTCGACATCACCAGAATCGTCGGGGATCACTGGTCCGGTAGCCTGGGAGTCACCGCTCTGTAGCCACTCGGTCAAGAGGTTCCCAAACAGTTTCGCATAGTCGAACCGGGTGACCGAAGCTCGGAGGTGAGTCTCCAGGAGGTTTCCCCAATCCTGTATCTGTTGAGCGGTGATGCTAGGATCGGTCTTAGCCTGATGGAGCCACCTGGGGATGGAAAGACCGCATCCACGTGCCAAGTGGGGTCTCATCTTAGCTTTGATGATCGATTAGGATGATAAGATGAGCGCACGTACAGTTGGATGTTTTCGAGGGGTATATCGGTCGTGGTGAGCCCACCCAACCCAGTCCAAGTGTTCACACCATCCAAGAGCTTCTGGACCTTATCAATGTCGTTTTCTGCCATGCAAGCACGGTCGATGACATCGTCAACATGTTTGGAGAACGTCTCGCTTTGGCGCTGGAGCTCCTGAAGCTTGACGGAGGTGATGAACTGGAGAGTTTGGCTGAACGCGGAGGAGCCGGTGCTGTGGGGAAACACAGATGAGGATATGAGGTGAGAAGAAAGATAGTTGTGTGGTCGTACCTTGGTTGGGTCATGGCCAGTAGCGCAGAGGAGTAATGAAATCAGGGTCGCTAAGCGCGACCAGTTAAATAATATACCGACACCCAGACGCCGTGAGTCACCAGAAGTATCGGTCGATTTGGTTTTGCCGCTTGGTGCACAGACCAAGCGATACGTGTTTGACAGGCCGGTGCCCACGGAACCTTACAAAAATATATATTCTGTGACTCCGACCTTCCACCTGAACCAAACAAGGGCAGAAACACGGTGGCCTTCTGTCCGCGTGGGGGACACTTAGCCAATAACCTCGCATCCAGTGTACTGGGGCTTGTCTCCTTGCCACGACGCCCGCCTACCGGGCTCGGTCAACATTCACCGGTGTCGCCGGTCACCGTCGGGGTTCCGATTCTGCAAAGACGTCGGCAAGGCTATCTCATGGGAATTCAGATTCCCACGGTTGCTACGCCTCGCGATTCGACCCAAGCGCTTTCTCCTCTCGCACTCGTACCCGAATAAGAAGGGGGCTCTAAACGATCATTTGTAATGCACACTACGGATGAACTGGGGCGAAAAACAGCTTTCTACCAAATTTCATGGCTTCGCCCAACCTCCTCACGTGGCTTCCCATCAACATGATAAGATCAACATTAAAAACAGCGGTCCGCCATTATCTATCCCTCTTGGGCGTCCCCGGTACAAGGAACCAAGTGAATAGCATCAGTGACACCATTCCAATTATCCTCGAAACGATTCTGGTTAACTGACAAATCGTATACGGGTGGAATCCGAGCGCTCACAGCGGGTGCAGGGTCCAAATACCTGCTTTTTCGGCCAGTGCACCGGTAGCCAGGGGCACTGCCGCCGAGCCTGCCTGTCCAAACCCAGTAATCCATCCGATCGAACCTAGATGTGCGGGAATGCCAAGTTAGCAGCCGACCATTTCGCAAGGTTGAGTTGCGTCGTTCATGCAGGGAGAGCGAGCCAGGCAGTACCGTGCGCGCGAGTGTAATGTACCTGTGAGGAGCCAATGCGGAAGAACCTTGGACGCGTGGTTGACGACGATGGGGAAGATGGGACCCAACTACGGGGACTACGTCACAACCAAACCACATCATGACGTCAAATGAAGGTGACTTACAAACAGGCCGACGAAAGAGACTGCCACTGCATTGCCCACCAATGAAGGCACTTTCCAAATGATGATTTCAAGCCTTAACAAACGTATCGCGTCAACACCCCGGCTGGAGAATGAGGTGCATTTTTGTACACAATAGTAAGGGCACCATAAAGGAAGATCGCCCTCCGTTCACCAACGAGTCTGTTGACCCTGAGCAGTCCAACACGACCCAGGGTGAGACCACCCCAATACCCAGAAGAGATGTAACCTGAAGACGGCCCTCCACCACGAACGTTGATGATGTAGGTGACAACCCAACCGCCCAAAGTAACCTCGATACTGCGATGCAGAATGAGAATAGAACTTGTTGAGTTACCGGGGGACCCGGGTGAGTTCTTACCCAGTATAAAGCAAAATGAAGAAAGCCATTGTGTGGACTGCACCTTGGCTTATGATCTGGCGGTAGTAGTTTTGTTCGCTCGTACTGAGCTCCCTCGGTGCCTGACCGATCTCCTCCAAAATATCTGATCCAAAAACAGAGTTGGTAAAGTATGACCATGCAACTTGAACAACGTGCGCACCATCCTGCCTTTTGAACCGGAAGGCCAACGAAGAGGAAACGATACACGCGGAGGCGACTCCGATGGACGTAAGGTAGTGGAAGGACCAGTGGGGAAGCTGCGCGAATTTTGTCGAGACCAATGGGGCCGCAAACGCACCCAAACCTGGCGTCCGTCAACTGCGAGTGAATCGCAAGAATGATGCCGATTGAGCCGTGCTCACCGAAACAGGCATGGATGATACCCATCCGAGTCTCCTTGTGGTGTTCAAGAGCTGCAACGAACCCGTTTAATTGCGAATCCTGGGTCACCTCGTTAGATCGCGGCCGTCAGCTCGGTAGCTGTCGAGACTACCTGCATCGCGAAGCCAAGCCCCCCAAAGAAGAATGAGAGCACGAACAGGGGGAAGGGTGGAGCAGGAGATTGAATAATCCACGAAACGAGCTGGGAGACGTGTCCTAGT
>Ga0307516_10002108_pt1 | contig 27017 bp, 31 predicted proteins | sample 19_EM_MG_FD_203310 | JGI IMG/M metagenome (GOLD analysis project Ga0307516, IMG submission 203310) | Populus trichocarpa ectomycorrhiza microbial communities from riparian zone in the Pacific Northwest, United States - 19_EM | ecosystem: Host-associated > Plants > Roots > Unclassified | place...
AGAACTTGGTGGGAACCATTCCCCGAGCATGTCGTGATTTCCTTGAGCTTCCAGCCGTCCTGAACACTCGCTGCTTTATATTGACACTGATCCTGTGGCATACCATTGATAATACGACATAGAGAAGAAGGAATCTATTTTTCGAGTGATCATGAAGAGTATTAGATGATGGCACGCACCTTTATTGAACAACCTGAATCCTCATCCACCTCATCCATATTTCTGTCTACATTTCCAGGTGGTTTTGTAGAAAGATGCTTGCTCTTCGCGACGTTTGACGAACCACAACGGTGGCGTCTTCATCAATCTTCCGTCTTCAGCGTTTGTCACAGTCTTCGTCGGTTTCATTACTAGCATTCAAAGAGGTGAATGGTGCATCTTAGGGATATGTTCAGGGTGAATTTCGAGCAGGTACGGGGCCTTAACTCAACGACGAGCGGTGCCCAGGATTTTTTCGATTTCCCAGGATTTTCAGCATTTTTCAATATTTTTGATTGCATCAAACACGCATGGACATGATTTTCCGAATCCTCTGTATGTCGGTCGAGCTCGTCAAGTTTTAATGACGATATACCTTCAGCACCCATATTTCCAAGATCGTTCAATACAATCCCTGTCCGATTTTTGAGGCCGTTCTTTAGCACCATCTTGGGACGTGGAGTCTGATCTGTGTTCGCCTGACGCTCCAAGGCCCTGCCCCGTTCCCCGCCGCAAATACTCCTTCTCTGACCAATACCAGTCCATACTCAAACATTGCTGCGGGCTAGCTGATAGGTCATGGCTTTTTTCTTGTTCATGATGGGAATTTGTGTGTCACCAAAATTACCGCGTTGAGCTCATCCATGCGCTCCGGCAGCTTTTCATGTTCTAAATAAATTATCTGAAAAAAAAAAAAAAAATATTAATAGATTCATCCTTATTGCTATTCTACGAGATTTGAAGGGGCTAGGAGCCTTACAAAATTTGACGCGCGACGACGCGCAATTTTTTTGTGTTTGATCAAATCGCTGTTTGGCCAACATTTTTGAAAACAGCTCGGAACCGTCACTTCGAATGAAGTTGCATTCATCAGTATCTAGGGTTGATTGATCGATGGGCCGGCGCAATAATTACCACCGCATTTGCACTATCTACAAGCCCTTGATGGACGAGCAGCCGACGTGCAGGTCCCGCCATACGCAATTCCATTACGCTTTAGAAACATTGATTTCAATGCCCCCTTGGAGGGAACGGCTATAAGGGCAGACCTAGCGACCCAAGCACCTTAATATCCTAGCAAAAGAAAGAAAGAGAACACATGCCTCGTGGCCAGCCTTCAACACGTCCTCATCAACATTCTCCACTTTGATATCCACAGCGAGCCCCAACCCTCCGCTTCCCTTTGACTCTCCGATATGAACGCTAGTGTGGACGATCGCGTTCTTTGCGCTGTCGGCTTTGCCCATCCGGCCAGCTACGAGCTGGATGGCACCCAGGAGGCATGCTATGCGACGAAAACTTGGTCAGAGGACAGAGGACAAAGCTGAAGCGATGAGACATGGAGCACTGACAAGCATAACCCATAGCGAATAGCTGTTCTGGGTTCTCTCCTTTGCCGGTCCCGCCGAGCTCCTTGGGCATTGCAAGCTTCAGCTCGAGACCATTGGATTCGACGGTTCCGTTGCGGCCCAGTCCTTTAGCAGTGGCGTGGGCGGTGTACTATTGTTTTAGGTATGCGTTGAGCGCGCTATGGAGGAAAAGACGGGTTGGTAACTCGAAGGGCCGCAACATACTTTATGGTCCTTGAGGGTGATGATAGTCCTCCTCGCCGTGTGATTCAGCGTAAGGAGGTTGGGGCGAGGTAGGGAGGCCCTGAGCACTGTCTGTTTCGCGAGGTTCAACATGGTGGAAGTATACAGCGAGAATGATTGATGGTAAGTACTAAGAACGGCAGATGAGATACAATTTTTTTGATGAGATGGTACTCAAGGAGTGGGATTTTCCCCTCCCGCTCCTTGTCGTAACGGAATCGTTCCTCAAAATGCTCACGCAACTTCCCAAGGATCAACGCATCTGCCGTCTGCTAATCTGTTTTGTCCGCTATGCTAACTACGCTTCCGGAGAGTAGCCAAGGACGTGACTTTCTCTTCCTCCGTGCAGTTGAAGCCCAAGATGTATCATAGTATTCATTCTCTCACACCCAATCCGTGCCCTGAATATGAGCCTCCGTTGTACCCTCCGAAAACGTCTGGACACGTTGGTAAGCACTGAACTGACAATGGAAGACACACACACAAGTAATATATTGGACTGAGACTCATACAGAGCCAGCAAGCAAGAATGAATACAAATGCCTATATCAAAGCTAGAAAATCGAAATGGATTTAAATTATTGAAGGCAAAAGAAGAGTGAATGACTAACTAACACTCTCGGAAGCCTGAACTACTGATGAATTTGCGTTGTTCGGCTTGGGACCACGATCTCTCCACTGATGCAACGCAGAGATGGTTACATTGAAAGTAGAAAATGATGTTAGCTCGAAATTTCTCTATATAACAGAAGTCCTACATACCGCCTGAGGAAATGAAATGAAATACAGATATTGAGGTGCTTTTTTGAAAGAATAAGCAACGTACACACTAAAACAGGAAATTGCTCCAAATGAATTATACGCGTGGCAAAAGCTAACTGCCATTACTCACAATCTAAAGAAGATTGAAATGAAGGTCGGCTAGACAGTCAACATTAAACAGAACACATTACGTACTTTCTGAGGATGGGATGAGGCCGCAGGATTGTCACAGGGTGTCATTTGGCGAAGAGAAGGGATGACACACATACTGGGGGCGGAACAGGGCCGCGAGAGCATCAGTAGGTTACCATCCAGTGAAGCGAAGAGACGACGCACAAACTGGGGGTGGAGCGGAGCCACGGGAGCATCAGCAGGGTGTCATCCAGCGAAGAGAAGAGACAACGCACATCCTGGGGGTGGAACGGGGCCGCGAGGGCATCAGCAGAGCGTCATTCGCAAGAGAAGAGACGACGCACATCCTGAGGGCGGAACGGGGCCGCGAGAGCGTCAGCAGGGCGTCATTCGCAGAAGAGAAGAGATGACGCACATACTGGGGGCGGAACGGAACGGGGCCACGAGAGCGTCAGCAGGGCGTCATTCACAGAAGACAAGAGATGACGTACAGGCTGGGGGCGGAACGGGGGCGCGAGAGCGTCAGCAGGATGTCATTCACAGATGACAAGAGACGACGCACATTCTGGGGACGGGACGGCGCCACAAGAGCATCAGCAGGTATCATTCACAGAAGATGAAAGACAACGCACATCCTCGGGGAGGAACGGGCCGCGAGAGCATCAGCAGGGCGTCATTCGCAGAAGAGACGACACACCCACTGGGGCAGAACGGGGCCGCGGGAACGTCAGCAGGGTGTCATTCACAGAAGAGAAGAGATGACGCACAAACTGAGGGCGGAACGGGGCCGCGAGAGCGTCAGCAGGGCATCATTCGCAGAAGACAAGAGCGACGCACACCCTGGGGGCGGAACGGGACCGCGAGAGTATCAGCAGGGCATCATTGAGTGAAGACAAGAGACGACGCACGCGCTGGTGGAGGCGGAACGAGAGCGTCAGCAGGGCATCATTCGCAGAAGACAAGAAATGACACACCCACTATGGGAGCCGGGCCGCGGGAGCGTCAGCGGGGCATCATTCGCAGAGGACAATAGACGACACACAGGCTGGGGGCGGAACGGGACCGCGAGAGCATCAGCAGGGCATCATTCGCAGAAGACAAGAGACGACGCACACGCTGGGGCGGAACGGTGCCGCGCGAGAGCATCAGCAGGGTGTCATTCACAGAAGACAAGAGACGACACACGTTCTGGGGGCGGAACAGGGCCGCGAGAAGATCAAAAGGGCGACATTCGCAGAAGACAAGAGACGACGCACATCCTGGGGGTGGAACGGGGCCGCGAGAGCGTCATTCGCAGAAGACAAGAGGAGGCGCACATCCTGGGGGCGGAACAGGACCGCAAGAGCATCGGCAGGGCGTCATTCAGCGAAGATCAGAGACAACGCACATCCTGGGGGCGGAATGGGGCCGTGAGAGCATCAAGAGGGTGTCATTTGCAGAAGACAAGAGACGACACACAAACTGGGGGCCGAATGGGGCCGCGAGAGCATCAGCAGGGTGTCATTCGCAGAACCCAAGTGATAACGCACATCCTGGGGGCGGAACGGGGCCGCGAGAGCATCAGCAAGGCGTCATTCGCAGAAGAGAAGAGTCAACCCACATGCTAGGGGCGGAACAGGGCCGCGAGAGCGTCACCAGGGCGTCATTCGCAGAGGAGAAGAGACGACGCACAAACTGGGTGCGAAACGGGGCCGCACAGCGTCAGAAAGGCGCCACCCAGTGAAGGCAAGAGCCGACGCACCTCCTGGGGGCAGAACGGGGCCGCGAGAGCATCAGCAGGGCATCATTCGCAGAAGATAAGAGACGACGCACATCCTGGGGGCGGAATGGGGCCGCGAGGGCATCAGCAGGGTGTCATTCGCAGAAGATAAGAGACTGCGCACATTCTGGGGGCGGAACGGGGCCGCGAGAGTATCAGCAGGGCGTCATTCACAGAATACAAGAGACGTCGCACCCACTGGGGGTGGAGCGGGGCCGCGAGAGCGTCAGCAGGGCATCATTTGCAGAAGATAAGAGATGACGCACATCCTGGGGGCGGAACGGGGTAGCAAGAGCATTAGCGGGGCGTCATTCGCAGAAGATAAGAGACGGCGCACATTCTAGGGGCGGAACAGGGCCGCGAGAGCATCAGCAAGGCATCATTCACAGAAGGCAAGAGACGACGCACCCACTGGGGGCGGAACGGGGCCGCGAGAGCGTCAGCAAGACATCATTCGCAAAAGAGAAGAGTCAACGCACATTCTGGGGGCGGAACGGGGCCGCGAGAGCGTCACCAAGGCGCCATTCGCAGAGGAGAAGGGACGACGCACAAACTGGGGGCGGAACGGGGCCGCGAGAGCGTCACCAAGGCGCCATTCGCAGAGGAGAAGAGACGACGCACCTCCTGGGGGCGGAACGGGGCCGCGAGAACATCAGCAGGGCATCATTCGCAGAAGCCAAGAGACGACGCACAAACTGGGGCCGGAACGGGGCCGCGAGAGCGTCAGCAAGGCGTCATTTGGAGAAAAGAAGAGACGACAGACAAACTAGGAGTGGAGCGGGCCGCGAGAGTGTCAGCAGAATCTCAAAATCTCATTGGCTTATAGAAGACGCACGTCCTGGGGTGAAGGGGCCGCGAGAGCGTCAGAAAGGAGTTATTGAGGAACAACAGAGTCGGAAGATGCTCTGACATACATTCTAAAGTTTGATTAGTACGTGAGATGTGCAGTATTTACCTTGAAGCTGATGTTCACTCACCACCTGGTCATCAAGCATGCCCCTTTATTGAGTTTTGTGGTTGCTTTGTGCATCAAAGGACTACTTACATCCTGGAATTGCCCCTCACCTGTCAACATTCATACCACACACCAACGAGCAATCAACACACCTCCTGAAGCAAGGCGAAGCAGAGTTCCGAATTAGTAAATTTAAAACAGTTCTCTGGCAATACACAGGTCACGTTTACTTTTGCATTCGTCTCAACTTCTTCCACGATCTGCAGAAAACCCTCCGGGAGGTGTCGTCTAGCCTGTCAGAAGATCATCGCTCGAAATTGCAATACTGGAACCAATAAAACATGAGACGCACTATCAGTTCACATCTTACTGAACGCAAGGCATATAGTTGTTTCTTCCGACTCAGTAGCGAGGTATTAACCCAAACATTCATGGATTTGGACACAAAATCCGTCAAGAGACCCATCAGGGAAATTTGGGACAATAAACCGGGAAGATCCTCGCCTGCTTTGGTTACACCTCGGGCGAGGTGGTGGCACCAATTAAGACAAGCGTACATCTCCCTTTTGCCGTAGAACATGTCATCAGTAGGTTGGTTCGCCAGCACCCTTAAGCAATTCGCTGCAATGTAAAGATGCTGAGCTGGGGGATTAATACAGAAATCGTGTGACCGCTCAGGGGCTGTCAGGAAATCCCGCAGTGATGTATGAGAGCGTAATAGGTTCGTCATCGTCGCCAGGTATCATGAGAATGGACTGCAGTCCTAGCGATGTTTGCACGATGTCTTTAGGTCGGAGCCCAAGCAGATAGGCAAGGAACACTATAGGTAAGGGTTCCGTAAGAAGCATTACAGTGCTAATGACACGGTCGAAATTTTCATCCCGGGGAGCGTCTCTTAGGACCTGCGCATAAAGGAAATCGAGACCGTCTTCGGCCGTCAACGCCTTGCGGAGATTGTCTTCAGAAAAGCCCGGCCCATCGATGAGCTTGATCAAGGTGATTGCCCAGAGAAATGACCCGTCTGACTTCGTTACGAGTAAGTCGAGATCCGACTGGGAGGGCCACTGAGGCGATAAGTCCTTCATGACACGGTGCTTTTTTTCATATGTGGTAGAAAGGCGGGACTGAAAGAAGGTGTGGATATCGGCCCGGACATCGAAGTCTCCCAGAGATAAACGATGTACAACTGAACGGGCAGCGGAGGTTTCAAGGGTCTCTCGAATGTGCTCTTCGACTCGACTGGTGATGAGGACCCGGAGCCGTAGTCCGTCGTGCTCCTGGAATGCGCTGATAACGGCCTCGATAAAGTCCCTCATCAACTCTCTATCGTCACATTCGTCAAGACCATCGATGATAATAATTCGTGGCTTCCCCGACTGATCCAACATGTTCGCCGCACGAATAGGACCGATAATCAATTTCTGGAATTGGTATGTCAGGGATATGCTGTTGATGTGTGGATTGGCGTCGATGGCACTCCGAATTGAAGCCTGTGTCTTCGCTAGGCAATGGTATAGCTGAAAGGAGAGTGTAGGAACTAGACGCGCAATAATACTTCGATCGCCATGGCCGCGGAAAAAGAAGAAGTTTCCGATAAGTCTGCCTGCCTTGTCATAGCGTTCAGCCATGGCGTGCGATATTGTCGATTTTCCATAACTCGCGGGGCCACTAAGCCAGCAAATTGGTCGGCTGTCGTGGTCAGCCCACCTCTCAACTTCTGCGATAACATCTTTCCGAGTGCCCAAGTGGCATTTGGGTACAAATCCACTCCGTTCATACGTAGCATCCTTAGCAGGAGCAAGTAATTCATGAATAGCTGAGGTGGATCATCAGAATAATGTGCTCGGGAAGATCGAAGGTTGCTCGTTTCGTACGTCTGTCGCGACCAGGATAGATGTTCTGATTCCCCTCAACATGGGTGATAGTGCTTCCCGTGATATGTACGTCCTTGGGATTTTCGACGAAGGGCATGGGAGAAAACAAGACGATAATGGAGGTGATAATGATCAGACGGAGGCGAGGCCGCCGCGAGGGAGGAGTGTATAGTAGTATCAAGCGACTCGGATAACCCAGAGTTGATTGACTCCGGATCCCTGTCAGTGTCTTATTGTTCGTGAGGGATAAAACGTTCACATGACCTCTCGGATACAAGGACTTCCCCTGATTCAACTGTGCATCCTCATTTCTGGGGGTTCTTGTCCTTTCGAGAGGTGGCATCGATTTGGGATCTGGCCAAAACTGTTCTCCCTTTGCCTGCCGGGCCACATCGACGTCTATAAATCACCACAATCGTCCTTGGGCTTCAGGAATCAATGATCCCTTCTCAGATAATGTCGACCTTCAAGCTTCACGGCTTATTCGACTCCTTACTCGTAGCCAGTGGCGCAACTCCACAATGTATACCCAGCCGCGCATGCGAATGCCTTTCACGCGCATCGCTCTCCTCTACCGAACCCCGATGTTATGTAAGCTCACCGCGGCAGACGCCGTTCTCAAGTAGTATTCAGGAGAACTCCCGCAATACATTTCTTTCCCAGTCGAGACGACGAGGCGCCGGGTTGGTATAGCCTTTCCAAAATGCATTGAATTCTACGAGACGGACGTGCGACATTCAAACCCTTCAATCCAGGATATTCTACCTCCTCATGCACGCAATGTTGTCGAACCCACAGCGTCCACACCATCTGCGTATTCAGGTACGTGAATCGTGCTTTGGAGTGGGGGCACCGTCTGAATGCAATGTATAAAGTGAAAAGGTTACAAGCACCTGCAATAGAAATACAAGATTGCTTTCAGGGATATATACAACAAACCATACACCGTCGGAGAGATGGAAGACCAGATCGCGTTCATCTGGCAGCGATTCATTGATGTTCGGCTTCTTGGGGCCTGCATTCACAACTTATATTTACTTCCGAGTCAGGGACCTTACATTTACAGGAACATCCCAACGATTTCAAAGGACCTGGAATTCGTTTTATTCCTCTCTTCGTCTCAACCAGAGTTCTCCGGCTACATGAAATATGTCCGTAACTCTGCAATCAATAATTTATGTATTCGATTTAGAGTGCCCGTAGGCTTTGAACATTTGAATCTCAACAAGTTGTATGTACACGAATTAAAATCCACTCGAAGTCACCCGCAACTGCTCCAGCTTCTTCAAAACCTCCCCAATCGTACGATCCAGCTCGCCCGCTATCGAGCTCTGCTTGGGCCCAGGTAGCCGCGCAAATGTCTCACAAAGATCTCCGTCGACCACTCCCTTCACCGGGACATAATAGCCTCTCCAGCTCAACTGATCTCGACCCACTAAACTGCTCTGCTCCGTCCGCATATGCTGTTCCAGCGTCGAGATGAAATCCACATCTTCTTTCGAAACGAAGGGCACCAGGACACCAATGGTCCCATGCAAACATGTATACAGAAGGACCTCACGCCCACCAGCGACGAGCGACACCTTGTGTATCGAAGTGATGATGTCACCGATGTGAAAATGCGCCAACAACTTGGTTTTGTGCGGTGCACCCATGAGAAGTCCCTTTTCATGCAGGATTCCGGCCCCCGTGGGATCGTCGTCGACTTGTTCTGATACTTTGGGGTCCAGACGGTTCACGAAAACATTCCCGAATCGATCTCCAGCGGCGACCGTGTTGTAGTCCACCATAGCCATGGCCGTAACCCATCTCGGTTGAGAATCATCAGCGAACACAAGAAGTCGATTCTCGGGGGGCTTGTAGACAGCGAATAACACGGATTCTTGCATATCTCCAACTATTATTCGTGAGCCTTGTGTTGCAAGACTGATGATCGCAGTTGAGAATGTCTGATAACATAAAGGTGAGTGTTGAACAACAGGTAGAAAAGCAGACTAACCTTATTCTCCACTTTTCGGAGCAATTTTTTCTTCCCGATGTCGTAGATTCTTAATGCCTTACCAACTCCGGCCACAAGCCGACCCTGGAAGGCCAGAAGGGCCAAGGGAACATCATCAGTCTCTGTCTAAGCTCCATGAATTTACAGGTAAGCGGCAAGACAGACAAATATACGCACCTTGTGCAAGAACTCAAGTCCAGCGCCGTCTTCTGTGAATTTGTATGTTCGAAAGAAGCCACTGGAGCACGATCGAGGGGACACCAGGGTGTCGGCAGCAGTTCCCACGACGAGATGCAGCTCGCCTGCCCTAGCACCAAACGGAACGATTGTCAACGAAAACGCAGCTTCGTTGTCCTCGAGCGGAATCACGGCAACTGTTTTAGCCTTAGAAAGAATGGATCATCAGGCAAGAACTAGGAGGCTGACTCTATAAATTACCTCTATGGGGTCAATAATGCGAATACAGGAAGCCCAAGTTCCTGCTGGGGCCTTTGGTCGGCCAAATACCTCATGAGGTAAATTCAAGACTTCTTCATCGACATTTTTTCCTTGTTTTCGCTGAAAAGAATTGAATCTCTAGATCAAACCGTCTAATTATATACTCACTAAAGCATCTAGGCGTTTGTTTCCCGCATCCTCTCCCAAGACACGATGGTCGCCTTCAATCATGTAGAAATAATGGTTTTGAGGGTGCGTTATAAATTTGCGGGGAGTATATGAAAGGGGAATGAAGTCTTGTTTTAGCTTTGTACCCAATCTTGGGATTTGGAAAATCCTGATTTCCTGCGGATAAGCCTCACAAAGTAGTATAGAAAAGGAAAACATTACCGAAGGACACTTCCTGCAATGCCAATGAGACCCTCCGGACTAAGCTCAGCCGAGAAGCTCCAAGCATAATCGAAGTTTTCAAAAATCAGAGGTGTGAAGTGCATCAAGTTTTGGTGGGTGTAGTTTAGCCATGATCGCGAAGACAAAGCTAAGATGGCCGGATTTCGTTGGATCTGCACTCGAATCAAGCGGATGGGCCGCGTTCCCAAGAATCTGCACAAGTGAGAATCATGGCATTAGCATGACATCACAAAGAACGTACCGAGTCCGTGTATCAGTCAATTGGCCATTTATAGGATCCAGTACAGTGCGCAGCAAAACACCATTTTGAAGACCAATGTTAACGAACATGGTGGGTTGTGATTTGTTGATACTTGCATCCAACATATCCGCGATGCAGATTGACGAGGGAGGTGCCGTCAATGCCTGCAAACTAATCGTTTCCAGAGTACTTTCTGGATCTAGTGATATGATCCGAACAGTCTGATCCTCACATCCAACAGCCTACAGGTCTTCTATCAATTCAAAAAAAAAAGTCAATGGATCTAAATTGCGCACCAAGTAAGGGGTTCTTTGCCTTCCTTCGGGAACCTCTGCAATGCTCAATGCCAGCACGGTACTACCCATTGCTTTGCGATCCTGATATTCGTTGAGTTGACCGTCCAAATCTAACTCAAAGTATACCAACTCGGCCGTGCTCAGCGCTACGACAACTTGTCGCTTGTTGGTGGTAGCGCAAACGATAGTTTTACCACCAGGTACTCTCCACTCGTTTACACGTCGATCTGCGAGGACGTGGCGAATACCATGGGGATGCACTTGCAAGAGGGCGTCTGCCCCGATCTGTTGTACGGCCAACGTTGGAGCTGATGACAAGAAACCAGTATCTTGAACTTCCTCAATTGTCTCACCGATGGAGAGGACCAGGGTACCGTTCACGAAAGAGAGAATGATATACGAGTCGTAGGGATCTGTGAAGAAGAATTGACGGCTTGCTGCAAAACAATGGAGAAGTTACTCACCGTCTTCTTTCCGTTTGGTGGTCCAGACGGCATTCGGAATTCCCGGAAGCTCAGAACTGACCGATTCTTCTACCTCAAGCCCGTGGCGCAAAGTACGGAAGGTGCTGCGAGCCCCGCGACCACACGCTGCAAATATTTGAGGGGCATCTGAGTTCGGAAGGACATTGAGTACTTTGGTGTCGATAATGGGGGTCAGGGACTCTATTTCGTCGGCAACCGCGAGATTGTCTAGGGGATGGGGACGGAAGAAAGCATGAGGGAGAGGGGATCTTGGGTCAGCCATGCCGAACGACGGATAAGATGTGGAGCTGAACTCTGGCTCGTCGTCGTCATCCCCCAGTTTTTGGAATTGATACAAGTAACTAGAAGATGGATTAATTGCTGGGCTTCAAGGTTCGAGAAAGACGTACTGATTCCCGAATTCCGATGCAACGAAAAGGAAACCAGATTTCAGAATACAAAGACTCGAGGCAACGGGGACTGTATCGAAATACTTGATTTTAAGTGATTTTACTTCCTCGTCTTCGTGCTCAATTGTCACTTTATACAAATCTCCATCTTCGCTCTGCAAAAGGAAGAAGAAGGCGCCCTGAGAGGCATCACACCATTCAACAATTGATTAGAGAAAGATAACAAGAACGTACCTTCATTTTGTGCATAACGGCTGCTACTATGATCAATCCACGTTTGGGATCTTCGAGAGGATGGCGCCGGCGGGGAATGGGTACACGGTGTTGTGGAGAATCCATATGGCGATAGATGATGTGGTCTTCGCAGCAAATAAGGACTCCAGAGGGTCCGTCAAAACGGTCGGAAGAGGCTAGTTGGCCTCCAGGAACCTGAACAAGGAGATTAGCCCGGGGGTCAGTAGCCTCGCTCCATTTTCGAACGACATGATTCAGCCCCAGGTCGAGTTCATAGTAAGTCAGCATCTGCATGAGGTGGTCAATTGAGAACAGAGAATATTTCTGTGTCAAAAAGATTTACCTTTTCTGTCTTATTGAAAGCCTCCCCAGTAGGGTCCTGGTCCGACTCGGTATATTCCACCTCCAACGCGGCAAACATTGGATTCTCAAAGCCTACGTCCAGACCAACAATGTGGTGTATGATAGCAGCACTCTTATGAGCCTCGAGCGGGGACGAAATCGTCAAGTTGGCGGCAGCATCCCTATTGAGAACGTACACCAGCTTCGCCTTCTCCATGGCCGAGATCATAACACTTCGGCCTTTTGGGTCTGTTGCCAAGTACTGGCCAGGTACGATACGACGCGCACCAGACTTCCCGTATGTCTCCTGATGTAGCTTGACGAAACTACTCGTCTTTGGGTCGTAGTCCAGGATCACAATCCGTCCAGAATCAGACCCTACTATGGCATAGTCTAAGAGACCCAATGTAAACGATTCCCAATGAGACGAATACGTACAATGGCTCACCCTTGGTTCCCCCAGTCAGTCGAAAGGCGGCAAGAGAACGGATTGAGCCAAAAACATCCGTCGCTACCACTGTCGACATTTTCCCTGTCTGCACGTCAGGACGCAGCAACTCTAGTCGTGTGCCATGAGAGATGATGATTTCTTGCTGTCGAGCCCCAGAGAAATTTCCAACTATAGCTTGAGTGACCGCGGTAGGAGGTTGGAGAGTCAGATTATACAAATGCATGGCGTCTTGGTGTCAAGCGTAACAAAGTTATCCTTGCACAGAGGCGCGAAGAGTGGGGTTCAGAAGCTGGGCCGACCTTGAAGGGATCGGGCGTGCTGAAGTTTGAGCACCTTGTTGTAAGCTGTTTGTCATCATCCACTCGCGCCTCCAGTTCCAAATCGGTGCAGCCCATAGGCTTGTCCTTATGTTGGTTACACCACGGCTTCTGGATTCAAGACATCGCATGGGCATGAAGATGCGTTCTTTTGTTCTTTATGGAGAACCCACGACAGCTCGTATCATCACCAACATCGCCAACAGCAACCTATCCAGCTGTTGAAACTTGACGAAACCCCCGACAGCCGATCAACCCCATAACTACCCCTCCATTCGACCTGTTATTCATATCTCAGACCTCTTGAATATGAAGAGGAAGAAACCGATGGCGACTACCAGACCGGCTTCACATCCAGCTGACGAAGTCCAACCCGCCTACAGTAACACTCACGAAAATGGCGTTCAGCGCTGCCGAGAAAGAGGACAGTTCGTTCGGCGTGAACCATCATCTTTCCTTCCTCAACCGACTGCCGGCAAGCCTCTTCTTTTCATAGGTATGTACTGGACCCTGGTGCGCAAGCGGAGACGATCACACCCAATGCACAGAAGTGGCATTTGTTTGCCGTGGTCGGGGGGTGACAAGCGGTGTTTAGATCAAAACACTGAAAACTGCCATCGAGGTGACGCTTATTCCATTACCTTGACGCTGTCGTTCTGATGGTTTTTCTCTCGACAGGCGGCTTGGATGCTCCTCAGGGTGGATGATGTCGTCCAGGCTAAACGAAAGAAGAGGGAGGGCGATCAAGGCGTACTGTCCCCAGAAGGGATGGGGGAGCCGTAGACGGATCTCTTGATTGATGGAGTGTATGGCACCGATCACTAAGCTATTCAGATCGCAAGCTCACAACTTTTTGTGAGGGGTAAGAAAGTGGCCGAGGCGTAGGCGGAAGAAAACGAGCAAAGTTGTTCCATCCCAACCCCAGCAAAACGAAACCGACTCGAGGATGGCAGAGCCTAATCTTGTTGTTGATGATGCCCCTTGACATTCCTTTCGAGGTGAATACCTTTATCGACTGAACCGAAGAGGCGATAATCGTTTTGCCTTCTAGATATCTTCTCAGCTACCGTGCAAGGATCTCGTTTCGCTAACGCAGACTAGCAAACATTTGAGCCAAAGTCTCAGCCCCTAGAACGCGGTCTCGGTATGGAAGGCGGCCCAGACAAGCAACAAGGCACCTCTCCTGCTCCAGACTTTGCAGAACTCCGATGAGCAGGAATGCGGGATGAAAGGCGTCATAAAGATCCACTTTCACTTGGGGCGACGGGTGTATGAACAAAGTAAAATTAGAAGTACGTGCTCCACTCAATTGAAGATATCTAAGATAGGGCTTTGGGCCACCGTAAGTCTTCGTGCGATGGTGGAAGACACGTTTTATTACTTCAATTCAAGAGGGTTAACATTTCAATTCACGTCACATTACAATGTTTGTGTGCAGAAAGGAGCATTGCTAATGACAAGCGGGAGACCGGAAACGGAAACGCTGTAAGGCATTATAATGTACTCGAATCATCATTCGGGGTGCAGTAATTACTGGAAACATTTTAAAATTGGTACAAGGACAGCTCGCTCTGCGTCACTCCAAAAGGGGCATAGCTGCGAAATGACCACGCGCAACTCCTTTGAGAAGATCGTCTTCGTCACGTAGAGGCATCACTTTCGGAGCCACCGAAAACGACGCATCCACGATAGCCAACCGCCGACTTACGTTTAGAATCGTCGCATATTCATCACCCAAGCCAGCCACACACTAACACTGCGTCAATGGCACGTTTATCAACCCGAGGATACCCTGCCATGACTCCTTCGGCGCCAGGAATTATCATATGACTTTCCATGAGATCCACTCGTCATCCACAACATCGTGGTTTTGGAATTAAATGAATCGATCCACAAAGTGCAACAGAAGCAGCTCCGTTTACTGCAACCAATGGTGCGTAGAAGCGTCGTGGGTTCTCCTGAAAGCGATGACGGGCTGAGGTGAAGAATAATGCGAAGTTCTGCATGAATGCGTGGATTGATAAATCGACGATCCGCCCAGTTATTCACTAAATGAGGAAATTGGCGCGTCATTGCGTTCGAGTCGATATCCTGTGGCGATACCTGTCCCTCCAGGGCGCCATATAGCCTCGAACGGGTCCAGACTATTCTCAAACCTTCCCTCTCCCGTGCCAGGGAGTTCATCCTGTACCAGTAGAAAGGGATATTGCGGAAGCGTTTCATCTTCTTGATGAGCTGATCGATTCTGGCAAATTGGCAAATTTTCCCTAGACGTCGCTTCAACTTCTCTGCACGCTCCCTGAGCTTCAATTGCGCAAGATCGCGATTTTCAACGGTGAGCTTCTGTAAAAAAAGGGAGTGCCGTAGAGCGTTTGCGGTAATGAAGAGTCGCGCAAAGTGGGTGAGCGAGGCCTGGTCTTCTCACTGAGTCACATTTCGAATGCGGATAAGTCCCGGGACTACGAACGAGATCGTAGAGCACACGATGATCGATTGTCGGTTGCCCATCTGGGTACACGACTTCGAGAAAATGAGCTGAGCGGGGAAACTCCTCTTCCATCGACTTGAACGAGTACTCCGCGACTAATGATTGTGAGTTGTCAAAGAGTTCGGCGATGGACTGATGCAGATACCAGATTCATTTATCCATGTTTGCCTTGCTACGTCACGGTCTAATCAGGAAAGGGAGAAGGTCTGTCCAACCCCTCGCGGTCGTCGACGTGGAAAAGAACGCAGCTGCAGCTGCAGGGAGGACACCTCCGTTCTTGGCTAGCACAAGACTGATTTGCTTGCGGTTGTCGAACGCGGCCGCAACGACATCGCCAGGCTGTCCAGTGGTCAAACAGACAGCAATGACGTATCGCGTGCGCAGGTCGGTATGGGTCTTGTCGTCGCGGGTAGCTGTGAGCCCCAGCGGACTGGTTGGGCATATCAAGGTCGGAGTGGCCGAACTCGTGTAAAAGTAGCAGTTCTTCTGAGTGTTGCGCCTGGGCCACGGATACTTATCGCAGACGTGAGTGTGACAAAGGAACGAGGAAACCCCCACGGGATTCGTTGGGGCCGGGTCGCGGTTCTTCGATAGCGCAGGGGAGACGAAGCCACGAGGTGTCTAGGATGATTAGGTATGCTCGTCGACCTGATGCCGATGTATGGTGTATGATGAGCTGTCCCTGCAGGCACTTGGTGTGCTCGAATCAGGGACTCTGTGCGAGCTCCTGCTGTTTCTCGAGCAGTATAGGATCGAAGAAAGGGACTCCCCGCGGCGCATGAATATTAAAAATAGTCGAGCCACTTACGAGTCAACAGCCTTACCTTTGAACAGAATTCTCTTGACCAAGTATCGCTCAGGGGTCAAGTCAAAGGTTGGATGTTGTAATTGCTCACCACCGTCCGAAATCCTCATCTTACGATCAAATTTGGTCGCCTTTCGTGAGACTGAGGGCAGGATCCTGGATCCAATCTCTGTGTCAATGCGAGGACTACTTGACGGCAATCCTGGAGATTCAATCTCTGAAGACCCCGTCCCCGCTTACATCCCTCAACCATGTCTTCAAAACGTCAATGTGCCTCCACCTTTCTTGCTTTTGTGGCCATGAGTCCCGCACTACCTGCTCGAAGGATCCACTGGAAAGAATGGACGGTTGACGGCGACGGCCGAGTTGATCTTTCAGGACTGCATGGTTGGAAATGTGGCGCAATCAAGTTCTGTCGATGTAGTTTTATGCCAACTTCTTGTTCATTCAGTCTGGTGGTGTCGAAGTGATTCTGTGAACGAAAGAAATTTGGGCTCAGGTGCCCCGCGAAATTGGCAGTGATGCGGGGTAAGAGGTATGTATGGCGCAACCATGGCGGGACAAGCGGATGCTAGCTGAAACCCCAATCAAGCAGAAGTCGATCACGAGCGTCTGTTTCTTCACAAGTACAGATGCAATTACTCTGGGGAGCGAGCGGCCAATCTTCCATTTAAATGAAATGATCTATAAAAGAAATGAGGACGAGAGGATAAGGCCATTCAGAAAGACCGGGAGTAGTGAATCGCAGGAGGGTGTTGAGCGGCAGAGGCGAGAAGTTGGATGTTCAGTGAGGGCGGGGAGGGGCGTTTGCTGGTATTCGGCTGGGTGATTGGAGATGTTCAACAATTACTCGAGCCCATCTCGAGGGAGCCTTCGACCATCGTGGCTGCGTGCTGCTGGTTGTTGTGTCGGGCCATGAGGTTCTCAGGAAGACTCACATTTATTTTTCCTCCCGTGCCACAGCTTGCTTCTTCATGCCTTGTCCCCGAAGTGTCCTTAACGTATTATTTCTGAGGCCGTAGCTTGTGCTTGATCTGGGAGAAAGAAGGCCACTGCCAGGCAGGGTGGCTTGCGACTTGCCGGGAAGCGAGAGCCGCAGGAAACATTTCCTTCGTTCCATTTTCATTCGTCGTTTCTTGCCATGGCGAAAAAAAAATTGAACGGTGAATTTATTCGAGAGAGGTTCAAGAGAGCGAGGGAGGGAGCTGATGAAGAGCACAATAACAAGATTTGCCTCCGAATTTGAAAAAGCGGAGTTGGGGCATGCTCGGCGGCAAATTTTGTTTCCCCCGCTCATCCCTCAATTTCTTCGTCACCTACATTCCTCTGCGCATAGTCAGTCCGACGGTGCCATTGGGAACAGCACGCCCATCGCGCCGTCCTGGAAGAGGGTTATGAAGGAATCAGCGTCGTCTGCCGACCTACCCGCAATTACTCCACAAGAATGGCCTTCCTTCACCGCTGGCTCGCTCAAAGAAATTGCAACGTTTTTAAAGACTGCATGGGCGTTAGATAACCTTGCGTTGTATTTGCGACTTGGTTTCACGACTGGCTGCTTGAGGGTGGCCCAGCTTGTTGGTTTTGCGGTTGCGACACCCTAAAAATTCGCATTCGACATCGATGGCCGCAACTTACTCACAGCTCGGATTTTGTAAGCACCAGAGAACATGCGGCGGAGTGTTGCGACGTCTTCAACCCTTCTGGGTCTTGAGTTTTGTTCCACGGCAGAGTAGGGCAAATAATTCAGAAACGGATAGCAAAGGATGCTCTTTTAGTTCATTGGGTTGAGGTGAGTCAAGTCGCATAATTGCTTTCTTGTTCTTGGGTTCTTGGCGTTTTTCGCCTGAAGACTTGCGATGCTTGCGCCGACTAGACGGTCAGGTCAAGAATTCCATCTCGATGCTTGGGGTGGTTTGAAGTTGATGATATGAATCCACTTTTACAGATGCAGCGCTCAGCGTCAAGCTAGTTTGTTGCCTGATGGTCATGGCAAGTGTATGTGAGTGATCAAGCGACGAGCGGGAACGCGTTTCATGACTCACGTCTTAAATGGCGTGACCCGACGCGATGTCACGCTCCCATAAAAGGAAAGCCATTGTTCCTGGCGGCACTGGGAGAAATTAGGCGAGAACGCTAGGAGTGGCTGGCAAACCAGCAATCCTCGATCTCAAATCACGAGGAATAAATCGTGCTTGGGGGACCAGGAGTGCACCAAAGGATGCAGGATTCTCTTGACGGGCAGGCCAGAACTCGGAACTTTCGGCTTCGGTGCTTGTTCGGTACCTCCAATGTCCATTGCTTTCTGGTTGGGCCAGTTTGTCGTGGCGTACGCGTCGTTTGCAGCATGACAAACCAGCGGACAGAGGATTTGTCAAGCCCTTCTCTGTCGACACTTCAGCTTTATCCCTTTGGGAGTGGAGTCGATTCGAGCGCAAAAAAGTCATGTTGCATTCTTTGGTCCTCCCACGCCGGGCACCCCCTTGGAAGAAAAAAAGAGTAACGTTATCCGTAAATTCCGTCTGATATACCAAAAACGTCAAGAATCGTCAGGGTCTAGTCGCCATAAAATGGATCGGCATGCCCTTCCCTTTCTCCATAATTCCACCTACACTAATGTCGCTCAAAAAACCTTCTCACTCTCCACCTCGTGCATCTACGCGCGCTGGACATTTTCCGTTGAGGACTCAAGGTCGCTCTCGTTCCTTGCGATTTAGTCCCTACCCACGACGCCAATATTCAGTGCATCAACTTCGTGTAACTTACGTGGTGAATTTTCCGTCCTCACTTTGCGCGCTGGAACTCAGGAGTGTTGAAGGATCCCAATTATGTTCAAGGGCTGGTGGAGATAATTATGCCAGAGGTGAGCTCATACCACTAGGCGCCTCCGTCTCCCCTCACGTCACCTCTAGCATCCTGCCGAGGTTCTCGCTGCCCTCCTGGTGCCCCCTCCGCGGGGCCTCGACCAGCTCCTCGCAGAATATGTTGATGTAGGACACAGGGTCATACTCCACCTTGCCACTCTCGTGATTGTAAGGATACATTCCATCCACAGGTCCCAAGTGTTCATTTTGCTTGACAGAACTTGGCACTTTCCTTTGGACGTGCCACCGGAGTCAGGGTTTGATAAAACTTGTGATGGGGGTGGATTAGCCATATACGATACTATCCTTCGTGGACTTCATAAGGTGCTATACTCAATATACCCAGCGTCTTGTTTATGCACCCACACCTGGTACTCCAGACCTGTTACCATTGTCAACCTGCCGAGCCATTTGAGGGCTGTGAAAAGGTGGGAAATACCAAGGACATTTAAGGCCCAGCTTGACTCGCCTTGGGGCTTTTGAGGAACATCACTTTCCCAGAGAAAGATACATATGTAATGATCAAAGGCCAGACAGCACGGTGCCGCTGCTTCCAGATCCAGTCGATAGTAAACCAGTCATCTCCAATATCTTCGTTGTTATAGTCGATCAGTATGAGAATTGAAAGTCAGTAAAGGCAGTGGCAGATGAAGGAATCAAAGTCACTTGGCCAATGGACGATAATTCCAGCGATCACGGCGCACATGGTTAGTACGCGAGATTTCTTCGCCGCTGGGAATAACGTTGGCTACGAGATGTAGCTTTTCGGACTCGGCAAATATACTATCATCGCCGTCGGGTCAACCCTGGAAGAGCTAAAGCTCAAATATTTGCACCATTATAATGGGGTGCTCCGGTTGTGGCTGGTCGAACTCTTGCCTCAACAATAGTTGAAAGTCTTCGAATCCACTGCAAACCGTTAACTCTTTCAGAAAAATTGTCAACCATCATTCGAGTATGTGTTCACCACTAGCCCGCCGAAAGTTAACTTCAGTTCGGTGTCAAAAATATCCCATACTATGCGCTGCTTTCGAAATCTCCTCGAACAATCCATGTACACCAAATTATCTATTAGTCAACATCCTCAAGGTCCATCGGGTGCACCGAAAGACATCTTCGGTCTTCCCCGTCCTCGTCTTCCCCGAGTCGATGACGACGAACCCCTTTGCCTACCCCTCTTCCTGGGCACAGGGGCATTAGAGGACGAGGCTCGACTTCCTTCACCAGGGCAAGCTGGGATTCCCGGCTTAGGCCAGCTTGAACATGCAACATGTCGCACATACCGGTACTCCAATGGCCTGGATCTCCACACTTCCAGCAGCCCGAGTCAGAGGCACCGCCGCCACCCCGCGTCGTCTTCGATGCTACAGCATTCCCGCCATTGGGGCATACTGCAAAGATTTTCAAGAGGAGTATTTACATGGATACGATCCACACACCTGAGCTATAATGACCGGGCTGTTGGCATTTGAAGCATGTGGCTGCAGAGGACTCGGAGTAAGACGAGGTACCGAAACTTCGCGGTCGTTTGCTGCCATTGTCATTCGGGCAGGCTACCATATGCCATTTCAGTCAGGAAGGGATGGATGTGAAACATGACGGGAAGACGAACCACTGGCCCAATGTCCTTCTTGGTTACACTATGCCAGTCATCAATGTTAATCAAATTTCATCCAGAAATGGAACGAAATGGAGACCTTGAAACATTCGCCAGTAGTTGAACCGAAATTTCTTCCCCCGACTCGCGCCCCTCCTGACTTCTGCCTCTCGAGTGAAGGTGACTTCTCGTCCCACTCGAAAAAACCGCATTGAGAATCTTGAGGTTTCGGGCAAACCCAGAATGTCTTTCCTTGGTTCGGGCCTTCCTTAGTGACTGACCTGGAAACAGCCGCTGAATTGCACTTGCATTTCCGGTCAACGTTTTCCGATCCTTGTCTCTGTGGCACATCACACTGTTAATCATGGGATCCATGGGAAATTGAGGGGTGAGTACCGTGGAGTAGGATCTTTTCGTGGGTACCACGGCCTGCGCACCGGCGATCTCTTCTACCCACTGGAAAAATCCGCAGGAATTGTTCGTTCCACAAGTCCAGAACTTCTTGCCTTTGCTAATGGATTCTTTAACAACGGTACGCTGAGCGGCCGAAACATCGCAATTACAGCGAATTTCCCCATTGCTTGTGCTTTTCGGTGCGCTCGGTTGGCGACTGACTGGCTTTGACGCCGGCTGACGAGAGTGGCGCTGATTCGAAGTCTGCTCCGAAGGAGCAATCACACCGGAATGCCCTCTTCTCTGGGGAGAAGGAGGGAGCTCGTCGAAATCTCGAAGAAACGGTCATGGACCAGCAAGTGATAGATCAGCTGAACGTACCATCAGGAGTTTGCGCCCTCCTACCACCACGTCCACCACCCCTCCTGTTGCCTCTGCTACGCGGGGCCGACGTACCCCGGGACCTGGGAGGTCGGCCTCCTCTTCCACCACCACCGCCACCGCCATCTCCACCGCCACCGCCATCTCCACCGCCACCGCCATCTCCACCGCCACCGCCACCACTTCCACCCCAGCCTCCGCCGCCCGTTCCAGCATTTCCCCCATCTTCGTTCCCTTCTAGATATCGCCGCACACTCTGTTCACCATCATCTCTTGCACCTGGTAGTTCAGACGATATTGACGTACTGTGACAACTTTGTTGAATTCCCTTTTTGCTATGATGTACATTTCTTTGTACTGGACAATCGCCTCTTCGAGCATATCGGTTTTGCTCTTTGTGCCTTCACAAACTCGAACCATGCTACGTTCCGTCTAGAAAGGCGCAAGTTAATTGAGGAAAGCGGTGTTGTACGAGGAAGTACCTCGCGCCGCAGCTGTGGTTTGCTTAAACTTTTGCTTAACCCAATTTGATTGTAACCCTCGATTAAACCAATTCCCAGCTTGGAAGGGATTAGGTACTTTGTAGCTCCTTCCATCTTCTCAATGACATAGTCTCGGTCAATAATTGTTTGGATATGCTGTGCTATCGTGGCATCGGTCCCTGCCGACAAAGGCTCGTGAATGGAAGACAAGGTTTAGCGAGTACGAACCTATTCCATTCTTGTCCATCAGGGTAACGAGATCTGCTTCAGTTAGGAAGTTCGGTTTGGTTGTCTGCCCATTCCTTAGTTCGCAGACTGTGGGTTGAAACTCTTCGCCTTCCTCGAAGTCAGGCAATTCGTGGCCCACCCATTTGTCATAAGGATAGACCAAAAGGTAATTCTTCTGCAAAACTACCAGACCTAAACAGAGGGTCCTGCTTTTAGCAAATTGACAGCGAATCGACAACTATGCGTACCAGTGGCTGAGAAAAGCTCTTCTCCACATACTACATCGACAGTGGTTTGGAAACCCTCTGCATCTTTGGAACAAGCGGCCAAGAAACGCCGAGTGATAAATTCATAAACCTTTTTATCGTCTCCAGCTAGGTTTCCTGCATGGGCAGTAGGGTGAATGGGGGGATGTGCCTTATCATTGTTTTTGCCCTTTCTAGGGACGGAAAAACCACCTCCATTCAATCTGAGTGTCGTAGATAACCAAGGGATGCATTTTAGAGAACCTTCGAAACGTACGATGTAGCAAATCCACCCCAGGCTGGATCAACCGTCTGTTTCTGAATGAGCGTCTCGAAGTCAAATGCCGGATCGAACTGATCAGTTTCTGTACGAGGGTAGGAGACGAAGCCTTGTTGATAGAGCTTTTCGGCTATCTACAAAACAAGGGAGAAAATTTGAGAAAATAAGCCCCTTCTCCAAACAAGAGAAAGGACCTGCATCGAGAACTTTCTTCGGAGCTAGCTTAAGTAACCTTGACCCGGCCTTCTGCAATTCAACGGTGGTCAGGGGTAGTGGTTTCCTGGAAGCAAGCTGCTTGAGATTGTTGGAAACCGACCGGTCTTCCGAATACACACCATTTCTTGGTAGCTTTCTTGGTAACTTTGGTGACCTGAGCAACAGGGTTGCGCATGACTAGGTCGTAGATAGCAATAGCTTCCTCTTCACCGAAAAGGCGATGTCGCTTCCATGCGAAAACGGTCGCCTCATTCTCACCCTCGCGAGTTAGGGCGAGGTAAATGTACCAGAAAGTTTCAGATACGAAGCTCTTGACGAGGTTCCATTTGTATACGACGAAGCCAAGAGTAGGAAATTGGCAGGGACCTTTAGACCGTCAATACCTTTGACCACGATACGGTGAGTTACCAACCGTAGGATATCACATTTCTCCCATCGGCGATTTGTGCAAAACGGTCTTGGAGGATTAATGTCTGCATTCGTGTGAAAGCCGCACCAATTCTCAGGTCGAGAACAATTCTAGCCTCCACTGCAGCCGCTTGGGCTCGATCCAGTTCCACAGGATTCTGTGCAGCGTGGTGTATCTGTCTGCATGCAGCATTTAGACCAGACTTCCTTCCGGACTAGGATCAGACCGGATTATAATAACTCACTGTGCGATGATAGCGCTGAATCGGGCTCTTTTAACTTGAATATTCCGGTTCGCCTTGCGACACACGCGAACAACCTCAAGGCCAATATGCTCTCCTTCTCTGTCACAATCTGTCCATATCATCAATGTATCCGCGCGTCTGGCTTGGGTCATCAGATTTTCCTCTATAGTTTTCTTGTCGGAATCCACAGTCGTCTCGATTGGGGCGTCAAAGAGTTCGAACGCATCGCAAGAGTTCCACTTCCTGTATGCTTCCCCAAAGTCGCAACTTGTCAAATGACCGGACACACATGTGACCGTATATAATGAATTAGTTTGAGGATAGTTGAATTCATAGTTCTTTATATACTGATTTCTAGTGGGGTTCTGAGAAAATGAGCTCCCGAGACAGAATCAAGGGGAAGGAAAGTTACTGTGGAAAACTGTCCTCCGGATAGTATTTGGCTAATAGATTTGGAGATCGAAGGCTTCTCTGCGACACAAAGCACGCGCATAAGTGGAGACCTTGGGGAGAGTACGACGCGTCACATTCGGATCACGTCGCGTAACGCGTTCTTCAGTATTTGGTCGTATTGCGCAATAGAGTCACATTTTTGTCTTGTCGATGATGGTGGTCGAGCCCAAAGATCCAAATTCTATTACGACGTCGCTCCTGACCCTTCTCAACGTCTCTGCTATAAAACCTGGAAAACGCAAGCAACCAGAACCCGATTTCGTGTCCTCCGAAAAACTGAACAAACGCAAAACCGTCCGCATCGCCGACTCGGAGGTCCCGGCAACATCTGCAGCACCAGTTCTAGAGGATGCGGTGACGAACTTGGCGGACGAAATCGAAGAGGATACACTGCCCGATAATGATGGAGATGAAGTTCAATCTCAAGGTGTGCGTCTTCCGATCTTGACTTCGAGTTCTAGTCAACCGGTCGTTAGACTTGTACGAACGCCATTACGGTTTAAAACCTGTTCCCCTTTCTGAATTATCAAGAAACGCCGTGAACTCTAAAACATGGATCACTTCTAAAGAACGACAAAATAAACTGGGAACTTGCATTCTTTCAATACCTGCAAATTCCACAGACTTGACGTCACACAACAGCACAAGCATCGATGTAAAGGTGTGCAGCGTGATGAAAATCCAGTCACTTACTTTCCCTTTCAGATTCTGGAACGATTAAAGGCCCCTTTCCTTACCCGACAGTCCAAGCAATCCCGTGGTTGGTTTTCACCATATTCCTATTGCTAATTAGATGCGCGTTCTCACCTGAAACTTTAATAGAGCACGTGGAGATTCAAAACGACCTTTTATCCGCCCTTTCATCACGTCGCGACATATATCTTACAGCGATGCTCTTGGAAACCAAAAAATCTATGCAAGAGGCTATCGCGCTTCACACAGTGAATCATATCACCAAGTAAGATATTCTTTTGCCGACAAAACCTGCTAACTCTCGTAAAGAAAAAGGCGACGGGTCCTCAAAAACAACGAACGTCTTGCTCATGCAAGCAAGGCAAATCCGAATGGCGAACCTCCCGAAGATGTTCAAGATCAAGGGTTCACGCGGCCCTCGATCCTTTTCTTACTTCCGTTCCGTTCATCCGCTCTTGATTGGTTCAACGCTATTACATCCCATACACCTGCACCTGCGTTTCAAGTCGAAAATCGATCACGATTCTTGTCGGAATATGGATTGCCTGAAGGAGCGGTGGACAAATTAGTTGAAGCGGAGCCTGGGACATATCCTCCTGATCATGTCGCGACCTTCAAGGGAAACGTGGACGATAACTTTCGAGTAGGCATCAAGATGACCAGGAAGAGCGTTAAAATGTTCTCCGAGTTCTACGGATGTGATATCATCTTGGCAAGTCCTCTCGGATTGAGAAGGTCAATTGAAAAAGAAAAGTAAGTCCTATCCGTGTAAAACATCCCCTCAGCTTTGATGATATCCATAGGAATGCCGACTACCTTTCTTCTATAGAAATCCTGGTCATTGATTCACTCGACGCTCTCACCATGCAGAATTGGGAGCATGTCAAGGTGAATAATATATCAGACGCCAGTCTTCGCGAAATATAAAATAAAACGTGTCTAGTTCGTTCTTTCGCATCTCAACAAGTTGCCAAAGGAATCCCATGATACCGACTTTTCGCGGATAAAACCCTGGTATTTGGATGGACAGTAAGCACACGAATTAATTCGCTCCCCAAATCGTGAATACCAAAATAACATGGTTTCAGCGCAGCATACCTGCGTCAATCGATCTTGCTTTCCTCCCATGAAACACCTGAAACACGCGCCCTTTACAACAACTCTCTTTTGAATGTTGCTGGGAAGATCAGAACCCAGAGACATTGGCCGCCAATAGTTGTTCCGGCAGGGATGCATCCGGTAAGCTTCTACCTTTTTGACGGTATTAGACCTGATCCTGTCTACAAGAATTTCATCCCGTTTCACTGTACCAATCCCAAGGATGAAGCTGAGAAGAGATTCCATCACTTCACAACCCAGGTCCTACATCACGATCTTCTATCAAAAAGAACCTAATTGAGATGCGTCTTTCAAGGTCTTGCCTTCAGTCTTAAAGACCGCCGTCCAGAGCGTCAATACTGCCATCTTCATCCCATCCTCCTTCGATTTCATCCGCATACGCAATTACTTCAGGAAACATGCTGGAGCCACATATACCATTCTATCCGAGTACATCCCCGTCGTCCCGTCCTATCATGTTGTGTTGTCTGATTCCGTCCTAGATATTCAACGAATCAAGACATCTCTCGGGCTCGTCAAGTATTCTTCCAAGGCAAAAAGTCCTTTCTGTTAATCAGCGAACGATTTCACTTCTACAAACGGTTTGCTCCGTCACCTCATACGTTCCTCCCGCAGCTCATCGGTCGTAGATACAAAATACGGGGAATTCGTAACCTCATCTTTTATGGCCCACCCGACCACCCGCAATTTTTCACGGAGCTGCTCTCGTACCCCTTTGTGGATGAAGGCGTTGAGGCATCGGATGTCACCTGCCGGGTGCTGTATTCCAGGTACGACTGGTTCCGCCTTGAAAGGATCGCAGGAACGGAAGGTGCTGTCAGCCTGATCAAGGCTAGCTGAATGTACACCACTAGCATCTCTGTATCTAATTAGCATTTTCTACTTTTCATCGCCATAAAAGTTCCTCAGTATTGCATCGTGTGGGATGCAGTAATAATGGGTCGATGGTGTAGTTGGTTATCGCATCTGTCTAACACACAGAAGGTCCTCAGTTCGAGCCTGGGTTGACTCACTTGTGGATGATATTTTGGCTGGCCAGTGGTGTCTCTCGGAGGCTGTTGCTTATCAAATACTTCCTTTTGCGTCCTCCAACACTCTGGAGGGACTGGTACTATTGTTGATGCAAAAAGGGTCAGGAAGTATAAGGTTAGACAAGGCTTTATAATAAATAAAATTTACTGACCTGAAATAGCATTCTGTGTACACAATATACTGTCAGATATTGCCTGCTATGGTTGGCAGAATCTG
>Ga0307516_10002109_pt1 | contig 27013 bp, 36 predicted proteins | sample 19_EM_MG_FD_203310 | JGI IMG/M metagenome (GOLD analysis project Ga0307516, IMG submission 203310) | Populus trichocarpa ectomycorrhiza microbial communities from riparian zone in the Pacific Northwest, United States - 19_EM | ecosystem: Host-associated > Plants > Roots > Unclassified | place...
CTTACAAGAGGGGTGGGTGAAGGACCCTGAAGGGAGGCACCAGCTATGGATCCCCTTCATATGGAGGAGTGTTAACAGTACTTTAAGCTGGCTCTATGAGATTGAAACTCTATGTCTCAGGCTTGAAGATAATCAAGTTGTTATTGTGAAGTTTTAGTTGGGGGGCTCCCTTTTGAATCTGCTCTGGGTGCAGCATCAGCACTCAGCACCACAGGTGTCAACTCAACTCCCCCTTACCTTCTGTTATGGTTTTTTCACATTCCACCCATACCACCTTTGTTGCCTTAGGCTTGTATCACACCACTCCATCGCACATTCTTGTTTAGTTCCCAAGTGTATGTAGCTAAGAGATGTATGGGAACACAAATAATGATATCACACCAAGGCACGAAAGGTAGACAACAGTCCAAATGCATAATAAAAAGCGACAGTATAACAGGGTAAGTCCGCGCGAGTGATCCTACCGACCACTTCCAACACCACGTCCGCTTTGTAACTTTTGTATGGTCTCTGCTCTGAGCGGCGTATCCGAGAACAGAGCTGTAACAAGCTTAACCAGTTCATCAACCTCAAAATCCACAAGGGCTCCTTCCTCGAAAAGGTAGGTGATATCCACCATTGAGGCCTCGAGGACCTCGGAGAGATACGAGAACTTGAGCCAGGAAGGAACATAAGCTACTACTGCTGAACTCTGTTTTCCTCGTACATCAATGGGATGTTTGGTAGAAAGACGGGTTCGAGTAACGTACCTGCTCAGGACCTTCAACGAAGAGGCCTTCCAGAGAGTTTAGCATTCGACAGAGTTCGGAGAGTCTGTGAGATTCGTCCGCGGTGATGTCCGGTAGCTTGGTGATGTCTTCGAGCATCCTCGAGAGAACGGCGTCGACGATTCTACCTATGGCGGTCAAATGACGGCCGTGTGGAAGAAGACCCTAATGAAAGCGATCGGCGACGTGACCGTGAACGATGTTTCGACCAAGGCTAACCTTCCAAACCTGCCACACTCTCTTCACCTTCTTCACGACGGCGTTCACCGCCTCCTCGCAAGCGTCGAACCTATCTTGATCATTAGTGTACACGAAACCCTCCGTGACGTCCAAAACTTCATCGATCTCATTCATTTGTCTCTCCTAGTGACGATCACGAAGTCTTAGGGGCTGCGGCAAACAGAAAGGGGAGGGGACAGATGACGTACGACAGTTCTGGCGAACCAACTTTCGCCGTAAGCCTTCACCCTCTTTCCCGCATCTTCTACCTTACCGCGGATGCCGGTGTCGATTCTCCAGACGTCTGGAGGGATCGTTGAGGGCGTGTTACCTGACCTGGGCGGCGAAGCAGGAAGGAGTTCCCGGATCCGTTCCGCGAGGTACAGACAATCGTTCGAGAACTGAATGGCCTTCTTCGTAGATCCCTCCGTGGCAACGCTCTTCCCAGAGCCGCCCGCGGTTTCGTGCTCGAGTCGAAGCGCCATCGGGTAGAGCGCCCGGAACAGATCCAATATCGAAGGAACGGTGTTCAGAATGACGGACCCAGGTGTCCCTCCAGATCCCGACGAAGTGGACGAACCGGAGTCAGGGGCGGGCAGATACGCAGCAAGTAAAGTTGATCGCGAAAACTCGGAAGCCTCCAGCATAACGCTCTCGACCAACTCAAGAATGTCTTGCATACCGCTCGAGACCGAGTAATACTCCTTTGGCGCTTTCGGTTGCATGGTGATTGATGCAGGGGTGGGCGGAATGGATTGGAATTGCTGGCTTTCAGGACTACCCGATGATGAAGTCCAGGAACTCGACAATGAGACTGAAGACGCCGGGGCAGGGAAGTGATTGGGGTTGACGCGTATGGGTGCCTGTTCCGGTTCGGGGGGCTGAGTGACGATGTTTGGGGGCTTGGCGCTCTGCTTGCTTTTATTCGACAGCTTCTCGAGTTTCGTCGCGGGCTTCGGTACAGTCTTTTTGGTCGGAGGGGAGGGAGGGGGATCGTCCCAAGCATCCCACAGCGGGTCGTCTCCACGAGCGTTCCCGTTCTCATTTTCTTTAGTTTCACTAGATGATCCGAGCACGGGTACAGGGGTCGGTTCCAGATCTTCATCGTCGTTCCATCCCCACGCGTCATTATCCACCTCGTGCACATTTGGATCCGTGAGCGCAGGCGGCAGATTCTTTCTCTGAGACTCATTCGTTTCCCCATTAGGTTGGGCGTCTTCTTCGCGGTCGTCGTTGCCGAAACCCCAACCCTCATCGTCGACTTGGTCAATTTCCACTCCCAGACCAACGCCGTTCGCTCCATTGGTGGTCGAACCGGGAGGATGGTCCACCACAGGGGGAGGTTCAACTTGCGTGGCGGGGGCGAGAGTCCACTCCACTTGGAAAGTCCCGTGCCAGTCGGATGAGACGTCCGTAAACATCCTCCTTGCTTGGTCAAGGATACCCACCCTCCTCTCTTTTTGGTAGTGTGATACGATTCCGTCGACCCAGCTCTTGATCTCATTCTCGGTACCCGTGGAGACACCAGAGAGGAGTCGGGACAGGTCCTCATTCTCGAATTTAATCGCTCGTTCGAGTAACTCGAGATACTTCGGAAGTCCAGACAAGGAGGTTGGGAGAGCGGGGATCAGGAGGCGGTTGAGAATACCCGAAGTAAGGGGTTTGGACAGGGACTTGAGGAAAGCCGCCCGATGCGAAGAAGGTATAGCGCCAAAGAGGTGGGTATTTAGAAACTCTAGAATCCCCGAGAGGTTATCGAGCCTGGAGACGAGGGTGGCAGAATTAGGAGGAGCCGGAAATAGTTCCAACCTATGTTCGAGTGGCTCAAACGAAGCGTCCATACTGCGCGAGGGTGATTGGCAGGGATTGGGTGAGGGCAAACACCGTAAAGTGGGTGGTGGTATCGACAGGGGTTGGGTAAGGGCAAACTCGATAAAGTTGGCGGTGATATCTCGCCGGAGCGCTGTGAGATGATCAGATAGGGAGGTTGGTGACAGCGAAGACAGGATGTCGGGGAGAGAGATAGACTTGGAAGACTTTTGGACTAGGCGCATCGATAAGTAAAACGGTCGGACGCTCGCCACGCGGCATACCTTGGACGTGTGACCAGATAGCACACGCGGTTGGGGTGAGGACGATTGAATGAGCATAAGCATCATTGAGCAATTCCTCGGCGCGGTCGCGGAGACTTCGGTGTTTCCGCTATGATTTCACTGAGCAACTGGGCCGCAATCGGGAAATAGATGTGTCACCTTTAGTGTACCGGTGAGGGTTGCGTCCTTCAATGGCGCTGGAGCTTGCTCCAAAAGGGCAGACAACTGGTGTGACGAACGGACCGCCTCGGGAAGTTCACCATCGTAGACCAAGCGGGAGAATGACTGAAAGGTAGTCCGCAGCTGCGAAGCATACTCCACGTTCCGAAGCTTCGTTTCGGCGTCAAGGGTGGATTGGGCGAGTTGCGAGTGCCGTGTCAGCGTTCGTACGAGATTTGGGGCGAGGCCTGACTAGAGGTAGCCCGACGTTCGGTGCCAACGGCTTCAAGACAAGCGGGTGTAAACATACCTCGGGATTGGAAATTGCATCGGACAAGTTGCCGGTGTTTCCCCTGAGGGAGTGAAGGCGAGAGCGTATCGACTCCGCAGCAGCAAACTGGGAGTTGAAAGAGGGAATGTCTTTTTGAATTCTCTCATGGATGAGTTGCTGAGAACGAGTTGAGTGATCAAAGGGTGGCGGAGGCATAGTCAGGGGCTCTCACCTTTGCCGCCCGGATTGATTCGTCGAGGTCGGTAATCCAGGATTCGGTGAGGGCAGCGTTGAGAGACTTTGAGTCTGCGTTTGAGATCTTGGTGAGGATTGCAGAAGAAACGTCCGTCGGCTGTTTCTTTGGCAGGTGGGACGGGATGGGGAAAGCCATGCGAGAGCAGACGTGTCGGAAGGAGAAGTGACGTTCCGGTCGGCAACATCCGATCGAGGGCTGCGAACCCGCTCCCACCTCCAGAAATGAACTCAAAACGCGGTCGTGAAAGTATTTGGCCAAAAAGTTCTGATGTTCTGATAACTCGCCCCGACTTTGGGCGTGATAGCCAGCGCGACGAAGCCCAAGACTCGTTTCATCTTCCTCGGACGTTCAACGTTCAAGCTCCGCACTTTAAATCCTGAAACTCCGCCTATGGCTACTGGCGAGACGAAGGCGGAAGAAGCGAAACGCTCAGATGGGCGCGAATTCCTCACATCGGCGATGGAGCTGCTCGATCGGAGGACCTGAGCAAATCCCGGATTTCTGTTCCCCTTCCCCCTCCCAATCTTCGTTTTCAGGGTTTGCGAGACCGGGGTTGAGAACCGGAGGGATGGGAAACCCCGGGCCCTGGTCAAGTCGGCGGTGGGCGAGCCAATTCCGCGTGAACCTAACAACCAATAGGCATATACACGGTAAGCAAATGAAGTGGATCTTTCTGATTTCTCGTCGCCACCGTGCGTGATTATTAATCTCCCTCAGGTTGAACACTGGCTCCTGGCGCTGAGGGCAAATCACAAATCTCCCCTCCAGCCTAGTCCCAGCTTGGCGTGCTTCGGTGTCGGATCCGATCGAACGTCGGCCAACCCTGCTTCTTTCTAAACCGGATTCGACTTATAAGACGCCTGGACTGGTTCCAATCCTGCCATTCCCTCCTCTCCTTCTCCCACCCACAGCCTACTCGACCACGGCCCATTTCTAGTTATGCTCGTCTCTCGATTTGTTAAACTCGCCCTCGCGGCCGCCACCCTACTCGGATACTCCGTACTCGCACACAACCGCTGCCACAAGCCCGCTGTCCGACGCGAATGGAGGAGCATGACCCGTAACCAGCGTGCAGGATGGATCGACGCCGTCAAGGTAGGAAACGTCCAATCACGCGCTTCTCGCACGACTGACGCTTCCCTGCCTAGTGTCTCAACGCGTTACCCCACAACTCGTCTCTGGTTCCCACCTTTAATACCACTTACAGCGTGATTCCTCCCATCAACCCGAACAGCTCGTATTTCGACGGTTCGTACACATCGCCGACATCCCCAGAAGTCACTGATTTCATCCCGAACTAGATTGGGTCTACGTCCACATGGATCTCAATCCTGTTGTGGGTCCCGTTATGGCGATCCCTCTCTGGGCGATGATTGATTCACCGTAATCCTAGATCCACTTCACCGGCTACTTCCTACCCTGGCATCGTGCATACGTCAAGGACTTTGAAACCGCCCTTCAACTGAAGTGCGGATACACTGGCGCTCAACCGTACTGGGACTGGAGACTTGGTACGATCTTGATACCCTTCCTTGCCGTCGAACTAACCCGCTTCGCATCAGACGCATCCAACTTTGAGAACAGCACGTGGTGGGACCCCAATCCTACCAGCGGCATCGGCGGTTGGGGTGACCCCAATAACGACTATACGATCACCACCGGCGCATTTGCGTCCTTCGAAGTCTCGTATCCCATCCCTCACAGGCTCCGCCGCCACTTCGGGCCCACTACCCCCGGCGTGCCCGGAACCCTGATGGATCTATTCACGCCTGAGAGTCAAAACAATTTGTTAAACAGCTACGCAGGGGACTTCATTGGCTTCCAGGCAGAGTTTGAAGGACGCTCTCATGGAGCGATTCACCGGATTGTAGGAGGGTGCGTCAACCTCCTCAGCGTATTGTAGTCCCTTCGTCCGCTCACAGAACCTGCACAGAGATCTACTGGGGGAGTGCCCTTCGGGCGCTGTCAATTGTGTATTCGGCGCCAAGTGGTCCCCAAATGGTGCGCCTTCAGTTGGTGTGCCTACCCCAACACCCGCAGTTCTGATCTTTTGGTAGATCCCTTGTTTATGTTGCATCACGCAGTGAGTAGGTTCAGAGCGGCAGCTCGCTTTTCTGACCCACCTTCTCTCACAGATGGTCGACAAGCTCTGGAACGACTGGCAGAACATTAACCCTGCCAATTTCTGGTCGTATGGTGGAGGTGCCGTTTCCAAGACCCCGGGTTTCATCCCCGACCCCATCTTCCCGACTGGCGCTCCTCCCTACATGAATGTACGTGACCTGTTGACGGCCGTCTCCCCAGCTAACGAAAACTCTTGTAGTTCTCGACACCGATCCAGACGGATGGCATTTTGAGCGACTACACCGTTTACGAGCTGATGGACATCCAGAACGAGAGGTTGTGTTACGTTTACAAGTGAACTCTATTAGGGTGCACACCCATCACGCACGGACTTGACCCATACGACTTTAACATTTTTACGATTGGCGGAGAATGACACATGCTTTTATACCCCGACCATAACACGCAACGGCGGCGAACAACGATTGGCTCACTCATCATCGCTGTCACCCTCCCCGTCGTCGGTGACACCGACAACGCCTCCACTCACCTTTTCCTTCAATGCCCCGCCTGCACCAGCCAACTTGACACCCAACGTCTTCCTGACATTCTGATTGGTGCCGATGTCCCAGATTTGAAGCTTCCCCGCGCTGCCCCCGGCCGCGAGGGTGAGGGCGTCGTCCGGAGACCAGACGGTTGAGAACACCTTGCCCTGTGAATCACACAACCAGTAAGTATCACAGAGCCAGGGGGGATCGGGGAAGATGCCTTACCACTCCGAGATCTCTGCTCGTCACCAGGCTGACTCCGTTCTTGCCGTCTCCCTCTTCTGTCACGTTCCAAACTTTCACGACCTTATCCGTCCCTCCCGTCACGAGAACCCCCTTCACGTGGGGGTTGACGTCCAGCGCAGAGGCTGCGCCGTCGTGTGCTGACAGCGTGAACCGAGAAGGAGAAGGGTTACTCAGGTCAGATGGAAGAGTCCGCGCGTCGAAATTCAGCACGAGTCCGTTCTCCAGGGAGACGTAGAATCCGTATGGATCCCATGGGTCCCAACGTAAAGCTTCGACGTCGCTCCCCACGACCGCACCTAAACAAGATTCGGGTGCTCGCGAGTCGAAGGTCCTGACCGTACGGTCGTAACTCCCACTCAGGAGGACGGTTGGTTCTTTATCGTTCCATTGGACGGATTGGACCTTGTCCTTGTGCACCCCATCAAAGCTTCTGATCGCCCCTCCGGCGTCTTCGCCATTCCCAGTCGCCGCCCCGACGGTTCTACTCAGGTCCCACAGTTTTATCGTTCGATCCGCACTGGCGGAAGCGAGCAGGTTTCGGTGGGTCCTGTTCCACGAGAGACTGAGAACGGCGTCCACGTGGTAGTTCGCGGAGGAAGCGCGATGTTTGGTCTTCTTTTTCTTCTTCTTCCCTGTACCGAGGGGAACGGGAACGTGGGCGGTGGTTTTGTCCGGCCGACCTAGAACCATGTCTGGGTACATCCCTTCCAGCACGTCAAGAGACCAGATTTCAATTTCGGGATCCATCGTTCCGACGGCGATGTAGTTCCCGAATTCTTTCTTTGGGGAGGTGGAGGAGGTGGAAGGGGAGCCTGCGGGAGGGAAGTCGAGCCATTCGAGGCAGAGGGGGAAGTTTGGTAGCATTAGGTCGTGGTGTACGTAGAGGTTCTCTTGAGAATCGTCATAGACATAAACCTCGAGCTGAGATATTTCGTCCTGGGTTTTGGCGACTACTATGAGATTGTCGGTGGGTAGGATTTCCAGCTCCCCTCGTTCGTCATCGTCCTCGTTGTCCTGTCGAATAACGACAAAATGGGTGAAAATGGGGGTTCCGAGGTGGAATGCTTGAGCTTACGTCTTTGAGGGTGATGTATGGGTCTTCTTCGTTATTACGGTAGTAGGTGAGGCCTTTGACGTTCGTGAATGGGCCGAGTTCTGCTTCGTTATCCTCGTCTTCGTCGTAGTTGTCGAGATTATATTCGGACAGGTCCCCAGGTGGTTTGTTCGTGGGTTTGGTTTGACCCTCTGACGGGCCTTCGTTCATGGGTACGTCGCCATCGTCGTTCTGTGGTTCCTCATCGTCACTTGGGCGGCCCAACGTTAGCCTTTGTGTTGCGGAGAGCGTCAATAGTGCTCACTCGACCCAGGCACCGTCGTCCCCGTCGTCGTCCGCATCCTCGTCTACCCCGGCGACGACGCGCTTTTCTATGGCATTCGCAGCCTTTTGTGCGCGTTGGAGCTCAGCCTTTGCATCCTCGAGCTCGATCCGGGCGAGTGCGGAAACTCTCTGAAGTTCCTGATCGTCAAGAACGTATTTCTGGGGATTTTGTTGGGCTGCTTCCCTCTTTACCCTGTTAACGAAAAGGACCGTCAACTGGGCGGAAGTAGATGACAAGAGACGGAGGCTTGCCAGGCTAGGGAGGAGATTAAGCCGGACATCTAATCGGAAAATGAGCAGGTGGACGATCGGATGACCCGAAAAGGAAGGAGGTGATGGGAGCTTGGGTGAACCGTCCGGGCGTCTGCGCGGATGAAGACGCCGAACCGCCAGCCGTTCCCCCTCCTCTTCTCCGCCCACCACCCCCCGCCAGGCTCTCAATCACCCCAGATTTCCGCTGATAGCTTGAGCATCTGCTTTTAACAATTCTTCACGATTCCGCGTTTCCCCAATGGAGGTTCGTCTCTCTCTCTTTCCCATCTCTCAAATCCACACACGCACACCCAATCTAATCTCGCCCTCGAAAACGTGCACAGGCAATCCTCGATTTCTCCCAGCCCGAGTTCAACGTCGCGTTGTTGGATCAGGTCGTTACGGCTTTCTACTCTGGATCTGGTCAACAGGTACGGTGGACCGTGGCGGATGCGTCGAGCCGCGACATCCCTTTTTTTCTGCGCTGTGGGTTTTGGCTGACCATGCGGCATCACGATTTTTCAGCGACAGCTCGCGCAACAGGTGTTGACCCAGTTCCAAGAACATCAGGAGTCGTGGACGCGTGTACCCTTTATCCTTGAGCAATCATCTAATCCACAATCCAAGGTAGGTCGTCGCGTTACCCCCCCCCCTCTTTCTCGTCCACCCCCTCCCTCGATCGGTCACCTCTTCAAGATCCGGTCAACTTACGCCTCGTTTTTGTAGTACATCGGGTTGCAGATACTGGAGAGACTGATCAACACAAAATGGAAGACTTTACCGGAGGCGCAGCGACACGGTATGTAACTTGATTACTTGATACTTGTTTTTTGAGCGCGCGCGACGTGCGGCGGCGCTTATTGTTGGTGGAGCGGGGACGCGACTCTGATATTGTTGGGGTTAGGTATCAGGAACTTTATCGTTGGTATCACCGTCAGGATCGCGTCCGAGGAGGCCAACCTGCGACGCGAGAGGGCGTACTTGAATAAGCTTAATTTGGCCCTCGTCCAGGTGTGTGGCCGCAAATTTATCCCCGTTCGATCCCAACGCGATATTTATAACTGGACGCGAACACAATAGATCCTCAAACAAGAGTGGCCGCACAACTGGCCAAACTTCGTACCTGAACTCGTGGAATCGTCCAAGACCAGTCTGTCGCTGTGCGAAAACAACATGGTCATCCTACGGCTCTTATCAGAAGAGATTTTCGACTACTCGGCAGAACAAATGACCCAAGCCAAGATCAAGAGTCTGAAGAATCAGCTAGGAGACGAGTTCAGCGAGATTTTCAAACTGTGTTGCGAGGTTCTGGAAGAAGCCCAGAAGACTTCGCTGATCAAAGCTACTCTGGAAACGCTACTTCGGTTCTTGAACTGGATCCCCCTGGGGTATATCTTCGAAACGAGTATCATCGACCTTCTGATAACGCGGGTACGTTTCCCATCCGTTGTACTTTTGGCGCGTTGTATGCTCAAGTTATCCATCCAAAAAGTTCCTGGAAGCCCCAGAGTTTCGGAATATCACCATAAAATGCTTAGCAGAGATCGCCTCTCTGGAAGTCGGTCCCGAATACGACGCCAAGTTCGTCATCCTGTTCACCATGGTCATGACCGCCATCAACCGAATGATCCCCCCATCCACCAACATCGCTGAGGCCTATGCCAATGCTGGCGACTCCGGTCAGGAGCTCGTGCTCAACATGGCCCTCTTCCTTTCCAATTTCCTCTCCAAACACCTGGCAGCTGTCGAGGTCGAATCCCAACGAGACGTTTTGCTGAACGCTCACTTGTACATGGTCAAGGTTAGTCAGGTCGACGAACGAGAGATCTTCAAGATTTGCCTGGAGTACTGGATTAAGCTCGTCTCGGGACTATATGCGGAGATTCAGAGCCTGCCGATCGGAGAAAATGGTATCCTTATGGGTCTCAACCTCGGCGTCCCAGGGACACAGAACGCTTTAAGCGGGATCCCCTTACGGAAGGACATTTACAAGGACATTTTGAGTAACCTCCGACTGGTTACGATCGAGAAGATGGTCAAGCCTGAGGAGGTACGCGGTTTCGGAGTTTGTGTTCGACTCGTACTGATCCCCCCCATGTAGGTGTTGGTCGTAGAGAACGAGGAGGGTGAAATCGTACGAGAGTTCATGAAGGAGATCGATACCATCGTGCTTTACAAGTCCATGAGGGAGCTCTTGGTGTTCTTGACCCACCTGGACGTCTTCGATACCGAGGTCATTCTCACTGAGAAACTCGCAAAGCAGATGGATGGTTCCGAGTGGTCCTGGAATAACCTCAATACTCTGTGTTGGGCTATTGGGTCTATTTCGGGTGTCATGAGTAAGTCGTTCATCCCAAAGCAAAACTGCTGCTGCTTGAACGCCTTTACAGATGAGGACGTCGAGAAGCGGTTCCTTGTCACCGTCATCAAGGATCTCCTGGGCCTGACAGAGATGAAGAGGGGCAAAGACAACAAGGCCGTCGTCGCTTCCAATATCATGTACATCGTCGGGCAATACCCAAGGTTCCTCAAAGCCCATTGGAAGTTCTTGAAGACCGTGGCGAACAAGTTGTTCGAGTTCATGCATGAGACTCACGAGGGTGCGCATTGTTTGCCCGACCTTGGACCCTACTGACAGCCATCGGCGAATAGGCGTGCAGGACATGGCGTGCGACACGTTCATCAAAATTGCGAAGAAGTGCAGACGGCACTTCGTGATCTTACAGTCGCAGGAAACCGAACCCTTCGTAGAGGAGATTCTTCGATCGCTACACCGAATCACCGTGGATCTTTCGCCCCAACAGGTTCATACGTTCTACGAGGCTATCGGTTATATGATCGCTGCTCAGCCGAACAAGGCTGCCCAGGAGAAGCTGATCGGAAAACTGATGGAACTCCCAAATAACGCGGTGAGTTCTGAGGGTTCGTCACTTGTGATGTGGCTTCCCGGCTCTGACCTCAGAACTCCTAGTGGGATTCTCTGATGGCACAAGCCAGTCGAAACATGCAAGTACTCGATAACGTGGACAATGTCAAGATATTGGCCAACGTCTTGAAGACCAATGTCTCCGCCTGCGTGTCTATTGGGCCGTTCTTCCTCCCTCAGATCGGACGGATATTCCTCGATATGCTCGGGTTGTACAAGGTCGTTTCTGGAATCATTTCGGAAACCGTCGCGCGCGATGGGCCGATCGCGACCAAGACACCGAAGATCAGGCACTTGCGGACGATCAAGAAGGAGATCTTGAAACTGATGGAAACGTTTATTAAGCAGAGCGACGATCTGGAAACGATCAACAACAACTTGATCCCTCCGCTTTTGGACGCTATTCTAGGAGACTACAACCGAAATGTTCCTGCCGCTAGGGACGCTGAGGTGTTGAATGTTATGTCAACGATTACGATCAAGCTCGGGGTGCGTTGATTGCTTCTCCAGCCGTTCGCGTGCGCCTTTCTGAGTGAATTGACCCTTTGTTATTGGTAGGCTTTACTGTCTGGACAGGTCCCTGCCATCTTGGAGGCGGTATTTGAGCCGACTTTGAATATGATCAACCAAGACTTCATGGAGTACCCAGAGCATAGAACAGGGTTCTACAAGTTGCTTACAGCGATCAACAAGACATGTTTCCCAGGTTCGCACCGTCGACGTTGTCGATTTCTCTGTCGTGATGCTGACCAATCATGGCCAGCGCTTTTGACCCTCCCACCGGCCCAGTTCAAACTGTTCATCGACAGTATCGTTTGGGGAATGAAACACACCATGAGGGATATCGCAGAGATCGCTTTGAACCGTAGGTTATGCATCCTTTTGGCCCTCAACGTTTCCTGATCTCGCTTCCTCTCGTCTCCCAGTGTGCCTGGAAGTTGTCAACAATTTCTCCACCGCGGACCCTCAGGTGTCAAACCAGTTCTTCCAGCAATACTTCCTGAGTATTATGCAAGACGTGTTCTTCGTGTTGACGGACACGGACCACAAGAGCGGATTCAAGCTCCAGAGTATGGTTCTCGCAAGGTTGTTCCAACTCGTGCAAACGGGGGCCATCGGGGTTCCGTTATTCGACCCAACGACCGTACCAGACCCGAACATGTCCAACTCGATATTCCTGCAGGAGTACACTGCTACGTTACTCAAGAACGCTTTCCCACACCTGCAACCGTGCGTTCAATCGGTTTTTTTACCGTTCGGCGAACGAACCCGTGATTGATTTGTTTATTTTCAGGATCCAATTCACGACGTTCGTGAGGAACTTGGCCGAGTACCATTCGGATATCAACAAGTTCAAGCTGTCTCTTCGTGACTTCTTGGTTCAGCTCAAGGAGTTCGCGGGGGATAATACGGAACTCTTCCTCGAGGAGAAGGAAGCGGAAGCTCAGAGGAAGGCTCAGGAAGAACGGGAGGCCGCGATGAAGATCCCTGGGATGCTTAAACCGTCGCAAATCCAGGATCAGGACGAGGAACTGTGAGGAGGGTTGGACGATCACGAGAGCGAGAGGGAGGTGGAACGTGTCCCCCTTCTCCGGAGAGGGGACGGAACGATAAAATGAACGAACGAAGTGGTCAGCACGGACTATGGGAATGGGGTGTCGGAAATGATGACAAGGGGAGCGTGGATCTTGCTGTGCGTTTCTTTGGCTGTTTTTCTCTCGTGTGTTTTCTGTTGCTCCGCCCGGTTACGACTATTATCCTTTCCCTCTTCCTTTTATTTTCTCATGTGCGTTTGATTCTTTATGCCCTCCTACTTCTTTGGCCTTTTCCCATCCCTTCCCCCCCATCTCAGTCCCTTCCCGTCCCCGTCCCCACTCCACCTCCCCACTTCGCATTTCTTTCACTCTCCCCCCCTTTCTCCCTAAGCCCACATCCCGGCCTGGTAGCTAGTCCCTTGTGCCTTTTTCCTTCCTCCTCGCGTTCTGTTTGCTCCTCTCCTTTTCGTCCCTCTACGTCATGAAAGTCGGAAGCGCAATTATCTAATTTGTACTGTAGAATAAACGGTTCTTGCATCTCTCGGTTGGGATCGTAATGAGTGTTGCTCGGCATTTTCGGGAGTGTTCGGCCGCGGGGATCGTCAGTGGTAAGATCTTGAGACGTTGAGGATGCCTAGACTTCAATTGCAAGTGAATCGGTGGACATGCAGTGGCTACCGCCGTGGGTGAGAAAGGACGAGGAACGTTGTATTCACAAGGGCTAGCAGCTACAAACGAGGACCGTCTACGATACAGGAGGCTTTGTACCAGGGGTGAAGGCGTATGTCAAGCCGCACTTGCCACAGTATTGACGATCCTCGTGGAAGGCCATGAAAATACCAGCACCACACTCGGCGGAAGGGCATTCACGACGGAGGCGTTTGATCTTGCCGTCAGACTCGACCTTGTAGTACTTCAGGATAGCCATCTTGACCTTCTTACGCTTGTGCTTAATCTTCTTGGGGGTCTGCGAACCGGGCCGTGTCAAAAGTCGTGTTAATCACGGTACGACAACCGACTCACGTTGTAGGTCTTCTTCTTCCTCTTCTTGGCACCACCGCGGAGGCGGAGGACCAAGTGGAGGGTAGACTCCTTCTGGATGTTACTGGAGGCCGGCGGGTTACTAAAGTTGGGACCGCGTTGAGTTGGAGGGGGCTTACTAATCAGAAAGAGTGCGGCCGTCCTCCAGCTGCTTTCCAGCGAAGATCAATCTCTGCTGGTCGGGGGGAATTCTGAAGGAGCGATCGGTGAACGGCCAACGGTAGGGGAGCCAGGTAGAGCCTCACCCTTCCTTGTCTTGGATTTTCGCCTTGACATTGTCAATGGTGTCCGAGGATTCGACCTCGAGGGTGATGGTTTTGCCCGTAAGGCTACACCAGCGGTTAGAACGAGAGCATAGGAGAGTCCTGAGAGAGAAACTCACGTTTTTACAAAGATCTGCATGCTTACGCCTCCTATCTATCCAACGAGACGAACGATGGAATCGTTGATGAAAGCGAAGATTGGTGAGTAATCAAGAAAGCCTGCGCGAAAGTTCTTGTCTATCCCAAAAATAAGGTTCAGACTCCGACGCGGCAATGTCCGCTCCAGCCACACGCGCGTCACCAGAGCCGGCGTGTCATTAACCCCTCCCCCTCCATCGAGAACCGACCCGACGCGATGGCATCCGACGAGGATGTGGAAATGGTCGACGCTGAACTCCCGCGTTTCCCCGCTGTACAGAAGGGAAAGGGAAAGGCAACGGAGCCTGCTCTGCCGGAGGAAGATAATGGACTGCCCTGGTGCGTCGGCTTGTTCGTGTACCTCATGGTGGATCCCCAACGCGATTTCGCGCCCTCAGGGTGGAAAAGTATCGTCCGGTAACCATGGACGATGTCGTATCGCACCAGGATATCATCAGCACCAGTACGTTCTCCGGGTCTTGACGAATGTGTCACTGTTGAATGTACTGCAGTTGAGAAATTCATCGAGAAGAACCGGTTGCCACATCTCCTCTTCTATGGTCCACCTGGCACGGGGAAAACGTCGACGATTTTGGCCGTTGCTCGCCGCATATATGGCCCGGGCTACAAGAAGCAGATCCTTGAAGTGGGCCCTCCTTACTAAGTTATTTATACTGTCCCTGATAGGTTCCCATAGTTGAACGCTTCCGACGACCGCGGGATCGACGTGGTCCGCGAGCAGATCAAGAATTTTGCGGAGACGAGGACACTCTATTCATCCGGTTTCAAGCTCATAATCCTCGACGAAGCAGACATGATGACCACCGCGGCCCAAGCAGCTCTACGTCGTGTAATCGAACAATATACCAAGAACGTCCGGTTTTGCATCATTTGCAACTACGTCAATAAAATTACGCCCGCGGTGCAGAGTCGGTGCACGCGCTTCAGATTCTCCCCCCACCCAGTCTCGGAGGTGGAGAAGAAGCTCGGGCAAGTGATCAAAGCTGAAGAGTGAGTCCCTCACTTGTTCACGGACAGAAGGGATGGCTATTGATCGTTCGTCAGTGTGAAGATAACGGAAGAAGGGAGGCAGGCGCTATTGAAACTCACGAAGGGGGACATGCGACGCGCGCTCAATGTACTTCAGGCCTGCCACGCCGCTTACGACCTAACTGGCGAAACGGAGGTTTACAATTGCACTGGAAACCCGCACCCCTCTGACATCGAGACGATCGTCAATTCGATGCTAACGGATGAGTTCACGACATCGTACAACAGTGAGTGCAAGTGTGGCGATCATCAGGACGGATCTTAAACGCCCTTGATGACCAGTGATCTCCGCGTTGAAAACCGAACGAGGCATGGCCCTCCCCGATCTACTCAATGGGGCGTTCGAGTTCATTGACGGGCTCCAACTGAAACCCGCGGCTCGAGTGTACCTCTTGGATATACTGGCGACTATCGAGTACGCCCCTCCTGTTCCTTCCACTGCTACTCTCATTGACACACGTCTGTTAGGCACCGACTGGCAGCTGGCGCAAACGAGAAGATACAGCTGACGGCTATGCTTGGCGCTTTCAAGAACGCCGTTGAGATTTCTACTCGTTCATGAGACCGGTTGTGGCTTCCGTCGATCCTGAAGTCGTCATCCATCGTGTCCTTGTATTTCGTAAGGCCGTGTTTGATCTTTTTCCCGGTGGGAAACCTCAGCCACCATCCTAGGGTTCAGGTGGAGGAACGGTGGATTATTTTGATGGGATTCGCACAGCAGACGGGAACGTGATGGGGATACAGCAGGTCGGCTGGTACGTCTTGGCATTAGGACCTAGACTAAACCCATCCTGTGCTTCGAATGACGTATGACTCACCCGTATTATGCTATATCTGCATTCGGGACGAACGTTGGACGGCCCTCAACTCCCCCTCCCTTGAACTTTGAACCCCCAGCATGGAACACCTTCATATTCGGGAAAACCCCAGCCCTTCCCCTACTGAAAACTCAACTCTCATCCAAGTGGATCCCTCCCCTTTGACCCCGAACAGGAAACCATTCGATCCCGAGTATCCAGCCTGGCCCTCCCCATTGCCATCTGAGCCAGCGCGATCAAGGCAACTTTTCCGAGGCTTCGAGAAACCGTGCCTCTCCCGTATCGCGATCCTCGCTGCTCTATGCCTTGTTACATACCCGGCGTTCTACATCCTCACATTAGTGGCGAAGGATCAATCGTTATTCATTGTGCGGTTCATTGTCTCCACGTGGTGTTCGGGGGTCGGATTTGCCCTCGGCTACATTCTTCTCAAAATCGCAGCGCAACATCTTGAGGCAGCGGGTGGGTTCATGCCGGTCGGTATTGAGACTTTCTGAAACTTTTATTTCAAACAGTCTGGGCAACCGTGGTTCACATGAGTTACGAAGGTGGCGGAATGAAACTCCGAGATCTGGCCAGAGGCTCGAGTAGTCCGACGAGCTTTATGCCCGCGCTCCACATTCTCCGGGCTCGCTTCAGGAATCGAGAGACCGCCAGGCGTTCACGTAAATCATACGAGTTCGTCTCCAGACCGTCTTCTACTCTGCGCCTTCTCACATTGCTGCAGCAAACGACTATGGTTCCTGTTCTTAGGATTATTCATCATCCTCGCCACCTTGGCTCCCCTGTTACCTTTCTTGTTCGGACGCATCATGGGGATCGAAACTTTCATTAGCGTATGTGCCACAGATCTGCCTTCTTCTTACGTTTCCTGATTTTTAAACAGAACCAAAGTAATGTGTACCGCGAAGTGTTGATTGCTGGAGACCTATCCAGGGGGGACGTAAGGCGTGCAGGCGCACAATTTTTGGAATCTAAGGTTAACTTGCCGTGAATGGATTCTAGCTTGCTCATTCTAACACTATACCGTGAAGCACTTTGCTGAGACATGGACCTTGCTCCCATATGGCAGAAGCACGTCCGAGACCGTGGAATTCGTCTACGGCAACGAGACCATCTACTTCGCCCAACCAAGCCTGTCTCAGTTCGTCCCTGGCGGTTCTGGGGCCGGGACTTTCAACCAACCTGAATTGATCAACCTGAAGGACACCCCGAACAACACCCTTCCGCTGACAGGCAGGAACGCACCTAAGAGCAACACCGGCGTGGTTTTACGGTATGCACCACTTGCTCGCCACAGACACGGCTCGACATCCTGATACCCTCCTCTTTTAGATACCCCCAGTGGGGAACCAGGATTCACTGCGTGAAGCTGCCTGACCCTAAAGTCAACTTGTAAAGCAAATGAATACACATTCCTTTGAACTGACTTGCTGATCTCTTCCCACGCAGAATACCCTTAACGAGCCAAAACTTCACCTACGTCTTTATTACTCGAGATCTGATTCGAGGCTTGTTTGGGGTGTACGGCTTGAACCCACCACCATCGTTCATGGAAGATAACCTAAACCCAAACGATACCATCCCATCAAACATTGACCCCTCAACAATCTCCTTCCTCGGCGAGTTCTTGTTGGCCTCTCTCATATTCTTCGTGCTAACCCCTGCACTGCAGCGAAAATGTCAAACGATGGTGTGGGCATTACTGCAGATGCTGTCATGTATGCCGAGCCAGACCCAACCGATCATCCAGGATACACGGCCGTTGAGATGGTCCTCATCCGACTCAACACCAGTTTCACGCCTTCTGGCCGTTTCCCTGTGTACTCGGAGAAGTCATTGCCAGACGTCAACGGGACGGAAACCAGAATCGGTTACGATGCCGCGGTTTGTCTACAAAAGTATGAACCCTGGATCGTAGAAACATACAACACATCTATCGTATCCCCTTCCACTTTGCGGATAATCGAGAAAGCTAGCAATTCGTCATTGCCGAGTGGTAAAATTCAAGGGGACCCGATCACGAATGGCACTAGATATCTCAACACGACGAACAAGGACGTTGCGTTCTGGGTAGCTCATAGCAATGGCATCAATCAAATATGGAAAGATAACGACCGGGGTAGTAGCTACGTCCCCTCTCCTACCGTGGGTCCCGCCGTGCCTCCACCTACGACGCTTCTAACACTCAACAGGCTGTTTCTTTCACCGAAGGCACTGGACCGGGGGGGTACGTCGAACTCTCCCCAGAGCGGCTCGCCATCATCCGCGCACGGGTCGGCGCGGCTAATACTCTGCCATACCTTGCGGGGTCGGGACGCATCGTAGCGCAATTGTATGGGGATGAGACGTTGGCGTTCGCGACTTACAAGCAGTGGCAACTGATCAGCCTCCCGATAATTGTCTGCATTTTGGGAACCGTTGGAGAGCTGTTCGTGCCAAAGTTACCGCTCGGTATTCCACGGAGAGAATTCGGGGTCTATAGTTGGCTGGTGTTGTTTAAATCTCAGGCACGTGGGCTCAATTGTGTTCCTCGCACAAGGGCTAAGCGCTAACCGGCCATTGCGATTCAGGAGCTGGAATTCGAGGCGGCTGACGACCTCGAAAAGGGCATGAGCCTCGACGAGTTGGAAGAAAACTTTTCTGACAAGCGAGTCAAGTTCGTCGTGGAGAAAGGCGGGGTTGAACTTCCAGAACCACCGTGCTGACAACCTTTGTTGCTCTTCTCTTCCCCCTCGTACGAAGAATGAGGTGTTTATAACCACGACGATGTGTAATATGGCGATATATAGTCTGTAATTTTTTTGTACATCCCTCTCCATGTCGCGTGCCCTTCTATACGAAACGAGTTCATTCACCTGAGACGCAGCCCCCTCACACCATCTATATCGATGCTCCGGTTTTATTTGTGGCTACAAGTTGGGTCCAATTCAGCCCCACCTAGCATCTCGCTCCCGATAATCTCCGTCAAGGACCACTGACTATCTGCCAAGGTGAGGACAATGCTCCGCGTGTCTTCCCCATCACCCCTCGTCAAACTCACCGGTGCCGCCCGTTCCGGTTTCTGGGCGTTCAGGAACCCAACCGGCGTGTTCGTATTCGAATGGACGATCGTACCGGTGAATGGAGGAGATCCATGATTTCCGCTGCATAGCGCTCGAGAAAAACCCTACCACCCCTGAAGATTGAGGAGACCCGTCCCAATCATTGTGGATAATGGATTGGTTATTGAACACCCCAACGAGGGACGCGGTTCCATGCCAAGACATCACATCGCTGACACGGGCCCCTTTTCACTGAAGGCGAACCTTGTCCTCGGGCTGAAGAACAACTACAGGCAAATGATGGGTACCAAGGTCCACAACCTCTCGGTCACACCGACGCCCTCCATGACACAGGTACAGCCAAATACCTCATGGTTGTGGACCCCCTTCCTCGAGATCGCACCCGAGAGCCAGCAGAAACTTCACCCCTAGCCCTTTGGAATGAATCGAATTTCGAGGCTCTTCAAACCCAAGTCACGACATGAATTGAGCGCACTCGGGGGTCCGATTGCACTCTTCTGGTTGAATCCATCCTGACGATGGATCGAACGGGTAGTGAGTAATCTCGGACGTGGCAGACGAGTTGTCGAACTGGGTTGATCCACGCTCTGCGTCCTCTGATCGCCTTGGAGTTCCCCCAGGAAAAGACTGTAGTAACAAACTCGTGCATAAGTAGGTATAATATATCATTGAAACTATCGAGCTCTTTAGTACCGTCTTTCGAGGGCGTTTAGGTCGCGGCCGGCGGGCGAGCCAGATGTCACTTCAGATGCAACTCACGCAAAAAGGAGCGCACGTGGAACGGTTCTCTGAATTCCTACGTGGATGGTTCCGGTAATACCTCCAACTCCCCGACTCCTCGCAAGCGTAACGATGGTGAATGGAATGCCGGTGGGTTCGAGTGATACGGTTCCACCTCAAAAACTTACTGTCTTTGGAATGACTGTTTTTGAGCGGGTCGGTGAGGCTCGCCTTCCACGCTTTCCGCTTCCTCAGCAACCTATCCGGCTCCCCGAAGAAACCCTCGGCTTCGACGAGGCGGATCTCCACAACGGGGAGATGCTTCGCTTGTCGCAAGTGCTTTACAACGCGGTCGCTTCTGGACTGAATGTACGTTAATGGTCAGCCATCCCCGGACGTCGTTCGCGGGAGGGGGTAACTAGTGAAATTTCCCGAAGCTTCGGGCAGTCCCGGCGGACCACCACTACAGCCATAACTCACACCTATTGTGTGATTTCCCCAGATCACAGGGCACATGCGAAAGTTGGACCAAACACTATGATTCTGGACCAGGCACATCTCAATGGGGAATAGGTTTATCGCCCGCCAGATCACACCGGGTGACTGGCTTGTTGGCCTGTGGTAACACCCTTGAACAAATCAAAACCTGTGACTGTGAACGGCTCAGAAACTCCGCAGCTGTGGAAAGGCTCTTTAGTGAGTTTGGCGACAAGAAAACGATAATGTTACATGCCGATGGGTCGCCATAGGTGGGCTCAGTAGGGTTGGTAACAGTCCTGGAGGCGGCGAACGTACCTGTGCGGACGGTTGGCCCAGTTTGTTGGAGAATTGGATAGGTTCATCGCCAGGAAGCAGGCAAGGGGTTGCGGCTGACTTAGGGCGTCGAAACAACGCAGCGCGACGTCGTATAACTTTGGGAGGTCCTAGATCGAGACCTTGATGTTTAGTTTGGTGAGTGCGGCCCTGAGGGAGGCAACACGAACGGCCTAGAAATCGCCATACCGAAATCAGTCGGGGGAGATTATGGCAGATCAGTCAGAGAAAGTAGGAGCACGCTGCGAGGAAGCGGTACTGAAGATATTGACATAAGTGGTTCCGGGAATAAGGTTTCTCCAACGCGTAGGTACCCCCGTGGCCCCCAGTGCCCTCTGATTCCACACACTACTACGCGCTGGTCACCCGGTCCAGGAAACGCATGAATTCGAGTATCGTGGGTTGCGGTTGGCGCGTCCCTGATCAGCTCCCCTTCAAGTTGTGGCTCCAAGAACGTTGACCACGATCGCTGTGAATCGACAGAAACCGTTGTTACTTGACCTAAATCGATTTGGATTGAACATCTGTCGACCACGGGAGCGCACGTAGCTAATCAGTACACGTCGTCTACAACCAACAAGAGCTCACCATGCTCGATTGAAGCAGATGGGCGTCGACCGTAAAAGATGGCGCGTGCAAATAATCGTCATCCCATTCGTTCACTTTTATCAATACAAGCTTCAAAGCCTCAAAGCCTCGAGCTTCACGGTCGTACCCCAAGACCCCAGGTTTCCGTTTCGACAACGAAACAATTTCCGTTCTTGGCCCCACAGGTAAGAGGCTTCAACTTCTTTTAGGACATCAATATTTACACGAAGACATACGTCGCTTTCGTTTCATTTCGTTGCAATGTTCCCCACCGCTGCTTCCTACCTACGGAGGTCCTTCTCTAAAACTACTTTGGTCTTCAACAAGATTTCCTCACGCCGGCTTTTGCCCGGCCCCATACACACACTCTTCCCAACCCCCACCTCCGTCGTCCCCGCAACCTTATCCCGCCTCCTAGGGGCAGAAACGTTATTGGAGGTGTCGACCTTGTCCATTTTCGCGTCATCGAACATTGTGCCTGGGGCTGCGAATAGAAGAGTCATATCGCTGGATGTGACCTCCACCACGAATGCCGATTCCGAGTGCAGGGAAAGTTGGGCAATCGTTTTTATTCCGTCGGTTACCGCGGCCCGAACGAACTCGAGTGACTGCTGGGTGGATGAGAACGATCCCGTCTCGTCGAAGACTTTCGCCAATTCCTTCGCCAGCGCCTCTACCAATAACTCGGAACGGGCCGGTGCCAGGGGGAGGTAACTGTGGGCCAACGACCTCCATCTGGCTGAGATTGCTTGCCCCTCTATGACACGTGAGTCATAACGTGTTACCTAACCTCGACGAAACGATGCTCACCTGAAGCGGACAAGCGTTGGTAAACGGACTTCAACTCCTGGTGGCCACCCCAGCTCGAAACGCTCGCTACCTGGGAACAGAGACGCGACTGAAGCATGATGGTCAAGCTCTCAGGATCCCGGTCGCGGACCAGCTGGGTGAGGACGGAGGGGTGATGTCGAGAAGTGGGGTCGGCGTCCATGCAACCGGTAGCCTGCGACGACTCCAACATCCCCCATTGGTCGGTCAATAAGGCCGCGACCTGGAAGATGTTTTCGTTCAGGTCGCGGACGACGCCCAGCACCTCCTCCTCAGATAGACGGTCCGTCGTGGATAAGAAGGCATGCGTCCCGGAAAGTTCTGCGGACCTCGCTGCTGATAGCTCCTCGGTTTGTTTCAGCCGTTCTTTTAACACCAGAATATGTTCCGCAGCCCTACTGTAATTCCAACCCGCCTTCCTAAGGTCGGATTCCAGTTCCGCAATCTGATGGTCCTTGTTCCGGGACTCCCCTATCCATTCCGCAATTTGGCGGTCCTTGCGCTTGGACCCTACAGCCAGTTCCGCAATTCGCTGGTCCTTGCGCATGGACTTCCCCTCCAGTTTCTTGACCTGCATTTCCGCGTTGGTCCTCTCCCCGAAGCATTCATATTGGGTCCCTCACCTTTTTCTGCAGTCGCTCCACCTCTCCAACCAGTGCAGAATCTCTTATCTCCCCTTCCCCCTCCCTTTCTGGACTCTCGGACGGCCTGGGCCGAGTCGAAGTGGGCCGAATCTGAGACAAAGTTGATGATTCACCCTCACCCTTGCGTTGCGGGAAGAGGACGCTAGGTACAACAACGAGACGAGATTTCACAGGATCTCCCATCCTCTCCGCCTTCTTTTTCAAAACTCGCAGATCCTGGGACTCCATTGGTGATCTACCCGGCAGAGAGTGAGAGTCGGGGAAACCGGTTTCGGGATGGGACTCTGCTGCAGAGCTTTCACTCATAGCGTGGCCGAGGGGGGGGGGTCGTGGTTTGATGAAGAAAGGCATGTGGGGTTAAGTGCGTTTTGCTCGTTCTTGATGGGATCAACATCGATGTGCGACCGAGTTCTGTGTGACATACATAGGCCACCATTATGTTATCGTATGGCTGTCACGTAACGGGAAAGTGCGACGAGCCCCAAGGAAATACGTACTTAAAGTCGGCGGGCGATTTCAAACCCTGTCTATCGCCCCTCTAACCCCTATGGCGAATACAGCCCGCGCACGTTACTCCGGTCACTCGCGAAAGCTCATTGTCGCTCTCGATATCGGGACCACGTTCAGCGGCGCCGCGTACGCCTTGTTGGATCCTGGTGAAGTCCCCGAGATCCAGTCTGTCACGAGGCAAGTATCTTCTCCGATCCCTGGTCTTGCAATAAACGGTGACGAACAGATGGTAGGTATCTAGATTCTCCGAATGCCGGGTCTGCAAAGGTTCCCTCCGTCCTATACTACGACCACAGTGGAAACTTCCATGGCATCGAAAACGGGGTCGATTTCCGGGATGATGACGAGTTTCTAAGGATCAGATGGTGGGATACCGCGATACGTTCGTCTCTGCAAGGCGCTGACGACGCATTAGGTGGAAGTTGTTGCTCTCACCCACAGAGCCTTCCGCCGCGATGAAGGATCAGATGAGCGAACAACTCCCGAGGGGAAAATCCATCATAGATGTCTTCGCTGACTTCATGCGCTATCTCTTCAACTCAACAAAGACGTTGTTTAAAACCTCTGAGCCAAATGGGGAACTCAGATGGAAGACCGTCTCCGGCAATATCGAACTCGTGTTGACCCATCCCAATGGGTGGGGTGGTCTACAACAATCGCAACTACGCACCGCCGCGATCCGTGCGGGCATTGTCCCCGACACCCCTGCCGGGCGTTCCAGAGTCCACTTTGTGACCGAAGGCGAAGCAAGTTTCAATTTCTGCGCTACCCGTACAGAGGCGGGCAAAAACCTGAAGGTGCGTCATACTCCTACCTACCTAGCGCTAGCCGTTTGACACACTCACAGTCCGGCCAGCAAGTTTTGGTCATCGACGCGGGCGGTGGAACCATCGATATCAGCACCTACACGGTCCTCAACGATCGGCCGTTGCAGGTCGAAGAGTTGTTTGAACCCAAGTGTGAGTCAGATCGACCGTAGTTCTACAGGTCTCCGTTCGACAGCTTTCATTTCTAGGTTTACTTCAAGGCGCAGAACTCGTTACGGCGAGGGCAAGAATGGTGGTAGGAGGTGGGTTCTAACGCTTCACCCACACACCAATTACCAAATCTGCGACCAGAGCAGTTGAAGGGGTCCAGATTCGACACACCAGATGATCTAGCAGCGTTTTCCCAGAGGTTTGACGAAGGGGTGAAGAGGGTTTTTTCGAACGACAAGATGCCCAAATACATCAAATTTGGCTCCCCAAGGGATAATGATCCTGACCGTGGAATCAGGGCCGGGAGGCTGATGCTGACTGGGTAAACCCGCACCACTCCGTTGACGAACCTGCTCCTAAACTTTAGCGCACACAGAACACAGGTTTCTGGGTTCTTCGAACCCTCCATTCAATCCATCGTGGGTTCGATCAGAGATAACCTCAGCCGACGCCTTTCCCGTGGTTCGGTTCGCACACTTGAAGTTCATCACTAAACACCATCCCTGACAATCCAGGACAGATCACATTCATCGTTGGTGGCTTTGCTACGAGCCCATGGCTATACAGACAGCTCAAGGAACGACTCTCGGGTCTCGGGCTGAATATCTGCAAGCCTGACACACAAACGTGAGCGATCCATACACATGGCGGGGCCGGCACTAACACTGGTTACACACAGCAACAAAGCAGTTGCGGTCGGGGCGGCTTCATTTTACGTGGACCATTTCGTGACCGGAAGGATCTCAAGATTCACATATGGTGCACCCTCCGCTGTTTCCTACCAGTCCTCCAACCACGAACATCTCAGGCGTAAGAAGAAGATATATATGGATGCCGCAGGGGATAGGCGTGTTCCTGGTCATTTCGAAAGCATGCTATTGCGGGTTTGTCATCTGCCCCTTTTAATCATGCTCCTAGTTAATTTTATTATATTGCAGGGTACTAAGGTTCTGGAGGATCAAGAACTCCAACAACCCTTTGTATTTGTGACAGAAGGCACCCCACGGGGGTCGGTTTCCTCTGAAGTTGTGAAGTACACTGGCATGTGTAGTGCCCTTAAGTGGATGGATATAGAACCAGGTAGAGTGTTTAGTTTCAACAACCTAGTGAGGGACACTCAAGTCAAGCAGACAAGTTTGAGACACTGTGCACTGTACAGGCGGATGTTTCGTCTGCGCCATATACAACAAAGCGTGGGCCTGCAGGAAAGATGGCCCAGACACGGAAGTTCAATTTGATACTACTTGTTGGGCTCACAGAGCTCAAGGCACAGGTTGGCTGGGTTGATTCTGAAACCGTGAGTTTTCAAGGGACTTTCTTGTTCTCCACCTTTCTGATTCTGTGAGGTGTGGGAATCTAGGGGTTGGAGAAAAGGTATGAATTGCTGTTCCTTCGGTCCCTTCTTCCAAGGCTAAATTCATTTTTCAGGAGTGATGCTTTAGTTGTATATGACAACCCCTCAGAGGTAGTCACCTGAAGAGTTGTCTTGCTTATTGTGCTGGTCTTGGCCTTTGTGTACCATTGCAGGAGCCCAGCATACATAGCCCATGGAGAGCAAGTCAAATTTGTCACGGAGAAACAAGAGGTTGAATTTCCAGAATCACCATACTGACCTGTTTTGTTACTTTTTTCTTTCTTGTACAAGTGTTTGTAATCATGACAAAATGTAATATGGTGATATAGAATCTATGTAAATCTTTTTGGTACATCAATCTCCAACCCATGTGCCCTTCTATGTGAAACAAGTTCAACCACCTGAGGTACAAACATCACACTATCAATGTTGATGCTCCCAGTCTCATTTATGGCTACAGGTTTGGTCCAATTTAGCCCCACCTAGCATCCACTGCCTGATGATTCCTGTCAAGGACCACTGACCATCTGGAGTAAGGACAATGCTCCACATCTTCTCCCCATCACCCCTTGCCAACCTCACTGGTGCTGCCTGTTTTGGTTTCTGGGGTTCAGGAACAATTGTAACCCTTGGAAAATGGTGTTACTCCAGATCTGATTGTCTGAGTTTGGTTTATATGGTGGCATGACCCACTGGATGAAAAGGCCAGTTTCATTGCCACTCACAGGGAGGTCCGAAGGGGCATGTGTGTAAAATCTAGGTGCAAGAAGCTGTTCCCTTGGAAATGTGTTACCATCCCAGTGGTGTTTGGCTCAGGCAAGTGGCACAACTGAGTGATGTAGGGATCCACTTTATCATCTGCCTGCAGCCTTTAGGAACTCACATGTCAGTCAGAACATTGTACCCAGAGCCAGAGAACTGTGTGAATTGTGAATCAGGGGATCTACCATTGGGAACCCGTGCAGGTGAGCACAAGCCATTCCTGAAACTCATCAACAGAGAATCACCATTCATGAGTGACTTTGTGTAGTCAAATCTGCATTGAGCACTGATTGGCAGGAGTGATGGCCTGGGGCAGCCTGCTACTAATACCTCCAAGGTTTAAACCAGGGGGAGGCTGGAAATAAGTCTTGGCGCCCTGCTGAAAGGGGGCATAAAACAACTCTATTCCAGATAGCCTGGGAGATCTGAATTTCATCCCCTAGTTCCAGCTATCCAGCAACTCACTTTGAGTCTGACCCCACAGCTGGAATGCGGAATGAATTTAAGTCGTCGACGTTCATACAGCGTGATCTCTGCTAACGCGCTGAGAGATCATCGGCAAGGGTAGAAGGGGTAAGTAATTGGTGAGTGTACCTAGACAATTCTGAGCGTCACATCTTCTCCGCTTGCAGTCTCCGTCGATAAGTTCTATGTTGGCGTTCTGCTTGAACCTGTCTAGGCGTGGGATAAGATCCTCGATGTTCTACTCGGCATCTTCGAATTCCTGC
>Ga0307516_10002110_pt1 | contig 26990 bp, 24 predicted proteins | sample 19_EM_MG_FD_203310 | JGI IMG/M metagenome (GOLD analysis project Ga0307516, IMG submission 203310) | Populus trichocarpa ectomycorrhiza microbial communities from riparian zone in the Pacific Northwest, United States - 19_EM | ecosystem: Host-associated > Plants > Roots > Unclassified | place...
CGCAGGCACTTTGCCACAGCCCTCGGCACGGCGACCTCCTAACGGCGCGCTCACCACGCCATGTCACTCTCGTGACAGTGCTTATTCGTAGAGCAATGACCCTACTTTGCTGCACTGCAACAAATATCGCTTGCAAAGCTCGCCGAGAACCCCCAAACTTCGAACCATGTTGCAGCGCACCATTGGTTTTTGGAACGGCTGCAGACCCTGCCCCACCCCACTGATCCAATAGGAGATACCCATGCTGACTGCTGAACAACTGATCGCCGCTCACAAAGCCAACGTCGAAACCCTGTTCGACCTGACCAACAAGGCCTTCGAAGGCGTCGAGAAGCTGGTCGAACTGAACCTGCAACTCACCAAGGCTTCGCTGGGTGAAGTCGCGGAAACCGCCAAGGCCACGCTGTCGGTCAAGGACGCGCAAGAGCTGCTGTCGCTGCAAGCCGGCCTGCTGCAACCCGCCGCCGAGAAGGCCGCCGCTTACAGCCGCCACCTGTATGACATCGCCGCTTCGACCAACGCCGAAGTGACCAAGGTCGCTGAAGTGCAACTGGCCGACGTCCAGAAGAAGTTCATGGCCACCGTCGACACCGCCGTCAAGAACGCCCCGGCCGGCACCGAAAGCGCCGTCGCCCTGGTGAAGTCGGCCATCTCTGCCGCCAACAACGCTTACGAAAGCGCCCACAAGGCTGCCAAGCAAGCCGCTGAAGTCGCCGAAGCCAACTTCCAGGCCGTGACCAACACCGCCGTCAAGGCAGCCCAGTCGGCCCCGAAGGCCCCGCGCCGCGCCGCCGCGGCCTGAATGTCAAAAGGCATGCCTGAAGCACTCTGACAGAGAGTCAGCCGAGGAACCCGCACCCGTGTGCGCGACCATAAACAGTGCGACGGAACTTCCGCCGCCTGCCGGTTGTCTCTCAGAACGCCACGCTCGCGCCTGAGCGGCGTGGCCTTCATGGAAGGTTGTCTCCTCGGTACCTCTTGAAAGACTGGCTTTCCAGGTACCTTCCAGCCCGGCTGGTCCTCACGGACCGCCGGGTTTTTTATTGCCTGGCGCCAACTTGGCGCAATCTACTGATGCTCAGCGAGTGAGTGCCGCGATCCGCTGTCGCAGCTGCGGCAGGGCCGCCAGCGCAGCCTCCCGGCCGGACTGGATGACCTTCATGCGGGCGGTGAAGTCCGCCCCGGACACGCCGCTCAATCCCGGGCGCAGCACCACGTCGGCCTCTTTCAACTCGAAACGGTTGATGCTGCGACCCATGATGGCAAAGGTCTGCAGCAGCATGCGCAGTGCGTCGCCCGTGGCGTTGCCGTCTGGCGGCGACGAGATGTCGACCGCGATCACCAGATCGGCCCCCATCTGACGTGCAAAGCGCACCGGCACCGGTGACACCAAACCGCCGTCCACATACTCTCGGCTGCCGATCTTGACCGGCTGAAACACCGCCGGCACCGCGCTGGACGCCCGTACCGCCACGCCGGTGTCGCCGCGCTGGAACAGGATCGCCGAGCCGTCGCCCAGGTCGGTGGCCACGATGCCCAGCGGTATCTTCATCTGCTCGATGTTCAGGCCGCTGGTCTGGCTGCGGACATAGCGCGCCAGCGCCTCGCCGCGGATCAGCCCGCGGCCCGGGAACGACCAGTCAGTCAGGCCGGATTCGTCCATCGACTGCGCCAGCGAGCCCATCTCGACGCCGCTCTTGCCCGACGCGTACATGGCCGCCACCAGGCTGCCAGCCGAGGTGCCGACCACCAGGTCAGGCCGCAGCCCCTGCTCTTCGAGCACCTGGATCACGCCGATGTGGGCGAAGCCGCGCGCCGCGCCTCCACCCAGCGCCAGCCCGATCCGCGGCGGCCGCGGGGGCGCTGGAGGCACCGCCGGAGGCGGGACTGGCACAGCGGGCGGCTCAACCACCACCGGCGGGCGCGGCGGTGCCGTCTGGCAGGCCGCCAGCGGCAGCCCCGCGGCGGCAGCCCACATCAGGCGCCAGCACAAGGCGCGGCGGCCGGCATCAGGCGCCTTGGCGTCCTCTTTAGATTCGAAAGAAATATTCAAGTGAATTTTGTGTTCTTTTCAAGCATATAACCAATCCGTAGAGTGCCTTCCAAGCCCTGCTTCACCGGGGCAGCCCTCTACAGAAGAACCATGTACCAATACACCTCGTTCGACCGCCAGTTCGTGCACCAGCGCGCCGCGCAGTTCCGTGACCAGCTCACCCGCAACCTGGCCGGTGAGCTGGCCGACGACGATTTCCGCCCTCTGCGCTTGCAGAACGGTTGGTACATCCAGCGCCATGCGCCGATGCTGCGGGTGGCCGTGCCCTACGGCGAATTGTCGTCGCGCCAGCTGCGCCAGCTGGCCCGCATCGCACGTGAATTCGACCGCGGGTTCGGCCATTTCACCACCCGCCAGAACCTGCAATACAACTGGATTCCGCTGCCGAATTCGGCCGATGTGATGGACTTGCTGGCCGAAGTCGACATGCACGGCATCCAGACCTCGGGCAATTGCATCCGCAACATCACCAGCGACGCGTTTGCCGGCATCGCGCCCGACGAGATCGTCGACCCGCGCCCGTACTGCGAAATCCTGCGCCAGTGGAGCACGCTGCACCCCGAGTTCGCCTTCCTGCCGCGCAAGTTCAAGATCGCCGTCAGCGGCTCGGTGGAAGACCGCGCGGCCATCGCCTGGCACGACGTCGGCCTGCAACTGGTGAAGAACGACGCCGGTGAAGTCGGCTTCAAGGTCTACGTGGGCGGTGGCATGGGCCGCACGCCGATCATCGGCACGGTCACGAACGCCTTCGTGCCTTGGCAAGAGATCCTCGTCTACCTCGAAGCCGTCGTTCGCGTCTACAACCGCTACGGCCGCCGCGACAACCTGTACAAGGCCCGCATCAAGATCCTCGTCAAGGCCGAGGGCCAGAAGTTCGTCGATGCGGTCAATGCCGAGTTCACCAAGATCCTCGAGCAAGACGTCGACGGCCGCGAGCACATCATCCCGGTGTCGGAACTGGAGCGTGTGTCGCGCCACTTCCAGGACCCGAACGGCGTGCACCCCGCTACCAACGCCTTCGACCCGAACCGCACCGGCCCCGCGCCCGCTGCCTTCCTGCGCTGGCTGGAGCGCAACGTGCACGGCCACCGCGTGGCGGGTTATCGCGCGGTGACGCTGTCGCTCAAGCGCGCCGGCCAGGCCCCTGGCGATGCGACCGACGAGCAGATGGAAGCCGCGGCCCAACTGGCCGATCGCTACTCGCTGGGCGAGCTGCGTGTCTCGCATGACCAGAACCTGGTGCTGCCCTGGGTGCGCGAGGCCGACCTGTTCTCGGTCTGGCATGCCGCCAAGGAAGCCAGCTTCGCCACGCCGAACATCGGCCTGCTGACCGACATGATCGCCTGCCCCGGCGGCGACTTCTGCGCGCTGGCCAACGCCCGCTCCATTCCCGTGGCCGCCAGCATCACCGAGCGTTTCGACGACATCGATGCGCTGTACGACATCGGCGACATCGATGTGCACATGAGCGGCTGCATGAACTCCTGCGGCCACCATCACACCGGCCACATCGGCATCCTCGGCGTCGACAAGGACGGCAGCGAGTGGTACCAGATCTCGGTCGCTGGCTCCGACGGCTCGACGCTGAGCGGCGCCGCCGTCCCCGGCAAGGTGATCGGCCCGTCGTTCTCCGCCGACGAAGTGCCCGACGTGATCGAGGCGCTGATCGATGTCTACCTGCGTCAACGCCAAGCCGGCGAGCACTTCATCGACACCGCGCGTCGCCTGGGCGTGCCGGCCTTCCGTGCCGCCGCAGATGCCGTGCGCCGAGACACCGCTGCGCCTGCGGCCAAGCCGGCCGCCGTGACCGAAACAGCAGAGGCCGTGTGATGAGTGCCGCACCCCACATGAACTTCATCCAAGCCGCTCAAGACCCGTGGCGTGCTGCCGTGGGCGAATACGGCCCGCTGCCGATCCCACCGATCGCCGCCAACAGCCTGCTGACGCTGGAGCAATGGCAAGCCGTGCGCGACCAGTGGCCCGCCGGTTTGCCGGTCGGCCTGACGCTGGCCAACTCCGCCGAGGTCGAAGAGCTGGTCGACGATCTGCCGCGCTTCGCGCTCGTCGCGCTGCAGTTCCCCAAGTGGACCGACGGCCGCGCCTACAGCCAGGCCCGCGTGCTGCGCGCCCGCCTGCGCTACGCCGGCGAGGTGCGCGCGACCGGCGATGTGGTGGTCGACATGCTGCCGCTGCTGCAGCGCACCGGCTTCGACGCCGTGCAGCTGCGTGATGGCCAGGTTGAAGCCAGCGCCCGCCGCGCGCTGACCATCGTCTCCGAGCATTACCAGGGCGACGTGCACCAGACGCGCCCGCTGTTTTCGAGGGTTCCCGCATGAGCGCCGTTTCGTCCCTTCCGCTGAGCTCTGCATTGCCTGGCGCCCATCCCGCCACGGCAGAGGCTGCTGCGTCCAACGCCATCTCGCTCTACGCCCGTCGCACCGAGGGTTATGAAGAGCGCGTCGAAGCCACCATCGCCCAGCTGCGCCAGGCCGCGCTGGACCATGCCGGCAGCATCGTGCAGGCGACCAGCCTGGGTGCCGAAGACATGGTGCTGACCGACCTGATCGCCAAGCTGAACCTGCCGATCGCCATCGGCACGCTGCAGACCGGCAAGCTGCATGACGAAACGCTGGCCCTGATCCCCGAGATCGAGCAGCGCTACGGGCTGGATGTCGAGATCTACAGCCCGCGCGAAGAGGCCGTGGTGCACTTCGTGCGCCGCAACGGCGAAGACGCGATGTACCAGAGCATCGAGCTGCGCAAGGGCTGCTGCCAGGTCCGCAAGCTCGAGCCGCTGGCCCGCATGCTGCAAAACCGCGAAGCCTGGGTGACCGGCCTGCGCCGTGAACAGAGCGCCAACCGTGGCTCCGTGCCGCTGCGCGAGGTCGAGGCCAACGGCCGCATCAAGTTCAACCCGCTGGCCGACTGGAGTTGGAACGACATCTGGCACTACATCGAGTCGAACGCCGTGCCGTACAACGCATTGCACGACCAGTTCATGCCCAGCATCGGCTGCGCCCCCTGCACCCGCGCGATCGCCGTGGGCGAAGAGTTCCGCGCCGGCCGCTGGTGGTGGGAAGACGAGGCAGCCAAGGAATGCGGCCTGCACGCGGTGCAGCCCAGCACCACCAACCGCGACGAAGCGGTGGCGGCCTGAGCCATGCCCCAGCGCGGCCATGTCATCTTCATCGGCGCCGGCCCGGGTTCGGCTGACCTGATCACGCTGCGTGGCGCCGGTGCGCTGGCCCGCGCCGACGTGGTGCTGTTCGACGCGCTGACCGACCCGGCCCTGCGCGATTTCGCGCCCAAGGCCGAGTGGATCGACGTCGGCAAGCGCGGCTTTTCGACCACCACCGCGCAAACGCGCATCAACGCCTTGCTGGTGGAGCACGCACAAACGGGCGCCCTGGTGGCGCGGCTGAAAGGCGGCGATCCCAGCGTCTTCGGCCGGCTCGAAGAAGAGCTGCAGGCCCTGGCCCAAGCCGGCATCACCAGCGAGGTGATCCCCGGCGTGACGGCCGCGCTGGCCGCGGCGGCCGCCTCGGCCCGCCCGCTCACTCGCCGTGGCAACGGCCGCAGCGTGTCACTGACCACCGCGATGACGCAAGAGCACGAGCTGCACGCCAGCCGCCGGGCCGACACCGAGGTGTTCTACATGGCCGGGCGGCAGCTGGCGATGCTATCGCGCCGCCTGCTCGAAGCCGGCTGGCAGGCCGAAACGCCGGTCAGCGTGGTCTCCCGTGCCGGCTGGCCGGACCAACTGATCAGCGAGCACCAGGTCGGCAGCCTGCCTGCCGCCTGCGTGCTGCACGCGGGTCGCCCTGCGGTGGTCACCGTGGGCGTCGGCGCCGCCAAAGTGGCGCCAAGCTGTCACGAGAGCGAGGATCCTCTCGTCGCCGCCACGCCCTCGTACGAGGGTCATCCCGCCGCCTGAAGGCCCCCAGGCCCTAAAATCCCATGCTTTGCTGCGCGGCGTCTTGCGCGGCGCAGGCCAGGCTTTGAGGTTTCCGCTGGGCGGAGCCGCAAGCCAAGCCCTACTTTCACTTCTCACCCGCACCATGACCCACGTCGTCACCGAAGCCTGCATCCGTTGCAAGTACACCGACTGCGTCGACGTCTGCCCTGTCGACTGCTTCCGCGAAGGCCCGAACTTCCTGACCATCGACCCTGACGAGTGCATCGATTGCGCGGTGTGCATTCCCGAGTGCCCGGTCAACGCCATCCTGCCCGAGGAAGACGTGCCGGCCGACCAGCAGAAATTCATCGCCATCAACGCCGAGCTGGCCAAGGGCTGGCCGAGCATCACCAAGCGCAAGCCCGCGCTGCCCGATGCCGACGAATGGAAAGACCGCACCGGCAAGCTCGACCAGCTGATCCGCTGACCTGTTTGGTCCCTGTCAAAGCCCGCCCGGCCTCAGCCGCGGCGGGCTTTCTTACGTGCGTCCGGGCGGCGACACGATCGCGGCGATAATTCCCATCGCTGCCAGGCGCTGAGCGTGGCAGTCATTCGCTAGGGGTGTTGGCTGGCCTTTCGGGGTCGATGCCGACTGAGAAAAACCCTTTGAACCTGATTGAGGTAATCCTCGCGCAGGGAAGCAGCTCAGATGGCGGCATGCGTTCGCGTGCCGCAAGTCCATCCAGAACCTGCCGCCCTGCGACCGACACGTCGAGTCCCAGATGGCCATGCAGACCGTTTCCCGTTTCACCTTGCACGCACTTGCCTTGGCTGCCGTGCACACCACCTGCGCCGGCCAGGCCGCCGAGCAGGTCACCATCACCGGCCGCATCGAGCCGCTGCCCGCCAGCGTGGCCGGGTTCGGCGACACCGCCCCCAGCAAATCGCCCTTCCAGGCGCTGAGCCTGAGCCGCAGCCTGCTCGAAGACCAGGGCGCCAACGCCTTGTCGGCCCTGACCCGGCTCGACGCCAGCATTGCCGACGCCTACAACGCACCCGGCTACTGGAGCGCGCTGACCGTACGCGGCTTCGTGCTCGACAACCACTACAACTACCTGCGCGACGGCCTGCCGATCAATGCCGAGACCACCATTGCGCTGGAGAACAAGGAGCGCATCGAGGTGCTCAAGGGCACCAGCGGCGCACAGGCCGGCACCAGCGCACCAGGCGGCCTGGCCAACCTGGTGGTCAAGCGGCCGCGGGGCAGCGATCAATCGGTGGTCTATCTCGGCTGGTCCGAACGCGGCAGCCTCAAGGCCGCCACCGACCTGGAGCGCCGTTTCGGCGATGGCGGTGCGCTGGGCCTGCGGCTGAACGCCGCCGTCGAGTCGCTCGATCCGCAGTTGCATGACGCCAAGGGTCAGCGGCATCTGCTGGCGCTGGCCGGCAGTGCGCAACCAACGGCCGATCGCCGCTTCGACGCCGAGATCGAGATCAGCCACCAGTCGCAACCCAGCATGCCGGGCTTCAGCATGCTCGGCAACCGCGTGCCCTCGGCGCACGACATCGACCCGCGCCTGAACCTCAACAACCAGGCCTGGTCGAAGCCCGTTGTCTTCGACGGCACCACCGCCAGCCTGCGCTGGACCGAGACCCTCGGTGCCGACTGGCAACTGCAGGCTCAAGTCATGAGCCAGCGGCTTCGCACCGATGACCGCATCGCCTTCCCCTATGGCTGCACGGCCGAGGCGCAGTGGGACCGCTACTGCAGTGACGGCAGCTTCGACCTCTACGACTACCGCAGCGAAAACGAACGCCGCGACACCCTGGCCGGTTCATTGACGCTCAATGGCCGCGCGCAGTGGTGGGGCCTGACGCACCGGCTGTCGACCGGGCTGCAGTGGAGCGACTTCCGCCTGCACCCCAACGAGCAGATCTACCAATGGGCAGGCATCGGCCAGATCGACGGCAGCGTGCAAGTCGACGCCCCGGTGCCTGAGCCCTACACCACCGCCGGTCGCCACGAGCGCAGCACCGAGCTGCACCTGCGCGACCATTTGGCACTCACCCAGGACACCGGGCTGTGGCTCGGTCTGCGTCACAGCGCTTTGGATCGGTCGAGCGAAGCCACCGGCACCGACTACCGCCAATCCTTCACCACGCCCTGGGTCGCCTTGAGCCACCAATGGACCGACGCGCTGCTCGTTTACGGCAGCTGGGGCCAGGGCGTGGAGAGCGACGTCGCGCCAAACCTGCCCAACTACACCAATGCAGGCCAGCCGCTGCCGGCCCTGAAGAGCGAGCAGGTCGAACTGGGCCTGAAGTACTCGCAAGCGAACTGGAACGCCAGCCTCACCGCCTTCGACATTCGCCGGCCGATGCCGCTGGACCTGTGCGACGACGCCGGCACCTGCACCCACCGCGTTGACGGCAACGCCCGCCACCGCGGCCTCGAAGCCAGCGGCGAGCTGCATTCGGGTCAGCTGACTTTGCAAGCCAGCGGCATGTGGCTGCGCGCTCGTCGTGAAGGCGCCACCAATGAAGCGGACAACGGCCTCACGCCGCCCAACGTCGCCGAACGCAGCGCCCGCCTGATGGCCGGCTGGCAGTTCACCGAGATCCCGGGCCTCAACGCCCAGGCCAGCCTGAGCTACGAAGGCCCGCGTTATGTGCTGCCCGACAACAGCGCACGCATCCCAGGCTGGACCACCGTCGGCCTGGCCGCGCGCTACGCCACGCGCGCCATGGGCCACGAGTGGCTGCTGCGTGCGGGTGTCGACAACCTGTTCAACCGTCGCGCCTGGCGCGAGAGCCCTTACCAGTTCAGCCATGCGTACCTCTATCCGTTGGAGCCACGCAGCTTTCGCATCTCTTTGCAGACCAGCTTGTAAGGCACCCAAAATTCTGTCTATAATCTGAGGCTTCACTTCCCCGATAGCTCAGTTGGTAGAGCGCCGGACTGTTAATCCGTAGGTCCCTGGTTCGAGCCCAGGTCGGGGAGCCAAACAAAGCCAGCAATGGCACCCAGAAAGCCCAGCCCTCACCGGTTGGGCTTTTTGCTTTGTGAGGCGGCGTTCGGTGCTAAAGGCGGATGGGCGGATGGGCGGGAGTGCAACTTGCCGCCGCTGCGAGGCTGGGGGACTTTCACCTCACATCACCGCAGCGCGCCATCACCATGGAGCCTTCGTGCAACGCATCCGAAACGCTCGCCCATGAGCCGGGTGAGGTGCCGCTGCCGTCGCTGCAGGCCTACCGGCACCAGCGCGCAATGGGCTTTCTCTACGAGCGGACCAAGGTCGGACCGGTCTACTACGCGCTGGCCACGCTGTTGACCGCCTGGGTGGGCGGCTATTTTTCGCCGCTGCGCGCCATCAGCTGGGCACCTGTGCTGGCCTTCGCGGTGATCTGGTACCTGCGGCGTGCTCACCGTCTGCCGCCGGAGCCCTTCAGTGAACAGCAGGCGCGCCGCTGGTGGCGCCACCATTGGTGGTCGGTGCAGATCGCCTGTGCCGTCTGGTGCGTCGAGTTGTACGTCGTCGGCACCATCGAGCAAGGACTGACGCCGGCGATGTTCATCGTATCGCTGGCCACCGTTGCCCTTGGGACGGCCGCTTGCGAGATCGCCACCGCGGACAAGCACAACCCGGCGATCGCGGTCTTGCTGCTCCAGGCACCCGCGCTGCTGCTGCTCGCCTTTCAGTTCCCGGCGCTGCGCAGCCTGGGGCTCACGATGGGGATCTACGGCGCCTATCTGCTGGGAACGCAGTTGAAGCGCCGGGTCGCAGAGTTCGACAGCGAAATGGCGCTCGAACACGAGCTGTTGACCCACCGCGCCGAGCTGGATCGCATGGCACGGCTCGACGCGCTGACCGGGCTGGCCAATCGCCGCGAGTACCAGAGCGTGCTGGGCTGGGCCTGGAACAATGCGCGGCGATCCCAATCCCCGCTGGCGTTGCTGGTGGCTGATCTCGACCACTTCAAGACAGTCAACGACCGCCACGGCCACGCCGGTGGGGACGCCTGCTTGAAACACGTGGCCTTGACGCTGCAGTCGCAGTTCCGCCGATCGACGGACTTGGTCGCGCGCATCGGCGGCGAAGAGTTCGTGGCGCTGCTGCCCAATGCGTCGGCCGAAGAGGCCAACGATCTGGCACAACGCTGCCGCGCGGCGATCGAAGAGTCACCCACGCGCTACGCGGGTCACACGATTGCGCTGACAACCAGCATCGGCGTGGGCGCGGTCGACTGGCGCATTGACACGAGCGCCGAGGCCTTCTTCTCGCGCGTCGACGCCGCTTGCTACGAGGCCAAGCGCAGCGGCCGCAACCGGGTGGTCATGGCCCAGGCTGCGGCCGAGATGCCCAGGTCCGACAGCGTCGCGCGCGAGCCCATCGGCACCGAGGCTTTCCACCGCGTCCAGCCGGGCTGACCGACGCGACCCCGCCGCCCCTTAACGCCTGACCCTGCCGTATTCCGCCAGCATGGTGAGATCGACAAACGTCGACCCGGTGTGCTTGTGCGGCCCGAAGCTGACGTTGAAGCCGCCGAAGCTGGTGTCGATCGATTCCAGGCCGGCAATGAAGGCCTCGACGCTGGTACCGCCATGCATGCGCTTCAGGCCTTCGCAGAACACCTTGGCCGCCACATAGCCTTCCATGCTCGAGTAGTTCGGCTGCGAACCGGCCGCCGTGCTGGCGGTCAGGTACTCGCGCGACAGGCCAGTGACGGCGGCAAACGGGTACGGAACGACCTGGCTGACCACCACGCCGCGGCTGTCCTCGCCCAGTTCGTCGGACAAGGCCTTCGTGCCCACGAACGACACGTTGTAGAAGGTGCCGCCGTAGCCTGCCTTGCGCGCTTCGCGGATGAAGGCGGCGCATGCCTTGTAGGCGCTGATCTGAACCACCGCATCGGGGCGCGCCTTGACGATCGCCGCCACCGCCTCGTCCACCGCCACGGTGTTGCGCTCTACAGTGCCAAGCCCGACCGGCGCCAGGCTGCGCGCCTGCAGCGCACGCGTCACGCCCGCCAGACCGGCCTTGCCGTAGCTGTCGTTCTGATAGAACACTGCAATCTTTTGCATCCCGAGCGAGGTCACGTGCTTGACGATCTCGGCGGTCTCGTCGAAGTACGACGCACGAACGTGGAAGGCATAGCGGCTGAAGGGGTCGCGCAGCCCCTGGGCACCGGTGAACGGCGCGAAGAACGGCACCTTCGCCGCGTTGGCCAGCGGCAGCGCCATCAGGCTGGTGGGCGTGCCCACGTAGCCGAACAGTGCGAAGACCCCGGCATCGATCAGCTTCTTGGTGTTGGCCTCGCAGCGATCGGGCTCGTAGCCATCGTCGAGCGTCTGCAGCTCGATCTGCCGCCCGTCGATCCCGCCCGCGGCGTTGACGCCGTCGAAGTACATCCGGGCGCCGAGGTTCATCTGAATGCCCAGCTGCGCAGCCGGCCCGCTGAATGCGGCCGACTGCCCCAGTACCAGGCGGCTGCCGGTGGCATGCGAGCGCAAGCCCGTGCCACAGAAAAGTCCGGCCGCCAACCCTTGAAGGGTCTGGCGGCGTGTCCAGGTTCTTTTATTCATGCGATACCCTCACACAACCGAGACGATGGACGCAACAGCGGCACCCGCAGCAACGTTCCGCCAAGACAACGCATTAGGACACCTTGCTTCGCGCCCGTCGATAGGCGCTCACCGCGCGGTCGTGACGTTTTGTGGCCGCAATACGAAGCGGCGCCCTGCTTCGTGATTTCTTGGCGGACCGGTCGCTCGCTTCCGTCGCCCGCTGGAACTTCGACGACTGCAGCTATCCTTGCTGACCCAATCCGGGCGACTTCTGCTGGCTTCGACCGAAGACCAGCCTTTTCTCGTGCTCACTGGCACCCTGCCCCCATTCGCTGATATGCAGCACCTGTTCGGCGATGCCGTCACCGACCCGTTCGGCCGGACCTGGCCCTGCGACCCTCAACCCACGGCAACGCGATGACCTTAGCCTGGTTGCGCGGGGGCCTCACTGGCCTGCTCCTGGCGCTGAACACCGTGGCCGTCTTCTCGCTGATGTTGCCGCTGGCGCTGGCGAAGCTGGTGCTGCCAGCCGGCGCGCTGCGCGTTGGCTGCGACAAGGTCTTGAACGGCCTGGCGTCGCGCTGGGTGGCGGTGAACAACGCGTGGCTTGCCGCGGCCGATTCGAGCCCGTGGCTGACCAGCGGGCTCGAGGGGCTGAACCCGCGCGGCTGGTACCTGGTCTCCAGCAACCACCAGAGCTGGGTCGACATCCTCGTGCTGCAGCGCGTCTTCCACGGCCGCATCCCGTTCCTGAAGTTTTTCCTGAAGCGCGAGCTGATCTGGGTGCCGGTGATCGGCCTGGCCTGGTGGGCGCTGGACTTTCCGTTCATGCACCGTGGCCGCGGCACCGGCCGCGATGACCTGGCCACCACGCGCCGCGCCTGCGAGAAGTTCAAGCGCATTCCCACGGCGGTCATCAACTTCGCCGAGGGCACGCGCTTCACCGCGGCCAAGCACGCCGAGCAACGCAGCCCCTACCGCCACCTGCTGGTGCCCAAGTCCGGCGGCCTGGGCGTGGCGCTGGCGACGATGGGCGAGCAGTTCGAAGCACTGCTGGACGTGACCATCATCTACCCCGACGGCGCGCCCCGCTTCTGGGACCTGCTGTGCGCACGGGCCGGCGCCGTCGAGGTACATGTCCGTCAGCGCGAAGTGCCTGCCGACGTGGTGGCCGGTGATCTTGTCCGCGACAAGGCCTATCGCAAGCGCGTCCGCGCCTGGGTCGACGAGCAGTGGGCTGACAAAGACCAGCTCATCGACACTCGGCTCGCCCGGCCCGGCACCGGCCAGGCTCCGCACGCGCCAGGCGCATCGCCGCAGGGCCAGCCAGTCGCGCGCTGAGGCTGCGCCGCCCGGTCAATCGGGCCGCTCCATCCCTGCTGCCACAGGCGCGGCTTGGTGCTCTTGATGCCGACGCCTGCGCAGCAAGTACCACGCCGCCGGAATGACCAGCATGCTGAGCAGCGGCGCCGTCACCATGCCGCCGACCATCGGCGCGGCAATCCGCGTCATGACCTCTGACCCGGTGCCGCCACCCCACATGATCGGCAGCAGGCCGGCCATCACCACCGCCACCGTCATCGCCTTCGGCCGCACACGCAAGACAGCGCCCTCGCGGATGGCGGCGAGCAGCGTCTGCTCGTTGTCGGGTTCACCAGCCGCGAGCCGCCTTTGCAGTGCATGGTTCAGGTAGACCTGCATCACCACGCCAAACTCGGCCGCCACGCCGGCCAGCGCAATGAAACCGACCGCCGTGGCCACCGACACCGCATGTCCAAGCGCCCACACCAGCCAGAAGCCGCCGACGAGTGAAAACGGTACCGCCGCCATCACCAGCACCGCCTCGCCCGCCGAGCGAAACAGCAGGTAGAGCAAGACGAAGATGACGGCCAGCGTCGCCGGTACGACGAGCTTGAGCCGTTCGGTTGCGCGTTCGAGGTACTCGAACTGCCCCGACCACGACACCGCGTAGCCGGCCGGCAGCGCCACCTGTTGCGACACCGCGGCCTGCATGTCGCGCACCACCGAGCGCAGGTCGCGCCCGCGCACGTCCACATACACCCAGCCCGAGAGCCGTGCGTTCTCGCTGCGCAGCATCGGCGGCCCTTCTTCGAGCGCCACCCGCGCCACGTCCTTCAGCAGCACCGTCGCGCCAGTCGGCGTGACGAACGGCAGCTCGCGCAACCGCTCCAGCGAATCGCGGATCTCGCGCGAGTAGCGGACATTGATCGGGAACCGCTCGCGCCCCTGGATCACCTCGCCGACGTTGTCGCCGCCAATCGCCGTCGAGACCACCGCCTGCACATCGGCCACGGCCAGGCCGTAGCGCGCCGCAGCGAGCCTGTCCACGTCGACGTCGATGTAGTGGCCGCCGGTGAGCCGCTCGGCCAGTGCCGACGAGACGCCGGGCACGTTCTTCACCGCCGCCTCGGTCTGGCCCGCCAGCCGGTCAATGGTCGCCAGGTCCGCCCCGGCCACCTTGATGCCCACCGGGCTCTTTACGCCAGTGGCCAGCATGTCGATGCGGTTGCGGATCGGCGGCACCCAGATGTTCGACAAGCCGGGCACCTTCACCGTGCGGTCCAGCTCCTCGACCAGCTTGTCGGGCGTCATCCCGGCTCGCCATTGGTCGCGGGGCTTGAACTGGACCGTGGTCTCGAACATCTCCAGCGGCGCCGGGTCGGTCGCGGTGTCGGCACGCCCGGCCTTGCCGAAGACACGCGCCACCTCCGGCACCGACTTGATCAAGCGATCGGTCTGCTGCAACAGCTCGGCCGCCTTCGAGGCAGACAGCCCCGGCAGCGCCGAAGGCATGTAGAGCAGATCGCCTTCATCGAGCGGCGGCAGGAACTCACCACCCAGCCGGGAGAGCGGGATCGCCGTCAAGGCCAGCACGATGGCCGCGACCACCAGCGTGGCCGCAGGAAACCGCAGCACCGCATCGAGCAGCGGCCGGTAGACCGCCATCAGCCAGCGGTTGAGCGGGTTGCTGGCCTCGCTTGGAATGTGCCCGCGGATCAAGTAGCCCATCAGCACCGGCACCAGCGTGATCGACAGGCCGGCAGCGGCGGCCATCGCATAGGTCTTGGTGAACGCCAGCGGCGAGAACAAACGCCCCTCCTGCGCCTCCAGCGTGAAGACTGGCACGAATGACAGCGTGATCACCAGCAGCGAGAAGAACAGCGCCGGCCCGACCTCGCTCGCCGATTCGCCGACGAGCTGCCAGCGTTGCGCGAGCGTCGGCGGCTGGCCTTGCTCGGCCTCAAAGGTTTCGAGGTGCCGGTGTGTGTTCTCGATCAACACGATCGCCGCATCGACCATCGCCCCCAACGCAATGGCGATGCCGCCCAGGCTGAGGATGTTCGCGCTGACGCCCTGCTGATGCATCACGACGAAGGCCGCCAGCACGCCCACCGGCAGCGTCACCACCGCGACGAAGGCCGAACGCAGGTGGAACAGAAAGACCGCGCAGACCAGCGCGACGACGATGAACTCCTCGATCAGCTTGTCGCGCAGGTTCTCGACCGCGCGGTCGATGAGCAGCGAGCGGTCGTAGGTCGGAACGATCTCGACACCCTTCGGCAGGCTTGCGGTCAGCGACTGCAGCTTCGCCTTCACGGCCTCGATGGTGGTCCTGGCGTTCTTGCCGGAGCGCATCACCACCACGCCACCGGTCACTTCGCCTTGCCCATCCAGTTCGGCAATGCCGCGCCGCATCTCGGGCCCGATCTGCACGAAGGCAACATCACGCAGCAGCACCGGCGTCGCGCCAGTCACCGACAACGGGATGCTGCGCAAGTCGTCGAGTGAGCTCAGGAAGCCGCGCGAGCGCACCATGTACTCGGTCTCTGCCATCTCGACGACCGAGCCGCCCGAGGCCTGGTTGGCCTTGCGGATCGCCTCCACCACCGCCGCCTGAGAGACACCGAGTGCCCGCATCCTGTCCGGGTCGAGCACGACCTGGTACTGCTTGACCATGCCGCCGATGCTCGCGACCTCGGCCACCTCCGGCACGGTCTTCAGCTCGTACTTCAGGAACCAGTCGTTCAGCGCGCGCAGCTGGCTGATGTCGTTGCGGCCAGTGCGGTCGACCAATGCGTATTCGTAGACCCAGCCGACGCCAGTCGCGTCCGGCCCGAGCGCTGCGTTCGCCCCGGCGGGCAGCCTGCTCTGCACCTGGCTGAGGTACTCGACGACACGCGAGCGGGCCCAGTACGGGTCGGTCTTGTCGTCGAACAGCACATAAACGAACGAGTCGCCGAAGAACGAGTAACCGCGCACCGTCTTCGCGCCCGGGACGCTGAGCATCGTCGTCGTCAGCGGGTAGGTGACCAGGTCTTCAACGACCTGCGGTGCCTTGCCCGGATACGGCGTGCGGATGATGACCTGCGTGTCGGACAGGTCCGGCAGTGCGTCCAACGGCGTCTTGGCGATCGACCACACGCCCACGGCGACGAGGAACGCCGTCGCGATGAGTACCAGGAACCGGTTGAGCACCGACCAGCGGATGACGGCGACAATCACTTGGCGCCCTCCGCCGGCGTGGCCATGCGGTCCAGCACCGAACGCAGCCGGGCCTCGGAGTCGACCAGGAACTGGCCACTGGCCACGACCTCGTCGCCCTCCTTCAGGCCTTCGACGACCTCCAGCGTATCGCCCAGATCGGCGCCGAGCTTCAGCGTACGGGGCTCGAACGTGCCGCCGCTCTTTCGAACGATGGCGACCACCCGCGTGCCGGTGCGGATGACCGCTTCGGACGGCACGACCAGGCGAGAAACGGTGGGGTTTGCCACCTGCAGCCGAAGCAGCATGCCTGGGATCAACCGGCCGCCCCTGTTGTCGACCTCGAAGCGGGCTTGCAGCGTGCGCGTGGCTGCGTTCACCTGCGGCAGGATCTCCTTCAACTCGCCGTTGAACGTCTGCGACGGGTCGGCCTGCAACACCGCCTCCACCTTCTGGCCGCGCGCCAACCGCGTCGCCTGAGCCTCCGGCACCTCGGCCACGGCCCAGACCTTGTCGAGGCCAGCGATGCGGAACAGTGTCATACCGGGCGACACGGCCACGCCTTCGCGCACCCCGAGTTCGGCCACCACGCCATTCACCGGCGCCACCAGCGTGAAGCGGGCCTGCGGCGTGACGCCTTCCTCCACTTGGCGGACCAGTTCAGGCGGGATCGACATCGCGCGAGTACGCTCGCGCGCCGCGCTGAGCAGGTCGGCCGACGCACCCGCGCGCTTCAGCGCGAGCAGCTCGTTCAGCGGGCCCAACCAGTCAGGCGCGAAGATGGTTGCCAGGGCCTGGCCTTGGCGCACCCGTTCCATCGGTGCGCGCACCGACAGGCGTTCGACCCAGCCCGACACCCGCGACTGCACGGCGACGCTCGAGCGCTCGTCGAACTGCACGGTGCCCACCGCGTCGAACGTCGAGGCCACTTCCGTGCGCTTCACCATGGCCGTGCGAATGCCGAGGTTCTGCTGCACCTGCGGGCTGATCTTGACGCCAGCACCGCCACCCGAGCCGTCGCCCTCGTCCTCATAGACCGGCTGCAGTTGCATGTCCATGAAGGGCGACTTGCCGGGCTTGTCGAACTTCTGGCCCGGCACCATCGGGTCGTGCCAGTAAAGGACCTTGCGCGGCGTGGAGGCCGCCGGCTGCGAAGTGGCCACAGGCGCCGATGAAGGCTCAGCGGCCCGATGGCCAAGGTAGAACGACACGGCGGCGATGCCGATCGCTGCAACCATGGCGAAGGCAGTCATCACAACGCGGTTCATGGCTCGACCCCTGCGCCCATCGGCTTGAAGTTCAGTTGGGCCATGGTCTTGGCCAGGTCGCGTTCGAGCGTGAGCAGCTTGCGCTGCGCCTGCACCTCAGCGTGGCGGGCCTCGAACAGCATCATCAGGCTCGCCTGGTTCGAGCCATAGGCCGCAAGTGCAGTGGCACTGCGCTGCTGCGCCGGCACCAGCACTGCGGTGCGGTAGCGGTCGGTGCGCGCCTGTAGCCGCTCTGCATCGCTGGCAAGCGCGGCGTACTCACCCGCCGCGGCGCGCTGGGCTTCGTCCAGCTCCGCTGCGGCCTGGTCGACCAATGCCTGCTTGGCAGCGGTCTCCCGGTCCTGGCGCGCAGCGGGTGCCACCGTCAGCGGAATGCTGACGCCAAACGACACCATGTCGGGGAAACCGGTGCGTTGCCCGTACGAGAGCGCCCAGGTCCAGTTCGGCCTGCGGTTCAGCCGCGCCGTGGCCAACTCTTGCCGCGCAAGGTCGAGCTCTCGCTGCTTGACGATGACCGTGGGATGAAGGGACACGAACTGCGTGGGCGTTGGCTTGCCCAACTGCGGTGGCGCGCTCAGCTCCGCCACCGCCACACCGACCCAGCGCTGCAAAGCGGCCTCGGCCGCGGCCTGCTGCTGGCGAGTCTCTTCCGATTCGTCCTCGGCCATGCCCAGCGAACTCGTCAGCGCCAACACCTCGGCGCCGCTGCCGGCGGGCGTGGCCAGCCGCCCTCTTCCCGCCTCGAGTTCTTCGTGCGCATGGTGCTCGGTCAGCCGCATGAGCTTCAGCGCTTCGCCCGCGTAGTACGCGTCCAGGTACGCCAGCGCCGTCTGCAGCCGTGTGTCCGCCGCGGCCACCTGCGCCATCGCCCGCTCGCGGTCCGCCACGGCTGTCGCTGTCGCTTCACGGACCGCACGCTTGTCCGCAGAGACCCACTCCTGCGCGACGCCGATGCGCTTCATCGTCATGCCGTCGGCCGTCGTGCTGAAGCGGTCGGCGCCCGCCACCGGCAGGTTGTCGATGCCGGCACTGAGCACCGGGTCGGGCTGCTGTCCGGCTGCGCGGGCCATCTCGGCGGCGCCTTGCGCGCCGGCACGCGCAGCTCGGGCCATGGACGAACGTTGAACGGCCAGGCCCATGGCCTGGTCGAGCGTCAGGGGTGCCGCCACCGCCCAGGCGGCCGGCAGCAAGGCGCCCGCCATCGCGGCGGTACGCAAGAGGCGTAGAGACATCGAAGCTCCGAGGACGAACGGGAACAAGGCTGGTGGGCGGACGCGCCGCACCAGCACCGGTCAGTCGACGGAGCGGGTCAGACCCGAAGTCTCAGCGTGGAGAGAAAGAGTGGATCCGGGGGCGGTTGCCCTTCGGAGGTGGCGGTCGGCGGTACTGCACAGCGCGGGGCGTCTGTCGCGAGCACGAGAGGGTGCTCGATCACCTGCACGACAGCGGGCTGGCTCGCCGCCGGCGGCTTCACCGCCTCGAAGGCCTTGCCCGACTGCGCCGAATGCTCATGGCACAGCGCCGGCTGAACCGGATCCATGCCCTGGCAAGGCACACCGTCCTGCGCCATCGCAGCCATGGCTTCGACGTCCCCCTGCTGCGGGCACACATAGCGCGCGAGCGCCAGCTGCGAGAACAGCAGCGACAGCACCACGAAGAACGCGGTGGTCAGGCGGTGGGAGCGGCGTCGCAGCATGAGGAACTTCAGTCTAGCGCCCGGTTGGCCGGAATGGGTGACCAGGGCTTGCGATCCATCAGTTACTTGACGATTTCGAGGGCGGTCACGGTGATCGCACCGTTGACCCTGTCGGCCGTGAACCGGACCTTGTCGCCCGGCTTCACGCTGCCCAGCAGCTCGGCGTCGGCGACCTTGAAGACCATCGTCATGCCTGGCATGTCGAGGTTGGCAATCGGGCCGTGCTTGAGCGTGACCTTGCCTTGCTCCTTGTCGATCTTGCGGACTTCGCCGTCGGCCATGGCGCCGGCAGCTGCCGATGCTGCGGCCACCGGGGCCGCAACGGTTGATTGCGCATAGGTCGGGGCTGCCAGCGCGAAGAACGCAAAGGCCGCTGCGCAGAAGGTGGTGGTGAGGTTCATCAGAGAAGCCCTTGAGGCGTTGAGGCTGAAGTTCACTTGACGACCAGTTTGCCGACCATGCCGGCCTCGAAGTGGCCGGGGATCAGGCAGGCGAACTGGTATTCGCCCGCCTGGGTGAATTGCCAGACGATCTCGCCCTTCGCACCGGGCTTCACGTGGGCCATGTTCGCGTCGGCGTGTTCCATTTCGGGAAATTTCCTCATCAGTTCAGCATGCTCTTTCAGCTCCTGCGTCGTGCCCAGCACCATCTCGTGCAACTGGCGCCCGCTATTGCTGACGACGAACTTCACCGTCTCGCCGCGGCGGATCAGCACGTCCGACGGCGTGAAGCGAAAGGCGTCGCTCATGTCGACCTGGATCGTGCGCGTGACCTTCTTCGGGTCACCCTCGCGGCCGAACGCACGGCTTTCGACCTTCGTGGTGTCGTAGCTGCGTGGTTTCGCGGCGTGGCTTTCATCGCCGTGCGCGATTGCGCCACCAACGAAAGCGGACAGAGCCCAGGCCAAGCCGGCCCGTTTGCTGAATCTCATCGTCTACTCCTTCTCAATGGCCTGTGTGGCCGGTCGGCTTGCGAATCTGCAGCGTGTTGGCGTCGGCCTTCGCGGCAGGCGCGCGGACGGGCTCGGGCGCCTCGGCCGTGTACTCACTGGCCAGCGTGCCGGCGGGATGCTTGTACGGGCCGGGGTCTTGGTAGTCGCCGCGCGCCACATCGTCACGAACCTTGACGACGCTGAACATGCCGCCCATGCCGATCGGGCCGAACGGCCCCTGCCCGGTCATCATCGGCAAGGTGTTGTCGGGGATGGGCATCTGCATCTCGGCCATGTCGTGCATGCCCTTGTCGCCCATCACCATGTAGTCGGGCACCAGGCTAGTGATCTTCTTCGCGACATCGCGGTGATCCACGCCGATCATCGTCGGCACGTTGTGGCCCATCGCGTTCATCGTGTGGTGCGACTTGTGGCAGTGGATCGCCCAGTCACCGGCCAGCGCGTTGAACTCGATCGCGCGCATCTGGCCGACGGCGATGTCGGTCGTCACCTCGGGCCAGCGCGCGCTCTTGGGCACCCAGCCACCATCGGTGCCGGTGACCTCGAAGTGCGGGCCGTGCATGTGGATCGGGTGGTTGGTCATCGTCAGGTTGCCGACGCGGATGCGCACACGATCGCCCGTGCGCGCGACGAACGGGTCGATGCCCGGGAAGGCGCGGCTGTTCCAGGTCCAAAGATTGAAGTCGAGCATCGTGTTGACGCGCGGCGTGGCGCTGCCGGGCTCGACGTCGTAGGCGTTGAGGATGAAGCCGAAGTCGCGGTCGACCTTCATCTGCCGCGCATCTTTCGGGTGCACGATGAACAGGCCCATCATCCCCATCGCCATCTGCACCGTCTCGTCGGCATGCGGGTGGTACATGAAGGTGCCCGGGCGTTGCAGCACGAACTCGTACATGAAGGTCTTGCCCACCGCGATGGGTGGCTGCGACAAGCCGGTCACGCCATCCATGCCCGAGGGCAGCAAGACGCCATGCCAATGCACGCTGGTGACCTCGGGCAGTTTGTTGGTCACGAAGATGCGCACCCGGTCGCCTTCGACCGCCTCGATCGTCGGCCCTGGACTGGTGCCGTTGTAGCCCCAGAGGTTGGCTTTCATGCCGGGGGCGATCTCGCGCACCACCGGCTCGGCGACGAGGTGGAACTCCTTGACGCCGTCTTTCATGCGCCAGGGCAGCGACCAGCCGTTGAGGGTCACCATCGGCAGGTAGGGGCGGCCATTGGGTGGCGGGGGCGGCAGCTGGGTTGCGGCCGAGGTCTGGAGCACGGCCTCGGGCAAGGCCGCGGCGCCAACGCGGCTGACGGCGGCAGCACCCAGCAAGGTGGCGCCCGCCGCATGGAAAAAGTTTCTGCGATTGGTCATGGTGGTTCTCTGCCCTTCAATGGCCGGCCGGCAAGGCGGCAGTCGGCTTGGAGGGCGACAGGGCGGGGCCTGCACCGGGCGAGCGCCCCGTGAGTGCGGTCTGCAGGCGGGTTTCGGCCACCCAGTGGTCGCGAAGCGCCTCCACCGCGCCGGTCACACCCGCGATCTGGTCGCGCGCGTCGGCCAGCAGGTCGAACACGCTGGACAGCATGCCGTTGTAGCGCAGCAGGTTTTCGTCGGAGATGCGCTTGCGCAGTGGCACCACCTCGTCGCGGTAGTGCATGGCCAAGTCATAGGCGGTGCGGTAAGCAGAGTAGGCCTCACGCGCCTCGGAGCGCGCATTGAGCGCGACCGCCGCGGTGCGGTGGACCGCCTGCATGTAGGTCGCCTCGGCGCGTGCCACGCGGGTCGAGCCGAAGTCGAACAGCGGCAGTTCGAGCTCGATCTCGTAGCCCCGTTTGTGCGGCTCGCCGGTGCTGCTCTGGTTCTGGTAGCCGGCGTGCAGCACGTTGATGAAACGTGTCGCCTTCGACAGCCCGAGCGACTTCGCGGTGGCCTCGGTGGCGCGCCTGGCCATCAGCACATCCAGGCGCTTGTCCATCGCCGTCTGCTCGGCGTCTTTCGGCTCGGCCGGCGTGTCGGGGAGATCCGGCAGCCGGTCGGGCAGCTTGAAGTCGAGCTGGTCGCCGCTGAGGCCCAGCACGCGGATGAGCTGCTCGCGTGTGGCCACAGCCTGGTGCTTCGCGCGCGCCAGTTGCATCGTCGCGTCGGAGTAGAACGCCTGTTCGCGCATCTGGTCGAGCGGGCTGAAGTTGCCCGCGGCTCGCATGCGTTGGGCGAGCTCGTTCGAGGCATCGGCCGCCTCTTTGACCTGGCCGTGGTACCCGGCCAATTGCTCAGCGGCCACTGCTTCGAAGAACGCCACGCGGGCCTCGGCCGCGACGCCAACCGTCTCGTAGGCCGCCTGCAGCTGCGTTTGCTCGAAGCGCTGCTGTTCGGCCTCGCGGGCGAGCGGCATCGTCAGCAGCCCCAGCACGTCGAAGACGACTGCGCGGTCGATCTCGACCACGCCGCCGCCGCTCAGCCGGCCAAAGCTGAACGAGGGGTTGGCGAGCCGGCCAGCGCGCACGAGGTCGGCTTCGGCGATGCCCAGTTCGGCATAGCCAGCTTGCAGACCACGGTTGTTCAGCAACGCGATCTCGACGGCGCTGTCGGCCGTCAACGGTTGCTTCAGCAGCTCGGCCACATGTGCGCCGGCAGCGTCGGCCTGCTCAGGCGTGAGCTGTAGCGTGGGCGCTTGGCCGACTCGGTCTTTCGTCATTTGCTCGACGGTGCCGAAGCCGCCGTCTGGCGAAAACGAGGCGCAGCCGGCGAGCAGCAAGGCTGCCAACGCCGTCGCGCTCAGGCGTGCGGCGCGTGGCGCTCGCCCGTTGGGAAGTCTTTTCATGTTTCGAAGTCATCTGATGCGCCGGCCATGGCGGCCAGCCGTCGCTCGGGCCAGTGGCACGAGCGCCATCAGGCCTCCTCACACGGAGGCCTCAATGGGTCAGATGCTTCGAGGAGGTCGCTCTTGCCCGTCCGACAGAAAGCGCGGGGCAGGTGCCCAGATGTCTGGGAAAGAGGCTGTCGCCTGGTCGTGCGGCGGCGGCACGCTGGGCATCGTGCTCAGCAATGGTGGCGCCGAACAGCAGGCCGAGCACAGGTTGCACTTGTCGTGGCCCATCGGGCCTTTGCCATCGTGACCGCTGCCGTGGTGACCACCGGCCGCGTGATCGTGCTGTGCATGGTCGTGTGCGGCATCGACGGCGTCGCCATGGTCGCCAGCATGATGATTCGCCATCCGCATCTCGCTGTGCATGCCCGCGCTCGCAGGCGAGCACAGCATGGCTGCAGCCATCGTGCCCCGAACCGGGAGCAGCGCAGCAAGCAGCAGCAGGAGCCAGAGACGAAGGACTTTCACGACGCGCAGATTAGCAGAAGGACGTTGTCCACAAGGTGGAATGCGCACAGTCTGGACCTTGCCCCCATGGCAAGGTCAAGCGGGAAGTGCCGGCTGACCAGACGGCCGGTTCGCCACTACATTGCTCGCCATGAAAACCCCTACCGCCCTCTCGCTGCTGCTGACCCTGGCCATCGGCGTTGCCGGTGCCGCCGAAGCCGACCTCGTCTCCATCGCCTGGGGCGCCGACGGCCGCTTTGCGCATGAAGCCACGGTGCCGCCGTCCAAGTTCGTCGAGGTCTGCGGCAAGCTGCCGGCCGGCACGAACGTCGATTGGAGCTTCGACGCGGCCGCCCCGCTGAACTTCAACATCCACTTCCACGAAGGCAAGCAGGTCCGATTTCCGGCCAAGCAGGACCAGGTCGCCAAGGCCGACGGCACGCTGCGCGCCGAGGTGGATCAAGACTATTGCTGGATGTGGACGAACAAAACCGCCCGTGCCGCGACGCTGAAGCTGTCGCTCAAGCGCACCGAGACGCGATGAGCCCATGGCCATGCCGCGCAACTGACGCAGCATGGCGATGTTGACTTTCATCAAGCTGCCGTTGCCAGGCGCTTGACCTTCCAACGGCGGCAAGGCGCACATTGGGTCATCGACCACCCTCGGAGACCCAGCGATGCTTGCCTACCGCGTTGACGACATGACCTGCGGCCACTGCGCCAGCACCATCACCAAAGCCATCCGCACCGTGGACGCCGGCGCCAAGATCGAGGTGGACATCGGCCAGAAGCTGGTGCGCGTCGAGCCCACCGAAGCGGACGCCGAGACCTTGAGCGATGCGATCAAGGAAGCGGGCTACACACCCGTGCCCCAAGTGCCGGAGCTGGCAGCGACCACGGCCGCACCGAAGGCGGGCGGGTGCTGCGGCTGCTGCCGCTGATGGCAGCCTGTCGCCCGGCGGATTGACGCACGTCAAGCCGCCGCTGGCGATGGGGTCCATCCTGAAGGCCGTTGCCAAGGAGATGACGAACATGCCGCGCACCATCCGCCCGGTGCGCCAGGGGTCTCGCCCGTTGCGCCGCCCTCGCCCACCCAGATGGACGACCAGATGAAGGCGATGCGCGAGATGCACGAGAAGATGATGGCCGCCAAGACACCCGAGGCGCGCGCCGCCCTGATGAAGGACCACATAAAGACCATGCAGGACGGTATGGGGATGATGGGCCGCATGAAGGACGGCATGGGTGGCGACATGCGCATGGGCCCGCAGATGATGGGCAAGCGCATGGACATGATGGAAATGATGATGCAGATGATGATGGACCGCGAGGCGGGCCGCCCACCGGCCAGCAACTGAACGCGGGTTCGTCACCAGGATCGCGCGGCGCGGCCGGCGCTTGACCTTCCCACGACGTCAAGGTCGAGACTTCGCGCGACAACAGGAGCGCGCCATGACGTCACCCGACCCTGATCGCCACCATCAGCCCCACCACGCAGGTCATGAGGGCCACCCGCCCCCGCCGGCCACCCACGTGATGTCCGACGGCACGGTGATGCAGGGGACACACGGCGCCCACGCCGGGCACGCGCACCACCACCACCCGAGCCCACCGTCGAAGCAGGCCGCGTCACCGAGTGAAGGGGCCGAATACACCTGCCCGATGCACCCGCAGGTGCGCCAGATCGGGCCCGGCCACTGCCCGATCTGCGGCATGGCGCTCGAACCGGTCTTGGCGACTGAATCAACCGGTGAGAGCCCCGAGTTGCGCGACATGACGCGGCGCCTGTGGATAGCCACCGCGCTGACGGCCCCGGTGTTCGCGCTCGAGATGGGTGGGCACCTGATCGACCTGCACCACCTGATCGGCCAGCAACTGTCGAACTGGATCCAGCTGCTGCTGGGCACGCCGGTGGTGCTGTGGGCGGGCTGGCCGTTCTTCGTGCGTGCGGTGGCGTCGGTGAAGAACCGCAGCCTGAACATGTTCTCGCTGATCGCGCTGGGCACCGGTGCGGCATGGCTCTACAGCATCGTCGGCACGCTGGCGCCGTCGTTGTTCCCGGCCGAGCTGCGGCTGGCCGATGGCGCGGTGCCGATCTACTTCGAGGCTGCCGCGGTGATCACGGTGCTGGTGCTGCTGGGCCAGGTGCTGGAGCTGCGGGCGCGGGAGAAGACCTCCGGCGCGATCAAGGCCCTTCTCGGCCTGGCGCCCAAGACCGCGGTGAAGGTGAATCCCGATGGCAGCGACGAAACGGTTCAAGTCGATGTGATCCAGGTCGGCCACCTGCTGCGCGTGCGCCCGGGCGAGAAGGTGCCGGTCGACGGCGAGGTCACCGAAGGCAAGGGTAATGTCGACGAGTCGATGGTGACCGGCGAGCCGATCCCGGTGGCCAAGGCCGTGGGCTCCAAGGTCACCGCCGGCACCTTGAACCAGACCGGCGGATTCGTGATGCGCGCCGAAAAGGTCGGTGCCGACACGCTGCTCTCGCAGATCGTGCACATGGTGGCGGCCGCGCAGCGCAGCCGCGCGCCGATCCAGCGCATGGCCGATCAGGTGGCCGGCTGGTTCGTGCCAGTCGTGATCCTGGTCGCGGCGCTGACCTTCATCGCGTGGCTGGCGTGGGGCCCGGCGCCGGCGTTCAGCTATGCGCTGGTCAATGCGGTGGCAGTGCTGATCATCGCCTGCCCCTGTGCGCTGGGCCTGGCGACGCCGATGTCCATCATGGTCGGCGTGGGGCGCGGTGCGCAGCACGGCGTGCTGATCCGCGACGCCGAGGCGCTCGAACGCATGGAGAGGGTCGACACGCTGGTGGTCGACAAGACCGGCACCCTGACCGAGGGCCGGCCGAAGGTCGTGCACATCGAGGCAGCGCCTGGTTTTGCCGGCGACGAGGTGCTGCAAAAGCTCGCCAGCGTTGAACGCGCGAGCGAACACCCGCTGGCGCTGGCGATCGTCAACGACGCACTGCAGCGCAAGCTGACGCTGGCCCCGGTGACGGACTTCGACTCGCCGGTCGGCAAGGGCGTTATCGGCCAGGTCGACGGCGTGCAGGTCATTTCCGGCAGCGGCAAGTTCCTGGCCGAGCACCAGATCGACGCCGCGCCGCTGGCCGCAGCCGCCGAGGCCCAGCGTGCCAAGGCCGCCACGGTCATCTTCGTCGGCCTGGGTGGCAAGCTGGCCGGCTTCGTTGCGATCGCCGACCCGATCAAGCCGACCACGCCCCAGGCGTTGCAGGCCTTGAAGGCGGCCGGCGTTCGCATCGTGATGTTGACCGGCGATGGCAAGACCACCGCCGAGGCCGTCGGGCGCGAGCTGGGGATCGACGAGGTCGTGGCCGAGGTCTTCCCGGAAGACAAGGCTTCGGTCGTGCAACGGCTGAAGTCCGAAGGCCGGGTGGTCGCGATGGCGGGCGACGGCGTCAACGACGCACCGGCGCTGGCCGCCGCCGAAGTCGGCATCGCGATGGGGACCGGCACCGACGTGGCGATGGAAAGCGCGGGCATCACGCTGCTCAAGGGCGACCTGATGGGCATCGTGCGGGCGCGCACGCTGTCGCACGCGACGATGAAGAACATCCGCCAGAACCTGGTGCTCAGCTTCGCCTACAACGTCGCCGGCATTCCGCTGGCCGCCGGTGTGCTCTACCCCCTGTTCGGCGTGCTGCTGTCACCGGTCGTCGCGGCGGCGGCGATGGCGTTGTCATCGGTCAGTGTGATCGGCAATGCGCTGCGCCTGCGCGCGGTGGACGTAGGCTAAGA
>Ga0307516_10002111_pt1 | contig 26980 bp, 30 predicted proteins | sample 19_EM_MG_FD_203310 | JGI IMG/M metagenome (GOLD analysis project Ga0307516, IMG submission 203310) | Populus trichocarpa ectomycorrhiza microbial communities from riparian zone in the Pacific Northwest, United States - 19_EM | ecosystem: Host-associated > Plants > Roots > Unclassified | place...
CTCATCGCGTAGTGCTCATCGCGTCGTGCTCATCGCGTCGTGCTCATCGCGTCGTGCTCATCGCGTCGTGCTCATCGCGTCGTGCTCATCGCGTCGTGCTCATCGCGTCGTGCTCATCGCGTCGTGCACATCGCGTCGTGCTCAACGCGTCGTGTCGTATTTGCCAACTTTCCTTTGTTTCCGCGTGAAGTGTGGCAGTAGCATATATAGATGTACATTAGATAGAATGAATAGAACTGGACTGAGTCACTATGCCTGGAACCCGCTGCGTGTTTGCGAATGCGACAAGAGTATTTGCTACGATGTTCTGTGCCTTGACAGACAGCGTGACTGTGGTGCCATGACACGCGTCGTCCGGACGCCATTTGCCCTGACACGGCTGCGCCCAGAAGGAAAATGCTCTGACACGGCTGCGTCCAGAAGGAAAATGCCCTGACACGCTCCATCTGATAAGCAGATACCATGGTGAGCTGCGTCCGGACGCACGGCGCCCTGGCATACGGCGTCCAAATGCACGGTGCCATGGCGAGCTGCGTCCGAATTCACATTGCCTGTGCGTTTCGCGTTGGGAGCAGTATGTGCCCTGCCAGGGTGCGTCCAGAGTGTCCCGAGCGCCTGGCGCGTCCGGACGCAGCCTGTGCGTCCGGACACAGATTTTTTTTCCTGATGCATATTCCGATACTTCCGGTGTTTCATTGTTTCGTGTGCCTGAGATCCGACATGAATCGAGGATGATATCCATAGTTGGCGAAAAAGGGGGTTATTTTTGTGGTTCCGGTTTGGATGTTGTTGTAGCAGAATTCGGCAATTGGCAATAGTCTTTCCCAGTTGTCCTGTTGATAGCTGCAGTATGCCCGGAGGTACTGCTCGAGGGTGGCATTGTCCCTTTCCGTTTGTCTGTCCGTTTTTGGGTGGAAATTGGTACTGAGGTTGCGTGATATCCTAAGTGCTTTCGTTACTCGTTTCCAGAAATCAGAGGTGAATAGGGATCCTCTGTCTGATATAATGCTGCTGGGTAGCTTGTGGGGTCTGACTACTTGCCAGAGGAAGTGATCTGCCAGGTCCTCGGGGTTCATGGTGCTGTGGCATGCGACAAAGTGTCCCATTTTGGTCAGTCAGTCGATTATTACCCACAGCGCGTCTTTCCCATTGCTTGTCGGTAGTGCTGTAATCAAGTCCATTGATATAGTATCCCATGGTCGGTGCGGCAGTTCCAGTAGTTAGAGTAGTTCAAACAGGGCGTGTCGGATTGGTTTGATGCGGTGGCAGGTGTCACAATGGTCGACATATCTGTATACATACTTTCGTTGCCCTGACCAGTAGAAGTTTCAGCTGATGAGTTCCAGGGTTCTTCCTCGGCCCGGGTGTCCTGCGGCTCGCACGTCGTGGTGGTCTCTTAATATGCAGAGTCGTAGTGTTACACCTGAAAATATCTCGAGTACATAGCTAAGCTAGAAAAGGGTACATAAGGATGACGGAACGCACTCAGAGAGTCTAGGAGGGAGATAAGGACCGGAGATGAGCTTACGGCCGAGACGGACCTAAGACACGTATCTCCGGAGATGAGGAGAAAATTGCAAAACGTAGGGATGCTTGGGCTAGGACCTCTCCCCCGAAAGGAGAGGATGCCACTATGCCTGCTGACGGCGTGTGGACCGCCGGACTTGGGCTAGGACCCCTCCCCCGAAAGGAAGGGATGCCATGTCGCCTGCTGATGGCGCACGGAAAAAGAGTCCGGTAAGGAGAGCACCCCGCCCGCTTGCATGAAACCTCACCTCCCCTTATCTACACCCTGCCAGGACCAATGAGTCGCCCACGAGGTCCGTACACCTCGGGGGAATCCAAGTCCGAGTCACCCTTTCTCATGCTGGCTTCACTCAGATAAAAAGCCAGAGACTTTCCGCCCCAACGGAAGGAGAATCAGCACAAACACTCCCACCAAAACACTACCACCGAACCCACACACAAGATCTAAGATTATTCCGCTGTGAATTATCGAAAGTAGCCTGATTACCTTTGATTCTAACCACACTCTGGTTACGATACAACCCCAGTGTCACACTATAATCTTGATCTCAAAATCACCCTACTTTCATGTCCTACTTCGAGGACCACCTTTATCTACTCGAACTATCTACCTTCCTGGAGCCTAAGTCTCAATACTCCTTCGACTACACCTTTCAGTCAATCGACACCGAACTCGCCAACTACGAAAGATGGGAAGAGACGATCGACGGACCTAAGCCGATCCACAAAACAATCGAGTGCGCTCCATACCATTGGTATACTCAGCAGTGGTGGAACTGTGCGCTACTATCCCAACCTGCTGATTTCGATGAAGACGAACTCTTCGACCTGTTCGATTACCACTTCGACTACGACTCAACCATCCACAGCGGAGACTTCCTCGACCTGTATTGAGCAATGACGACCTCTTCAGACTTCAACATGCTCCGGCTCGAGGCCCCACACGATCTGCTCCAAATTACCAACGGAACGCCGAGACCGGAACAGGCAGTGGAAATAGCCAACCCCACAGTCTGGGTTAGAACCCTGGTATGCCAGCAACAGCAGGCCGAGAGCAACTTACAGCGGCTTACTGAGCTGTGCGGCGACGCCGACGATAGAACCGACCGGCAAACGCGCGAAATCGAGCAAGCCTATCAAACCCTGGCGGAAGGCACTAGGTACGTATATGACCAAGTCAACACTAACGAGAAAATAGTGGAAGAATGGATACGCAGCGAGCTACCGAATGCGGCGAACGCGTATCAATCTCTCGCCAGAAACGTCTGGCAGGCCATCATTGAGTGCACCAATGAGGCCTACGAGCGACAAATCTGTCAGGCCACTCAGCTGGCCCAGGTAAACGATACTCTGTCCTTCCTGGGGGAAGCTAACATGGCCCAAAATCAACACCTGGCCAACTTTCAGGGAAACGTGGAACTGTGGGCAGCTGCACACCAGGACCGGGTGTCTACCCTGGAAGCCCAACTCCAAGAGGCAAGGACGGAGATCCAACGCATTGCGACCAGGATCCTGCTACCCGCGACACCACCAGCGCCAGCAGGACTACCTGCATGGAGAAGCCCTGGCCGGCAGACCCGCACCAGCGCTCCATCAGCCCACTGACAACCGGCTTTGGGAAGCCCGCTACGCCTAAACCCGGACCCGATGTTGCGACGACAGAGACCTCCGGCAGTACCCTCAACGCCAGAAATGAGGCAGAGGCTGGAGCAACTCAGACGCCGAGTGTCCCAGAGGCCACCAGCGCCCGAACCCACAGCGGGTCAGAGAGGACGAGCTCCCCCCTCAACACCACCCGGATCGTCCGTGGGACCCCCCTTGGGCCCACCATCCGAACCACCCCGACCGACTTTCCGGCACCCCCGTTCCCCTTCGTCGCGTAGGAACCCTGGGCCTACAATCACTACGTAGGACCTCGTACGACTGGTGGCGGAAGTAGTAGAACGGGCCCGCCAAGACCGACTGACACGATCTGAACAGGTCAATATGGCCCAACTAAAAATGAAGAACCCGGAAGCATTGGACGGTAAAAGTTCGACCGCCTTCAATCAGTGGTGGGAAGCCGTCACCATGTTCCTCGGGCTCTACCCAGAAACAGGGGATCAACAGAAAATTGCCTGGGTCGGAACGATACTTTCGAACACGGCTTTGGTATGGCACCTACATCGCTTCCGCGAGCTAAAAGGAAACGATACCTGGGTCAATTACACGGCAGCAATTCAAGCGGAGTATCGCAATGAAAGGGAAGCAGCCGATGCCCAACTCAAGCTAGGGCAACTCAAGTATCAAGGGTCGATCCGCACTTACCTCACGGAGTTCCGAGCCCTGAACAATTTCGCGAAAGCAACCAGGGAAGGTCTACGAGAAAAAATCGATCTCGCAATGCCAGACAGTATCCTGGACATGCGATTCAACCAGAACCCGGACGAGCCTACGGAAGATGAAGGGTTCATGAGTGCCACCTACCGAGCTGGAATCCAGGTGGAAAAGAAAAAGGCCCTCAAGGCCGCAAGGAAAGCAAGCAGGACAACGCAGCCCCCAAGAACGACGGGAAAATGGACGGTCAGGAGAAGGGGAACCCTGACAATGCCCGAAGGGGCAAGGAAACCCACAAAATCCCGCAGCGGGACAGATCGGAGCGCTCAGGGGAAAAAACCCGGAACTGGTGGGGAGGAAAGGACCATTGGGGCACAAAAGATGAAGCTCTGAAGGGAGTCCCCGCCAAGGAACAAGAAGAATACGGCCAGAGTCGGGAGGACTGTTGGAGGTGCAGATGCCCTGGACACCGGACATTCGAGTGTTTCTCCTTCAACATGAGAAAAGGAACTCTCCTACCCCCGGTGCCATGGAAAACCGCAGCAGTGACAGACGGGAAACGAAAACGGTCTGAAGAACCAGAGGACCAGCCTGCCGCGAAACAGCAAAAAATAGCAACAGTGGAAACCATGGACACCAACGCTGTTGCACCCCTGTGGGAAGACTCCGAATCAGATTTTTAAGAGGCCGGACGACGCCGCCGTCCAAGGTCTCGATAATTATATGCGAAACATTCTGGAAAAGAAAAAACGAAGAATCAAGTGCTGAAACCTCGTTCAAGAAACCCCGAAACCCCGCAAGCAGCACCCGACCAATAATCACGATGGTACTACACCACGAAGCAGAAGACCATCGAGTACAAGCCCTACTGGACACTGGATGCTCAGTAGCACTAATCAATGAACGCACCGTAAAACAACTTGGCCTGGAAAAAAAGGAGCACAAGCAGAAGCACAGCATCGAAAGCTATACAGGAGAACCCGTCCCGGGAGCAGGACGATTTTATACAAAGCCTATGCTCCTGCAGCATCGAAAGCATTACTCTGTGGAGAAATTCGAAGTCTCCCCCATGGACGCAGAAATAGACATCTTCCTCCCATTTGAATGGATAGTCGCGCATCTGCCCCAGGGCGCCTGGACTAACCAGGAAATAAGATTCAATAATGCTCAATGCCTGGCCAGCTGCACCCGCTTTGAGGCTAGCAAGTTCTCATTAACATGGGACGATTCGGTGGCCACCGACCCAACCGCACGCCTCCTAGGATACGCCCACGCGGTATCAGAAGAAGTCGTACTAAAGTCAGTCCCACCAGAATTCTGCCAATACCTGGGAATCATGGGACGGGAAGCGGCGGACGCACTCCCCAAGCATCGCCCCTACGATTGTAAGATTGAACTCCAAGAAAACAGCACGGCGTCATGGGGGCCTATATACCCACTTTCGGAGACAGAGCTCCAGACACTAAGGGAGTGGCTAAAGGAGATGGAGCAGAAAGGCAAGATCCGACGCTCTACTTCGCCAGCCGGATCACCCATCCTCTTCGTACCAAAACCGTATGGACGGGAACTGTGCCTGTGCGTGGACTATCAAGCCCTCAACCGAATCACAATCCCAAACAGATACCCACTACCGCTAATGCAGAAACTACAGGACAGGGTCAGAGGAGCAAAATGGTTCACCAAGATGGACCTAAAAAACAGTTTTCACCTCATCAGGATCAAGGAAGGGGATGAATGGAAAACCGCCTTTCGAACACGGTACGGGTTGTTCGAATTCCAGGTTATGCCTTTTGGGCTAACAAACGCCCCCTCTACCTTCCAAGACATGATGAATCACGTCTTTTCAGACATGCTAGACGTCGGGATACTAGCCTACATGGACGACATACTGGTCTATGCCGATACCGAGAAGAAACACGACGACACGGTTAGAGAAGTCCTCAAATGACTGCAAACCAATGGCCTCGAGGTTTCCCCCGAAAAATGCGTCTGGAAAACCCAAGAAGTGGAATTCTTGAGCTACGTTATCAGACGAGATGGCATCAAAATGTCAACAGAAAAAGTCGACACCATACTGGAATGGAGAACCCCCCAGAACCTGACGGAGGTCCAATCCTTCCTCGGATTTGCCAACTTCTACAGACGATTCATCAAGGACTACTCACGAATAGCAAAGCCGCTCACGGAATTGACGAAAAAATCGGGAAAGGAATGGGTATGGGGTCGGGAAGCAGAACAAGCCTTCCAGGAGTTAAAAAGACGATTTACCATGGCCCCGATCCTGGTGCACTTCGACCCAGCCAGAGCAGTCATCATCGAAACTGACCCCTCAGACTTTGCGATAGGAGCAGTCCTCTCGCAGCACAATGATGAAAAACGGTTGCACCCAGTAGCGTTCCACTCCAGAAAATTCCAACCCGCGGAAATCAACTATGAAATCCACGATAAGGAACTCCTGGCAGTAGTGGACGCGTTCAAACACTGGAGATGATATTGCAAAGGAGCAGCCCACCAAGTAGAAGTCTGGACAGACCACCAAAACCTCGAGTACTTTACCACAACTAAAGTACTAAACCAATGGCAAGTGCGCTGGGCACAGGAGCTAGCCGGTATTAACTTCAGAATCTACTACTGACCAGGCACTCAAAACAGGAAGCCAGATGCGTTGTCAAGGCGTTCGGAGTATCGCCCTGAAAAAGGGGGGGTAGAAAACCAGCCGATAACGATGGTTTTGGGAGAAAACCACTTCGAAGAACGACTAGTACGCTCCTTCATTTGCTCATCGGCCAGAATGATATCGCTCCCCGCAAAAAGATGGGCAGAGGAATTCCTGACAGACGTCAGGAAGGAAGGAAAAAAGGACAAAGCCTACGAACAGGCCATGAATCAGGAAGCGGCGGAGGAGGAACTACCGTCGAAAGACCGAAAATTAAGAAATGAAAATGGAGTGCTATACCGAAGAAACCTGCTTTGGATTTCAGAAGGACTGGTACAAAGAATTCTGGAATCAGAGCACAACACGAAGGTAGCAGGACACATGGGCCAGGACAAAACCATCGAGCTAATCCGGCGGAACTTCTGGTGGCCAAAAATGAACGAACGAATCATCGACTTTGTCAGAAGTTGCTCCGAGTGCCAGCAAAACAAAGCATCCCGACACCAACCATACGGACTGTCCTCCCCGCTGGAGTTGCCTTATGCCCCATGGCAGTCCATAGCAATGGACTTCATCACGGAACTCCCGACCTCGGACGACTGTAACCAGCTATGGGTGGTCATCGATCGATTCACCAAAATGGCGCACTTCCTCCCTCTGAGAAAGGAGGGGAAGACAGTGGCAGACCTGGCTGTCATCTTCGCCCAAGAAATATGGAAGTATCATGGCCTCCCCACTGATATTGTGTCAGACTGTGATTCCAGATTTACGTCGGAAACTTGGAAGGAGTTCCTGCGGCTCCTGGCGATTCGGCCATGTATGTCGACAGCATTTCACCCACAGACGGATGGGCAAACAGAGCGGCTCAACCAAACGATCGAGGCCTACCTCCGAGCATTCGTCAGCAAGGAACAAGATGACTGGGTACGCATGCTACCCATGGCTGAGTTCACCTACAACAACTCAGTCACGGTGGGAAATGGTATGTCTCCGTTCTACGCTAACTATAGCTTTCACCCCATGGCCATAGACCCGGCGTCAACAGAGCCCCTCAATCTGGCCAGCAAGGTATACGCCCACTGGATGCACACCGTGCACGATGAATCCAGAGAAGGACTCGAAGAGGCACAGGAGCGAATGAGCCGATATACCGACTCGACCCGAAAAGTGCCCCCAACATATCAGGTGGGTGACCTGGTGATGCTCAGCGGCTGCAACATCAGAACGCGCCAACCTTCGAGGAAGCTGGACCACAAGAATCATGGCACCTTCCAGATCGAAAAAATCGTTTCCCCCCTGGCTGTCCGCCTTACGTTACCGCAAAAATGGAAAATCCACAACGTCTTCCATGTCTCGCTACTCGAACCCTATCGAACAAATGAACACCGAGTGGCTCCCGACCCTTCGAAGGTACTACGCGAGGCGGACAACATTGAACAATCGGAGGAATACGATGTCGAGGAAGTTATATCCTCGGTCGAGCGCGGCCGCGGAAATAACAGACGAATCCTCTACCTCATCAAATGGCTCGACTATCCGGAACGAAGGGACTGGACGGAAGAACCATTAGACAACTTTTCGGCAGGCGGTCGGGAGAAACTCCAGGAGTTTTACCAACGAAACCCAGATGCGCCAAGGGACTACCGACTCACCAACGCCTAGGCAGGATGTCCATGAAAGGGCCCAGCGAAGCCGAAAAAGACGGAAAAGCCACCGACCCGACGCCTGGCGAGGAGTCCACGTGATCGGGACATGTTGAGAGCCAGGAAAACCGTTCAAAACAGATGCCTCGACCTATCGGCGATGGGCTTGGACCGGCAGAACTGGCGAAATTACGACACAGACGGCGAAGCGAGTCCCCGACTGCACTGTCACTGCCCCAGCATACTAGTCTCCCCCTGGAAGGGCGAGGGCGCAGTCACTGCCGGGTACACGGGTTTCTAGCATGAAGGACACCATGCCTGTCCCATTTCCCTGCTGCCATTTCGACCCCGGAACCCCACCGAGTTCGCCAAAGCCCTGACACAGCACGGCAGCGAATACGACTCAATATGACACGACGGTAAGGGTACGCACTGGCCTACTTTCAGGGCCCAGCCATGCCAGGTTCCCGGGACACTCAAGGGAGAGTGCCCGCTGACCAGCGGCTGGGAGGGCTGTTGGGGAGGAGGACTACAGTCACGATAACTAGATTCAAAAAGCAGGAGTTACCCCACGAAAGACACACACCCAGAAAGAGAAGGGCTACCTAGATAGAAAGAAAAGTGTTAGCGCTCGGGACGAGGCTAAGGGAGAGGGGAGGTAGTGTTACACCTGAAAATATCTCGAGTACATAACTAAGCTAGAAAAGGGTACGTAAGGATGACGGAACGCACTCAAAGAGTCTAGGAGGGAGATAAGGACCGGAGATGAGCTTGCAGCCAAGACGGACCTAAGACACGTATCTCCGGAGATGAGGGGAAGATTGCAAAACGTAGGGATGCTTGGACTAGGACCTCTCCCCCGAAAGGAGAGGATGGCACGACACCTGCTGACGGCATGTGGACCGCCGGACTTGGGCTAGGACCCCTCCCGCGAAAGGAAGGGATGCCACGTCACCTGCTGATGGCATACGGAAAAAGAGTCTGGTAAGGAGAGCACCCCGCCCGCTTGCATGAAACCTCACCTCCCCTTATCTACACCCTGCCAGGACCGATGAGTCGCCCACGAGGTCCGTACACCTTGGGGGAATCCAAGTTCGAGTCACCCTTTCTCACGCCGGCTTCACTCAGATAAAAAGCCAGAGGCTTTCCGCCCCAACGGAAGGAGAATCAGCACGAACACTCCCACCAAAACACTACCACCGAACCCACACACAAGATCTAAGATTATTCCGCTGTGAATTATCGAAAGTAGCCTGATTACCTTTGATTCTAACCACACTCTGGTTACAATACAACCACAGTGTCACACGTAGTCTGTCGTTGTCAGGGATCCATATAAGGCCGTCGTACATTAAGAGCCCCTTGTTTTCTTCGCATAGTTCTAGCGCGATCTTTCCGTCGTGGGTGGTTCCGCTCGCCTTTTTCCTCCGGATTTCTTGGATCTCTTTATCTGTAGCACTCAGTGTCCCGATTTCCTTCAGGAGTTCCTTGTCTATTTCGAGGTTGATGGTTTCTGTTGTATTGGCCTGGAGTGCTTCGAATACTTCTTCCGGTAACAGGATTCGGCCGTGGTTCTGCCGATGCTTCATATCCCCTTCCCAGGGAGAGTCTCCTGACTCTCTAGAGAGGATGTCCAGTTTGCTGGCTAGTTTCCTGGGTCGATATCTGATTGTGAAGTCATAGTTGGCTAACCGCTCGCCCCACCGGGCTTGCCGTAGGTTGAGGTCTTTCTTCGTTTTCCAATATTCGAGGTTCTTGTGGTCCATGAGAATCATGATTTTGGGTTCCGTTGTCTTGCAATAGGTATCCCATTTGCACAGTGCATCCATGATCGCCAGTAGCTCTTTGTCGTGGATATCATAGTTGCACTCTGGGTCCTTGAGTTTTCTTGAGTAGTATGCTATAGGATGCAAGATTCCCTTTTCGTCGGGCTGTGAGTAAATTGCTCCTATGGCGTAATCTGAGGCGTCTGTTTCAATGGTGACGGGTCGTTCCGGGTCGAAGTGTTGCAGTATTGGTTCTGTGGTCATTGCCTCTTTGAGTGTCTCAAACGCCTCCTGTTGTTTGTCGCCCCATTCCCATACTTTTTCCTTCCTTGTCAGAGAGGATAGGGGCGTCGTGATTTTGCTGTAGTCTTTGATGAACCATCGGTAGAAGTTGACGAAGCCTAAGATACTCTGTATTCCTTTGACGTTCGTTGGTTCCTTCCAGTCCTTGATTGTCTGGATTTTCTCTTCATCCATTCTTAGTCCCTTTGGTGATATGACATATCCCGGATACTCTGTCTCCGTTGTGTGGAATTCACATTTGGACGCTTTCAGCGTTAATCTGGTGTCTCGTACTTGTGTGAGTATGGCTCTGATGTTCCCATTGTTTCTCTTCGTTTTGGGAGAACACCAGGATGTTGTCCAGATAGGCTATGCAGAAGATATCCAGGTAATTGCTTAGGATTTCGTTCATCCACCTTTGGAATGATGCAGGCGCATTAGTGAGTCCGAATGGTATGATGCAGTATTCGTATAGGCCATAGCGAGTTCGAAACACTGTTTTCCATTCGTCCCCTTTTGCAATTCGGAGGTTGTAGTATGCGTCTCAGATGTCAAGTTTGGTGTAGATGGTGGTGTTGGACAATTGGTCGAGTGATTCTCCAATTAGTGGGAGCGGCGTCCGGTCTTTCACTGTTATTTCGTTTAACTGCCGGTAATCCACACATATACGCAGGCCTCTATCTTTTTTCTTTACGAAGTGGATTGGTGCTTCTGCCGAGGAGGTAGATGCTCGGATCCACCCTCGTTTCTCGTTAATATCTAGGTATTCCTTGAGGGCCTTCATTTTTTCGTCGTTCAGCGGGCGCAGGGGTTCGTACGGGGGCATCTTTCCTTCCTTGAGTGGAATATGGTGATCTTGTACTCAGTGGGGCGATGGTAGTGTGGGTTCTTTTTCGGTGAATACTTCGAGGAATTTGTGATATTCAACTGGGATAGGTTTCTCCCTTGTCTTGGAGGTTTCCTTGATCTTCTCGATTATTGTCTGGCATACTTCCCACGGGTCTGTTTCGCCGATTTCCCAGTTTTCTTCATTTTCCGGTATTTTCCTGTAATATTGCTCTGTGGCCTTCTCTTCTGGGACCGTGTTGGCTCTTGGCAAGCTGGGCAAGCATTTTTCGGCACAGTGGTCCGAGTGGAATCTCACCGTATGGTTTTTCCATCCTATTACTGGATCGTAAAGCTTGAGCCATAGGAGTCCTAAGATGTTCGGAGCGTTTCCGATTGTGATACAATGTAGTCGGATATCTTCTTCGTAGTGGTTCATACTCAAGTGGATCTGAGCGTCGTGGGTTACCGGCCCACCGGTGACCTCACTTCCGTCAACTGTCAAGACTCGTCAGGGTGTTGCTTTTTCCCGCATTTGTATTCCACTGGCTTCTGCATAGGCTTTATCGATGAAGTTTTTGGATACACTGCTATCCACCAGGGCTGTGGTGGCACATTCCTTGCTGTTGGTTCCCTGGATCCTTACTTTGATCATTATTTTTTCTTTGCGGCCATATCGGGTTGTTCGGACTCAGTAGGGTGGTTCTTCTTCTTCTTTCGCAACTGGCTTCTCCTTCGGGTGACCGTTGCTAAGGTCTATTCCGGAGGGCTGTCGTTTCCTGATGGTTTGAGGTTCTGGGTGCTCGGTTCTTCTTCCTGTTCCTCATAGGTGGCTTCTGCGGCTCTGTATGGTCTTTTACATGGGAGTCATGGTTTTTTGGGCTGGGGGCATTCTCTCACGAAATGTCCTTTCTTTCCGCAGCTGTAATATTCATCCGTGTTAGTTTGTCGAGGGAATCGGTCCGGTGTTCTCCGGGCGAACTTGAGTCATCGGGTGGCGTCGAGATCCATGGGGTCTTCTGGGGGTACCATTGGGGGTTCCCTTGTGTGAACATGGAAGCGCACTTCTGGGCTGGTTGCAGGTCGTCGACTAATGACTCCGACGTTACATAGACGGCTATCGGTTTTGATGGCCGCGGTGGCGTAGTCTACTAAGACTCTGGTGGGTGTTTCGCTCATAACCAGGTGTCTTTTTACTTCGGGGTGTAATCCGTCTCGGAATCGTGCAAAGCATACATTATCCACGTATGGGAGGTCGGCTTTGATTCGCTGAAATATTGTCCAGTAGGTTGCCGCCGTTCAATTTCCCTGCTGGATTATCTGTCAAGATCCTGCCCTGACTACTCCGTGCTGCTCGACAGGTAATGTAGACTTGACTCTTCTGGGCGTCGCTCATTTCCTCACACACCTTTACGTGGGCTCGTTGTTCTCGCAGTATCCGTCGCACCCAGCGTGGTCTCGTCGCGGTCTTCTCACACGCCTTTGCGTGGGCTTGTTGTTCTCACGGTATCCGTCACGCCCGGTGTGGTCTCGTCGTGGTCTTCTCATACGCCTTGTCGTGGGCTCGTTGTTCTTGCGGTATCCGTCACGCCTGGTGTAGTCTCGTCGTGGTCTTCTCACACGCCTTTGCGTGGGCTCGTTGTTCTCGCGGTATCTGTCATGCCTGGCGTGGTCTCATCGCGGTCGTCTCACACGCCTTTGCGTGGGCTCATTGTTCTCACAGTATCCGTCATGTCCGGCGTGGTCTCGTCGCGGTCTTCTCACATGCCTTTGCGCTGGCTCGTTGTTCTAGTGGGGTTTGGTGGTCGCAGTACCGGTCACGGGTAGAGAGGTAGGTCTGTGGAGAGAGATAATAGATTGCATGGAGAAAGAATCTCCAGACTAGCTACCGCACCCTTCCTTTATACCTTTACCGTGGAATCACAGTCCTGCCCGCAAGAATGACACAGAGCTTTCCATTATGACTCCATCGCCGCGCACCAGAAACACACGGTCCTGCTTGGCCCCTTCTTTCCTCCGCAACAGAAAACGCAAGGTAGACTCGCAATGGTAAAGGAACAACCAAGGAAACAACAAGGGAAGCAATAAACATAACACAGGCGAAAGCGAGACAGACACGCAACAGTAAAGGAACAACCAAGGAAACAACAAGGGAAGCAATAAACATAACACTGAATGACACGAAGCAGGCACACACACGTTTTACCCGATCTTGGTTGGCCAGTGACCGGGTCAGGGTTCTAAGGACTATCGCTCCCGGAGTGATATTTGCAAGGACTAGGATGTTGCATCTAGGCACGTAGGATAATCGTGGCCATGGTGGTGGAGACAAAGATGAGCCACATAGTGGCGAGGGTTACAGCGGCGCCCGCAGCGGCTCCGGAAAGCCTGTCGCGCCAGGTTCGTGACAGTACGCCCCCCGTCCAGACCAAAGCTCCAGCGAGGTCACATGGTATCGTGATGGGGTGGCGGCGGATCGGGGTACGGTGGATACGGATGGGTCGGCTAGCCTGCTGCTGGGCTTGGAGTCGTCTATTGATTCGTTGTTGCTCGGCGATGATTGTTTCCAGCGTGTTGGCCATCCACTGGAGTTGCTGTTGGTCTGCGTCATGGAATTCGTTCATGTGCTGGACGAGCGTCCGGTGCACCACGTGATTGCGGCGGGCGTCCTGGGTGGTCGTTTGGTGTATCATGGTGACTATTTCTCCCAGTAGGGTGAGTCGTTCTTCTTGTATCGCGGCAGCCATAGTGGCAGCCTCGTCGGGGTTGGCGGGGATTTCTTCTTGGTCCTCCTGAGGGGGTGTAAGGTCGGCCAGGGGTTCGCAGGGAGGGGCTGCGCTGCAGCGGAGGTGGTGATTGTCCATGTTTACGAGGAACCGGCATTCGGGGCAGACCTGCTTTCCTCGGTGCCAGTCTGCGCATGCTTTGACAGGGTTGATATGTTGTTCGCTGGTTACCCTGAGCAGTTCGTCCAGGTGTGGGAGAGGACAGTCGCAGATCTGTGCCCGACGGCACCGGCTCTGGCAGGGGTAGTAGTTGTTGTCTTTCATTTGTCGGTGAGCAATACAATAGTCGTCGTAGCAGGCGGTCCAGTGGAGTGAGGCGTGTTCGTCGGGGCGGGGTTGTCCTCCGGCGGACAGAGGTGGTGAGGGCGCTGTGGGAGGCATGCCCCAGCTGTTGTCAGGTTCGGTTGTGGTGGGGAATTCGGGGTTGTCGTTGGGGAAGGTCCAGCCTTCATTGGTGTCGACAGTGGCGGTGGTAGACATTTTGCTAGTTCTGGGGGGCTGGTTTCAACGGGTATTCCTTGTGAAATTGGCGGATGAGGTCTGGTGAGTTTTCGAAGTTGCGGGCGGGGTATCAGTTGCGGTCTGGGTCGTGGAAACCGGTCCACTTGACTCGATACTGGATCTGATTTCTATGGCGTCGGGAGTCGATAATTTTTTCCACTTCCCACTCTTGTTGTTCTTGGATGATGACGGAGGGTGATGGCAGCTGGCTGTGTCCGGGGATAGGTTCTGTACTGGCCGTGGGTTCGAGGAGGCTGATATGGAAGACTGGGTGGATTCTGACCGTGGGCGGTAGGTCTAGCTTATATGCTCTTGAGCCTATCTTCTCGAGGATGGTATACGGGCCTATTTGTTTGTGGTCCAGCTTGTTCAAGGGTCGGGTCGTTCGGTGTGTTTTTGTCGCAGCCAGACCTGGTCACCTGGTTTCAACACCGGGTCCAGATGTCATGATTGTTGGCCTGCTCCGTTTGAGCCATTTACGCTTCTTTGATTTCTGCTCTGAGCTCCTCATGCAGCTTCCTTAATGCCTCAATGTATTCTGATACTTCTGGTGTTTCATCGTTCCTGGTGCTGAGGTCTGGCAGAAATCGCTGGTGGTATCCATAGTTGGCAAAGAAGGGGGTTATTTTTGTGGTTCTGGTTTGTGTGTTGTTGTAGCAGAATTCGGCAATTGGTAGTAGTCTTTCCCAGTCATCCTGTTGATAGTTGCAGTATGCCCGGAGATACTGCTCCAGGGTGGCATTGGCCCTTTCCGTTTGTCCGTCCATTTGCGGGTGGAAGGCTGTACTGAGGTTGCATGATATCCCGAGTGCTTTCGTCACTCGTTTCCAGAGGTCAGAGGTGAATAGGGACCCTCTATCTGATACAATGTCGCTGGGTAGTCCGTGGGGTCTAATTACTTGCCGGAGGAAGTGATCTGCCAGGTCTTCGGGGTTCATGGTGCCGTGGCATGCGACAAAATGTCCCATTTTGGTTAGCCTGTCGATTATTACCCACAGCGCCTCTTTCCCATTGCTTATCGGCAGTGCTGTGATGAAGTCCATTGATATCGTGTCCCATGGTCGGTGCGGGAGTTCGAGTGGCTTTAGCAGTCCAAATGGTGCGTGTCGGATTGGCTTGATGCGATGTCAGGTGTCACAGTGGTCGACGTATCTGTGGACGTACTTCCGTTGCCCTGGCTAGTAGAAATTTCGGCTAACGAGTTCCAGGGTTCTTGCACAGCCCGGGTGTCCCGCGGCTTGCGCGTCATGGTGGTCTCTAAGTATGCGAAGTCGCAGGGTGTCGTTGTCAGGGATCCATATGAGGCCGTCGTACATTAGCAACCCACTGTTTTCCTTGCATAACCCTAGCGCGATCTTCCCGTCGCAGGTGGTCCCGTTCGCCTTTTCCCTCCGGATTTCTTGGATCTCTTTATCTGCGGTGCTTAGTGTCTGGATTTCGTTCAGGAGTTTCTTGTCTATCTCAAGGCTGATAGTTTCTGTTGTATTAGCCTGGAGCGCTTCAAAAGCGTCTTCGGGCAACAGGATTCGGCCGTGGTTCTGCCGATGTTTCATATCCCCTTCCCAGGGAGAGTCTCCTGACTCTCTAGAGAGAATGTCCGGTTTACCGGCTAACTTTCCAGGTCGATATCTGATTGTGAAGTCGTAGTTGGCTAATCGCTCGCCCCACTGAGCTTGCCGTAGGTTGAGGTCTTTCTTTGTTTTCCAATATTCGAGGTTCTTGTGGTCCGTCAGAATCGTGATTTTGGGTCCCGTTGTCTTGCAGTAGGTATCCCATTTGCGCAGTGCCTCCACAATCGCCAGTAGCTCCTTGTCGTGGATATCATAGTTGCGCTCCGGGTCCTTGAGTTTCCTTGAGTAGTATGCTATCGGATGCAAGATTCTCTTTTCGTTGGGCTGTGAACATATTGCCCCTATGGCGTAATCCGAGGCATCCGTTTCGATGGTGACCAATCACTCCGGGTCGAAGTGTTGTAGTATTGGTTCCGTAATCATTGTTTCTTTGAGTGTTTCAAATGCCTTCTGCTGTTTGTCGCCCCATTCCCATGCCTTTTCTTTCCTTGTGAGGGAAGACAGGAGTGTCGTGATTTTACTGTAGTCTCTGATAAAACGCTGATAGAAGTTGGGGAACCCTAAAAAGCTCTGGATTCCTTTTACATTCGTTGGTTCTTTCCATTCCTTGATTGTTCGGATCTTCTCTTCGTCCATTCGCACTCCCTTTGGTGAAATGACATATCCCAAGTATTGTGTTTCCCTTGTATGGAATTCGCATTTGGATGCTTTCAGCGTGAGCCCGGCCTCCTCAACTCACCTTAAGATTGTCCGGACGTGCTTCCGGTGGTCTTCCAGATTTTGCGAGAAGATGAGGATGTCGTCCAGATATACCATGCAAAAGATATCCCGGTATTCGCTCAGAATCTCGTTCATCCATCGTTGGAATGACACTGGTGCATTGGTCAACCCGAAAGGCATGACGCAGTACTCGTACAGTCCGTACCAGGTTCGGAAGGCTGTTTTCCATTCGTCTCCTGCTGCGATTCGCAGGTTGTAATAGGCGTCTCGGATATCGAGTTTGGTGTAGATGGTGGCACTGGATAGTTGATCCAGGGACTCTCCGATCAATGGTAGTGGCGTCCGGTCTTTGATCGTGATTTCGTTCAATTGTCGGTAATCCACGTACAAGCGTAGTCCTCCATCCTTCTTTTTCACAAAGTGGATCGGCGCTCCGGCCAGGGAAGTGAAGGCGCGGATCCATCCTCGTTTTTCGTTGATATCCAAGCATTCTTTGAGAGCCTTCATTTTCTTGTCATTCAGAGGTCGCAAGGGCTCATACGGGGGCATTTTCCCCTTCTCTAGTAGAATATGATGGTCCTGGGTGCGGTGGGGCAGAGCTGCTGTAGGCTCTTTTTCGGTGAATACTTCGAGAAATTCGTGATATTCCGGTGGGATTGGATTTCTATTGGTTTTGGAGGTTTCCTTGATTTTGTTGATTTCGGTCTGGCATACTTCCCATGGGTCTGTTTCGCCGATCTCCCACTTTTCAGGTATTTTTCTGTGGTATTGCTCTATGGCCTTTTCTTCCGGGACTGTGTTGGCTTTCAGTGAGCTAGGTAAGCATTTCTCGGCGCAGTGGTCCGAGTGGAATTTCACAGTATGATTCTTCCATCCTATCACCAGGTCATGGAGCTTGAGCCATGGGAGTTCTAGGATGATCGGCGCATTTCCGATCGTGATGCAGTGTAGCCGATGTCTTCCTCCAGATGATTGATTGTGACGTGGACTTGCGCGTCATGGGTTACCGGCCCACTGGTGACCTCACTCCCGTCCACGGTCAGAACCCATCTTGGTGTCGCTTTTTGCTGCATTCGAATTCTGCTGGCTTCGGCATAGGCTTTGTCGACGAAGTTCTCGGATGCCCCACTGTCTACTAGGGCTGTGTTGTTGTGTTCGTTTCCGTCTGTTCCCATAATTCGTACTTTGATCATGATTTTTTCTTCGCAGTCATATCTGGTTGTTCGTATCCTGTAGGGTGGGTCTGATTCTGCAACGGGTTTCTCCCTCGGGTGGCTGTTGCTTAGGCCCGCTCCCGAGGGCTGTCGTTTCCCGCCAGTTCGAGTTCTTCTTCTGCTTCATTGCTTATGGTATCTTCTTCGTACGTGGCTTCCGCTACCCGGTATGGCCTCCTCCATGGAACTCGTGCTTTCTTGGGCTGTGGGTATTCCTTCCCGAAGTGCCCCTTTTTCCCGCAATTGTAGCATTCGTCCGTTTGTGGTCGTCGGGGAAACCGGTTCGGCATTCTTGGTGCGAACTTGAATCTCTGGGTGGCGTCTAGGTCCATCGGGTCCCCCGGAGGTACTGACGGCGGTTCTTTCGTGTGAACCTGAAAGCGCACTTCTGGGCTAGCTGCAGGTCGTTGACTAATGACTCTGAGGTTGCATAGGTGGCTATCCGTTTTGATGGCCGCAGTGGTATAGTCCACCAGAATGGTGGCCGGTACTTCGCTCATGACCAAGTGCCTTTTTACTTCTGGGTGTAATCCATCTTGAAATCGAGCAATGCATATGTTGTCTGTGTATGGGAGATCTGCTTTGATTCGCTGGAATTCCACCCAATAGGTTGCTGCTGTTTGGTTTCCCTGCTGGATTTTCAGGAATTTCTGGAAAGCTATTTCCTCGGCGTCTACTTGGCCGAAAGCATGCCTCATGTTGGTTTTCAGTTCTTCCCATGTTAGGTTGATTCCTCCTTCCTGGTTGAGAAAAGTTTCCACCCAGTTCCATGCCACCCCTTGGAGTAAGGAGGATGCATATCCCGTCATTTTCTCATCGTCGTCGAATCGGTTCCCCTCTGTCCTGAACTTCAGCTCACACTGAGCCAGGAATGTTTTGAATTTTGCTTTTTCTCCTTTGAACGGTTCGGGGTCCCAGAGTTTTGGATAACTGTTCTGCGGCGGTCTGTCGCGTGCTGCTAAGAGAGTTTGCAGCATCTCCGTAGTTAGCAAGTGGGGTCCGCTTCCTCCTGTGTCTGATCCTTCCACCATTCTTCTAGGTTGTTCTGGTGACTCGGGTGTCTGTGGTCTCGACTGTGGTTCCGGTGTCACAGGGCTCAGGGCTCGCTGTTCGTCAGGAACTTCCCTGAATTCTCAGAGGTTGAGGGGGTCCTCAGCGTCTTCGTTGTGGGACTCCACTATGGGTGTTGCCTTGCTACGTCAGGTGTCAATTGGAGACGCAATCTAGTGTTATGATCCTGTCTCCCTTGTCTGTGCTGCTCGACAGGCGACGTAGGGGGATCTCGTTGCAGTATTCGGCTTCGCTGTGGCAGTATCCTGCTTCGCCCTTATCTCTTCACGCCCAGCGTGGTATCGTTGCGGTATTCGGCTTCACTGTGGTGGTATCCTGCTTCGCCCTTATTTCTTCACGCCCGGCGTGGTATTGTCGCGGTATTCGGCTTTGCTGTGGTGGTATCCTGCTTCACCCATATCTTTTCATGCCCGGTGTGGTATCGTTGCGGTATTTGGCTTCGCTGTGGCAGGATTCTGCTTTGCCCTTATCTCTTCTAGTTCTTACAGGTGGTGGTCGCAGCGCCGGGTCACGGAGGTAGAGAGAGAGGTCTGTGGGGAGAGATAATATGCAACTTCAATCAATTGCGCTCAGCACTACAGGCTATCTGCGTTCCTCCACACCATACCACCCCCATGGGGCTCCCATCTTTCCCAAACCGCCGACAAAGTAAACATACAAAGGAGATTTTGCAAAGCAAGAAAGCAAGTATCGCAACATAGCAGCATCAAGTCAAAGAACTGGAAAAGCAAATCATTACCTCTGCCAACCCTTCAACATCCATGTATACCAGTCGTGATATCATTAAGGCTCAAAAGCACCGAAGTCTGGCTCTGACGAGGCTGTATCGGTGGGGTCGATGGTCTCTGGTAGGTCATGGCCACTATCGAAATTGAGGTGGGAGGAGTGCCCTAGACCAGTTTTTCGGAGGAACTGACGTAGTGGCTGAGTATTTTACGGTGTAGTGAGCAAGCCAGGAGTTTGGATATCGCCAGCAGTAGAATGGAGCAAGATAGCGTGCTGTGTTGCCAGCAGTGGGCAGTCTTGTAGTAGGTGGAGGGAGGAGTTGAGGGCGAGACCACATGTGCATGGCTCCGCAGTGATATTCGGTGGTGGGTCGGTAAGTGATCGATTGCAGAACACCTTCCATATTGCTCGTGTATCTGCCCAGTCAACCCCACGAAGGTGGCTGGGGATCTTGAAGGAGGGATTTGCAAGGGGGAGTTCGTTCTTCCAGCGGGCAAGAAATTCTGACCACGTCTGGGTTAGCAGCCAGGTTTTAGTTGTTACTGCAAATTGGCAGGGGATGGTAGAGGATGCTCCTAATTTGGCAAGTGTATCGGCCCGTTCATTCCCACGGATATCACAGTTGGAGGGGCACCACATAGTAGTGATATGCCAGCCTAGGAGTTGAAGTTTTCCAATAATTTTCAACGCTTGTCATGAGTATTCGTGGTTGCTTCTGTTGAATTGGAGGGTGTCAATGGAAGCTTGGTTGTCGATACAGATAAATACTGTAGAACGTGGTAGGGTAGTAGTGAGGAGGATGGAGACCGCTTCCTGTACAGCATGAAGTTCAGCATCGAAGACCTCAGCCCTATTGCCAAGATGACATCGACCTTCTGTGAACCGGTGGAGTTGCTGGTCCCCACTGTAGTAGATTGCCCAGCCACAACCAACTGCACCATTGGCAAGTTTGGAGCCGTCCGTATATATCGTTATCATATGGTCTGGAAGTGTTTGTATCCATTTCTCATGGAGCTGTCGTGGCTTTGTTGTCTTGTCAGGGTTCGGAGAAGCAGTCGTTGCCACTCCTTCCATGGTCGTAGTTGATGTCCGATCTTCCAACTTTCCCAGTACAAGGTGTTTACTGAGGCTGTATAGACGATGTAGTCCTGGGAGGCTAGCGTGCATATTCAGTTGATTGTATGGAGGTCCAAGTGCATGGTGAGTGGGGAGAAAGTGGAGCCGGGTAGCATATCGCAATGACAGGTAGTCTAGATACACCTCCATTGGTAGTAAGTGGGCAAGGGTGATGAGGTTTGTGGTTCTGGTATTGAGTGGGAGGCCAGTAATCCAACGGGCAATGGTGTTGTACGTCGCTCTGAGAGCGGCGATTACTCCTGGTGTTCCAGTCCACCAAGCAGGAGACGCCCAGAACATGGCCGGGAGAATTGCTGTCATTGCCAGGTGATGAGCAATATAGGCAGGGATGCCACGGGATTGGTGTCGTAGGAAAATCAGGCTTCCGAGAACCTTGTTTCCTCTGGCTGCTGCCATTGCAGCGTGGTGTTTGAATGTCAGTGATTCAAATCTCAAGGTGGTTATTTCTTTCGAGCATATGGCCGACCGATAGACTGGCAATCGAAGAAGCAGTTACTTGTCGCAACCTCAACTACCAAAACGGAATATGTAGCTTGCTCTGAAGCCACGCGAAAGGCCGGATGCCTTATACAACTCCACAAAGACGTTACAGGCGAGTTGGTCGTACCACCGATATATTGCGATAGCAATGGCGCATTGAAGAACATCTGGTCAGGTGTCTCAAGTGCAAAGACGAAGCACATCGACATTCGATTCCATGATAGCAGAGAGCTTCACGCTCAAGGTATTATCAAGTTCGACTACGTTTCCACCGACGACAATTTAGCCGATATTATGACGAAGGCACTCGCACCAGAACGGCATCAGCGTCTTGTTCAGAGTATGAGTCTACGAAGGGGTTGTTAGAAGGCTTGGATGCAATGGACGCAATTGGAGTATTTTCGGTCATGTTTAAGAATTAAGTGCGCCGGTACTCTTTTTCCTAGCAGTTTTTATCCCACAGGGTTTTACTGCGTAGGTTTTAATGAGGCCGACGGGGACACGGTTATGTACTGTTTTTATGTACTGTTTTTGATGATTGCTTTCCTGCTCAGTTGGTTTCGCTGTTTTATTGGATTTCAGGTGCAGCGCGAACGCAGAAAGGGGGGGAAGTGTTGTAGTGTATGCTTAGTCAGTCCTCGTGACCACTGCTATAGATATAGGCAGTGGCGTCACTGTCACATGAAGAGAACCATCACATCTATACATCACTCCCATCGACACTCCACCATCGCACTCCCTCCCCATCTAAACCACACATACGAAGAAAAAAACGAAAGCGAAAGATTGCATCTACATCCTCCTTCCGCGTCTGCCCTGGGCGTCGGCCTCGTTCCGTCGCCACTCTCTCAGCGCCTTGGTTCCCTGCCAGCCATTTCCGCCCGCGCATCTCTTTTCCCAGCCGCCGAGCCGAATGACCAAGGCGGTGGCGTTGCCCCCGACGTCGCCGACCTCGTCCACGAACTCTCAACCAGATCCCGCGCCGCCTCCTCGGGGGTGTTGCGTTCCTTGACGATATCGACCTGGTCGCCGAGGACGGCGCTGATCCCGTCGCTGACCAGAACGGCGAAGGCGTATTCTCCCGGCGCATTGATGTCCGGCTCGGCCGTGACGCCGCGACACTTCTGGCCCACGTCGCCCACCGACCGGGTGTTTGTCAGGATTCCGAAGCGCTCCTCGCCGAAGGCGGTCGCGTAGCGGCGCAGGCGGGCGGACGCCGAGGGAGACGACGGGCGGTGGTTGGTGGTTGGTGGTTGGTGGTTAGCGGGGACGCGAGGCCGTCGGAGACCCGGCAGAGCAGAGCACGGGTGTCGCCCAGATGTGCGGGCACCAGTGTTGTTGTCTGAGATGGGTGCTAGCAGGGCTGCGAAGTACTGCCGCCGGGTCAGCTACATCACGGCGATCGCGGAGGGCAGCGGGCTCACAAGGGAGACAGCAGCACCACGCTGGCGGTCGAGCCACCCTTGAACTTCGTCGTCGTCCGCCAAGACCATATGGCAGCACACATGCAGACCCGCGATCACCGTCCCTTTCCCCAATGGCCCTCCTCTGGCCCCTCTCCTCCTGCCTCCGCCTCCGCTTCGACAGGCGCCTTGACGACGACGACGTGCGTCTGCGCCTCTTCGTCTGCCCGCCGCGCCGGCCGCGCGTGCAGGGTAACCGGCAGCGTCGCAACGAGCACGACACTATCCCTCGTCAGCATACGCTCCCCCGAGCACCGGGGACCGAAACACGCACCACAGGGTCGTCTGGGCCGCCAACAAGCCCCACTGCGCTCTGCGGGCGAGCGCGGCCTGGCCGAGGACGCCGCACCACAGCGCGAGCGCGAGCGAGTCCGGCAGGACCAGCTCGGCGGGGGCCAGGTGCTCGCGCGACGACGAGACGTGGAACACGGCCACCAGCAGCGTGAACGCCGCCTGTTGTCGTCCGTCAGCGGCGATAACAAAGGAGAGGGAGCGGGGGAGACGCACGACGGACACCACCGTTGGCGAGGAGGAGGACGGCGACAGCGCCGGAGAGAGATGGCCCCAGACGCCCGACAGCACGAACGTGCACGCCAGCAACAGCTGCAGCACCATCAGCAGGCGGAGCGCGGACGGCCATCGGCGCCGCACGGAGGAGGGCGAGGTGTAGCAGTGTGCTCACATAGCGGTCGGCGGCGGAGTCTGGCGGAGTCGCGATGGTGGATTTTGAAGCAGCGAGCGCGGCCGGGGGGGGGGGCGGCGGCGGCGGCGAGCACCAGATATATGTACGGAGGCATGCAGACTCCGCCTGTTGGTTGGCACCGCGTTGCCTTTTCCACTTCTTTTTCTTTTTCTTTTTCTTTTCTTTTTCTTGTCCGCGAAGCAGATACATAGCGACTGGATGCCTGCGATGCACGCAGGGGCGGCGAGCAGTGCTGCAGCGACTGGCCGTCGGCCGCCAGGTTGGTCCTGCGAGGCTGAACGACGTACATAGGCGCAGCCATCCCTTCCGATGCTGATCCAGTACCCCCTCACTATGTATGTGTCAAAGGTATATGAGAGAATTGAATGAATATTTGACTTGCTTAATATCCTCCTATGCTGCAGAGGGCAGTCTTTATATATCTATCTATGAATGGATCAATATGAACGTTCCACCTTCCGGTCGTCCCAAGTCGAGCGCTCCGGCCAAGTATGTAGCGCCATATTCCAACAGTATGCATGCACTCCTTGCGCGACGGCAAGGAACGCCGGGATTCGCAACCGCATTTCGCTTCAGCTCGCACTCCTTTCCTTCAGCCGCCGCGCTCGCCGTGCAACCCTCGCTCGCTGAAGAGGAGCATACATACATATGTATCGCTAGATGCTCGGCCTTACTGCGCACTACACATGGCAGTGGGGGCGAAAAGTGGCATTTGGGTGGAGATCTGTAGATATGTATCTCGACCGTTCACAGGCGGGACGGGCAGAATATTATCCAACGTGAGCGAATCCAGACACAGAGGCCACAGGCGCGTATGTAGATGATCGTCCCCAACCAACTGACTGGGTAGCTAACAGCCGCCAGCCCGGCGCACCACGGCATGCAGTTAGGCGGTCCGCGGCGCCACGTGGTGGCTGAGCGCTCGGACGAGGATGGGGGCTGATTTCCATCGTGAACGATCGATCGACCCGTCCTCTCGCAACCCAAATGCTACAAGGCAAGGATCCACGCTCATAGTTGCCGACTGTCTCTACTTTCATGGCCCCATCAGGTTACACGACTACCAAGCACGGGAGGGGGGCAGAGACGATGGACAGCGGATGAGTCGAGGGTGGAAGGGAGAGCGATGCAGTGGCATGGATGGCTTCGTCGTCTCGAGTCGGTTCGAGAATCGGAAGTCGCAGGACGGGAGTACAGGAACGAAGTCCTCGACTTGGGTAGATAGATACGGCTGCTTCCCCGGTATATCGCTGCTGGACGCCGTGCAGTCGCAACACGCACGGTGGCCACTTCAGGGATATTGGCTGCGGCAACGGCATCCTCCGATCCAGCATTTGTGTTGTAAGTGTGTGTATTGTCTACGTAAGGCTGAAGCCTCGAGAGAGAGAAGGAGAATATACATAGGGGTAGGCCCATGCCTGCCGCCGTGACTAAGCAACGAGTGAGATATTGCAACAATTTGTGTCGTACGGTGATGTTCGATGTCCGCGGCCTCCTCCATTCTCCCGAGATACCATCGCTCTTCCTCTCACCCTCCAACAATGGAATTTACGGTTTTCTGTGCCTTCCTCTACGTCTGAGAAGTCTGCAAAGAGCGAAGAGCGGAGAAGTGGGAGCAGACGAAGTGGTGGAGTGACCAGCGGTCTCAATAGTCTAGCAGGCCCGCGCGATGTCCGCGGACGTTTGGGACCGTCCAGTCCAGTCCGGGCCGGGCCGGGCTCTCTGATGACCCAGTTTGGCCGGGTGGGCCCTGCGTTGGCCCACAGCAACCCAAGTATGTAACGTCTCCCCCGAGAACCGCAGATCAACCGCTCCACAGTAACCCAACCAGTGTGTCAGCGCTCCCTCAGAAAGCAGTCGACTAGGTACGTACCCACGATGCCAGACAGTACTGTAATACCAGCTATGATTCCAATGTGCCACCCGATTTCGCCTACCCAAACCCTCCCACAGCCCCAAGAATTGTTCACCGGACTTCTCCTACCGCTCCACCATCACTCCACCAATCAACAGAATTCTGGGATAATCTTGTACTTCTTTTCTCCGCGGTGCTTTCCTCGGTGTGTATGATTTTCTCCCTGTTGTTGGAGTGGTAGCCGAAAGCCCCTGGAGCATAGGTAGTTGCCCAAAACCCCGAAACCTACTTAACTTACACCATAAGAAATGCTCACTTGATCGCGATTACATACAGCCCCGCCCGTGTGCGTACAATTCTCAGCCAGTCCAGTCTAGCGTGGACTCATAGGCCAGGTTGGGAACCCTACATGGAATTGTGCGGCTCTCCCTAGTAGTTACTCGCTTATATTGGCGTGGTCCTTGACTGATGCCACTTGGCACTACCAACCAATTGGGGGCGGCAGCGGCCGGTCTAAGCGGGGGCGCCGAGGAGAAAGCGGGGTGATAGTGGAAACCCAGAAACTCGATCCAACAACGTATATCTATCTCTATTCACCCACTTTATAAGAACCGAACGACTGTCGAGCAAACGCACCATTTACAGCAATATCGCCAGACGCCGGAGTTAGCTACATCTAGGTACTCCAAGCATCTTTCAGTCAGACGAACATCCCTACTTTCCATCTCCTCTTCATCAACCTAGCGTCAGTCGCAACTAACGCTTAGACATAGCACGCAACGAAGCCTAGCACTTCCACTAGTCTAACATGGACAACATGGAGAACCAACGGAGCTACCAGGATTCCACTCATACCGAGTTCCGAGGCGGGGTATTTCATGGTGCCATCACCTTCGTCTCCGGCGGGTAAGTGCCTGAATTCCGGCGTAGAGCGATTCGAAGGGAACTTACAGCAGGCTAACGAGTCTTCGATGGTAGACCCAAGAGTAAGCGACACCTCTCCGTCGAAATTAATCTTAGCCTCCCAAAATTGTCCGACCTGACTGGAGCTAGGGAGAACCGAGATCCTTGAATGGATATCCACAGTCCCCTACACAAATCACCACAAGCGCATCAGTGATGGACGTCTAAAAGGCACAGGAGAGTGGATCTTGAAGAAGGAAAAGTACCGCACTTGGGAATCATCAACCGACTCGGTGCTGTTACTGCTGCGGGGAATCCGTAAGTCTCCACAACCCAACCGGAGCGCGACCTTCTGATCAGTTTGTCTAGCTGGAGCCGGCAAAACGTACATTGCATCACAGGTTATCGACTGGTTCCTTTCCAATCCGACAGCCGAATCCAAGTTGGCATTCTTCTACTGCAATCGGGCCGAGGAAAATCGCCGAAATCCCGAGAGCATTCTGCGCACGCTTATTCAGCAGCTTGCGCAGACCCCATCCGAAGACAACCTACTCAAGCCGGTCCTCGATATTTACAAGGGCCGGGAGAAGGCGGGGCAACTCTCTTCACAGTTGACCCTAAATGAATGCCAGGATCTGCTTGTTCAGCTCATGGCTATATATCCTCAGACGACGATTTGCATCGACGCCCTTGACGAAGTTGATCACAAATTGCGCTTTGAATTACTGGAGGCGCTCAGACACGTCGTGGAAAGATCAAAATCTCTGGTCAAGATCTTCGCGACTACTCGAATGGACATCGATATCCTCGTGCAGTTCGAGATGTTTCCCAGGAT
>Ga0307516_10002112_pt1 | contig 26973 bp, 27 predicted proteins | sample 19_EM_MG_FD_203310 | JGI IMG/M metagenome (GOLD analysis project Ga0307516, IMG submission 203310) | Populus trichocarpa ectomycorrhiza microbial communities from riparian zone in the Pacific Northwest, United States - 19_EM | ecosystem: Host-associated > Plants > Roots > Unclassified | place...
TCCTATGAATAATTATTGGTGTGCTACCATCGTCACTAATAGAAATATGATTTATATGAACATGCCATCTATTTAAGTCATGAATCAGCTCAGCGGCGGCTTGGTCGCTTGCAAGTCTTGCAACGGGGTAGCTATTCCATCCCAAATAACTCAAGATACTCAGGACATTTCCACAAGACCCCCCCACCGAGAGTTTAGGTAATGTGAAAGGATTACCATTTAAGATAACATCTAATGCAACTAGACCAGCGCCAAAACAAGAAGGTTTATTTTTCACAGATTTATTTATTGTATGGCTCTCCTGCGAGCCAAATTAAAAAAAGTTCAGAACGATCAAGCAAATTACTATCCAAACCCTGTGGATCTATTTCGTATCCTGATGAATCCACATTTAATATGCCAACTTTTATGTCATTAACGGCCTTAAACTCATAAGCGCAAAGCAATGCTCCGATAGATAGTAATTTACTGGAAAATGTAGAAATAACAATGTCACAACCTTTCACAACCGCCAAAGTTTCATTATAATCTCTAATTGTTTGAGAAAGTGTCCGGTAAACTTCAAATGGGTTCTGTTCAGGAACGTATATAATGTTTTGACCTTCAATATTTAGCTCATCAAATAACAACTGATGATATTCAATTAGTAAAGCATCGGAGCGTCTGGGGTCTTGGGAAGGGAATGGTAGAACTGGGCAAATTTCATTTGGCTTAATCTTCTCATATGCAGCTCCGATCTGATGGGCAGTACCTTCGCCCAAAATTGGCAGCCAAATAATCTGCTTTTTGTCGGATGTTAGCTCAGACCCCCCCTTGAATCCAAATACATATGACAACTCGGCATCAGGAAGGAACTCTCTCGTGTGCGCATCCAGTGTGGCATTTTCTGCTGTAAGTATAAAGAAATTAAGTGGTGATTCAACATAAAAATTATCAAGTATTGCCTGGATTTGACCAACCAATGAAAAATATATTCCACGCGGCAAAGCACTGATGTCAACAATGATGTCTGTATAAGAGCCAAAAAAATCTTTATCCTTAAAAATTTCTGCCACTTTCTGGTCTCCGACCCTCTTTTTCTTCTTCCCCTCAGAGCTCCACAGCTCTATTTTTTTTGAAGTTATTTTCTCTGCAGGCAGTAAGCCATGTAACACTCGCAGGTTCTCCTTTACTTGACCTTTATATTTTCTTGAAGAAGAACTTTTCCCTTCGTCATACTCAATTAGGAAACAATCAATGTCCAAATTAGGTGAATTACTTAATATAGATTGTAAACCGAGGTTCATCCTGAAATCAAATCCCTCACCCATCACATACAGCAACTTTCTCCCACTGCTTGACGCAAAATGGTCTTTAGCAAATGCATCAATTTCAGCATTTCGCATTAACACGTAGGGGTCCCATTTAATGGGTTTTTTTATCGTCTTGTCCATCGTAAAAGATCATCTGGTTTTTTTGTACGCCAGCCTCCATAGCTTAATGGGAGATCAAATTTCACACATATCCATCGGTTAAGGTAATAAACATTTTTCTTTTGACCTTTCTTTCCTTGCATTGTTTCTTTTACATGTAATAGATTATAGGCAAGGCATGTGTCTAGCACTAATTGCAAATCGGTGAAAATCTCATTTGAAATCCAATCATCTTCATTAATCAACCTGATAGTTCTTGTTGCGTCAATATAAAATCCAGTTACACCTGGCGCATACGGAGCAGTAGCCCTATATGTCTCATTATTACAAAAGGATCCAAGATTTTCGAGAAACCGAATAACCAATGTACTTTCCGGAATCATTTTTTGAAGTTCCTTCCATTTGTCGTTGGCAATCTTTTTAATTTCTTTATCTTGATCTTTGGCCGTAATGGCTACATTTGTCATGTTTAAGTTCATGGAAAGCATTCTTTCATACAAAGGCGAACTGAAACCCAGGAACTGCTCAATATTATTGGTCGATATTTTGGCAAGCATCCCCATGCCAAAATAATAAGGTAGCGCAAACTGCTTACTTAGAAATAGCCTCGACGCGGTAATAGTCTTCTCATCTGTTTTCTCCTGGAATTCCTGTAAACTTAGTGTATAATTAAGAGCAAGTTCGGGTTTAGCTAAGTTCCTATTTACCAGTATTTCCATAAGTTTGGCCAGCTGACAAATTTCTTGTGTGGTTCCATCAAAATTAAACAAATGTTCTTTCCACAGATCAAATTTTGATGTGCCAGCAGTAAGTTCCTTAATCTTGGCAAATAAGATATACTTTGCTTCATTGAAAACATCTGTGAGGTCAAACTCATTCAATTGTGAGTCTAACGCAAATTCGACGTCTTCTCGGGATTCCGCCGCACGTTTTGCTGCTATACTGATCAATAATTTTTCAAATTTGGACTCTCTATCCTTCCAGTAGTTTTCAAGATTAAGCTCTTCATAATCTCTACCAACATTCGTCCGTAAATTATTCATTGCCTCCAAACGTTCGGACAACCACAAACTAACATTGCTTCTTTTTTCAAGCAAATGTGCAATTAAAATATCCCTTTGTTTTACAGAAAGCTTCTGCACATCATCGAACATAAATAAAATTCGCTTGAAGACTGGTTGCCCATCTACTTTAATGTACTCTGGACGAAGCGCTTCAATTGAAAACAGTTCATTATGGCCTTCTATTGAGGTTTGCGTCATCGGCAAAAAACTATCAAGCAACTCATAGATAGATCGCTCTATCCCCGCGGCCCATTCATACAGCACCTGTCCGTTGCAAGGCACAATGATACGTTTGAAATATAGTTTCGTGTTTGGATAAATAAATTCAATACGTGAAAGATCTTCAGGAAACTGCAGTCTCTTTAATGCAAGCACTGACCGTAATGTTGCTGTTATTATCCTACTGTTCAGCAATGAATAAAAAAGGCGCTCCCTATTGCCAGCCTCAATTCCTGAAAAATTTTCAAGCAGTTCGTAATTTCGAGTAAATGTCAGATTTACCCCTAATATTTGAATCGTCGAATCTGATACTGCATCTATCTTTTTTAACTTTTTAAAGACTTCTTTGAATTCATCACCAGACTTTCGATTTTGCAGTGTAAGTAAGGAGTTTGGTTCAAATAAACGAAGTAATGAGCTTTTACCAGCGCCCGGAGAACTCCTAATAAAAAAGACAGTATCCCACAATTTGCCTGCGGACTGAATATCTATGAAATAGTCTAATACCAGCGGGCTATATAATCGCAAGAACCCTGCATCAGACTCAATTCTCTCTGATGCCCGTAATAAAAATGGATTTCTTATCTTAATACTCATTTTTCGCGGTGTCTTGAAATTCTTGGAAATAAGCCTTTATACTTTTTGTCGGCCGGTAGCCAAAAAACTGCTATAGAATTATTTGGTGAATTATGATTTAGAACTAATGGCAATCCGCACTCATTAAATCCTAAATAGGGCAAATCATGCTTTCCCTTTATATAATGCTCATCTACGACTGTATCATCAAAATATTTTGAAATAAAATTCATTATATCCGAATCCCCTGTAATTTTCCTTTTAATGGTATCGTCTATTGGTAGCAGACAATCTACTGTGCATGTAAACTCCTTACCATTCTCTTTCTTCCATTCTCTAATCCCTTCCTGAATATTGTTAATTGCATCAATCGTTGCAATATAAAACAAGATATGAATCTCCAATTTTTCGAAATCAACTGCAGTGCTGAACCCTTCCTCCTTTTTTGTAAAAATAGAAGCAAATACTTTACCAAGTTTCCCTTTGCCACCTGATCTGCAATATGTCTTTCCGCTAGCAGTGAAATCATCAATCAAGAATATCGTCTTAAACTTCGAATCGGGTATTTCTTTTTGAAGGTTTCCCAACATATCCGTTACTTTTTCACCCGATATATCATAAGTAGCAATAACCTGTTCATTGTTTAGGTAGGCGCCTCTCCTAAATTGATCAATCCTTGAACCGTCGCTAAGGCCTATAAACAATGACATACGCAAATTATACCCATATGCAGAATCATTTAATATTTTCGTAACTTGGTAGGGGGCAAATCCTCGTTCACCTGCTGTTTTCTTAATTAAAATCGGATTTATTTTTTCGGAAAATAATATATCAACTAAATGTGCCATTTGCTCACTTGAGATAAAAATGAGATGCTCTCTTACTAACTTATAGGCAATCTTTTTATCCTCAAGGCTGTCAAATTGCTGCAACCACTTTACCAGGCTTTCAAGAAACCTGGTACCTGGTGCGAATTGCTGGTACTCATTCCATTTCAAATTAGCCATTGCTTGTAGCAATGGGCGTTCCCTGTCTATTTCGTCAGGTTTCCACTCCATAATCTTAGTAAGCAAAGTTTCGGCTAAAGTAGTTCTCATATGGCATTTAGAATAAAATAACCTTTTTTCATCTTTATCTTGGTGAATAAATGTGCAACACCCTTTTCATCTCTAAGTCCTGGAGGACAAATATTCCAACACGTTTCAGGAAGTGAAGAAACTTCGTTAACACTTAAACCATAATCGTTTGCCAATAAGGCATAGTCATTGCCAGGCCATTGGCCTTTATCCCCAATACACAAAGTGTCTCCAGAAAGGCCAAGTGATAGACTCATTTTTTTACAATGACTTAAAATATTGTTCTTAGAAGCAACGTCCCGTGGTATAATATCAATTGAATGCGATGATTCAACCATTGTTATATCGCTCAAATTCAGCAGCATCATTTCATTTAGTAAAACTTCCTTCAACGCACTCCATTCTTGGGTTGTCTTTGAGCCAAACGTAAGTTGATTAGGGCTATCATCAGGTGATATTCCAATTTTCAGAAGATGATCTTTTACAATTTGTAGCGACTTATGCATTGCAATATTCTTGACAGGATGTTTTGCATTTGACAATGAGGCGATATCGCTTCCATTGTAGTACCCCACGATGACATTTTTCATTAATTCAGGATTATTTTCAAAGACTTTTAGAAGGTCGGTCCTTAAAGACCGTCCCCGTCCGGAAATGATCCCAAGAACAAATCCTTTCTTTAAAAATTCCAGCAACAATATTTTAACATCTTCTCCAATTCCAGTGAAGCGGTTAAAAGGTGAACACAAAGTCCCATCATAATCGAAGATTAAACTTCCGAATTTAGCAGCCGCCATTTTTACCATGAAATTCTGGTAATACTTTTCCCATTGTGAACGTTCGTCTGCCGCAATATCTAATATCTTATTTACTCGTGCCTTCCTTATAATTGCAATTTCAGGCATAGTTGGATTTTGATCTGAGATTAGACGTTCATACCGCAAATGATAAATTTTTGATCCATAATCGGGCACGCCAGGTCGGCCGGGATCAATGCTTTGCTTGTTGCCATAAAGTCGAATCAACTCCATAGTTTGGACCAGTAGATGTATGGTGCCTTCAAAATTATCATACGAAGTATTAAATATTAGTTTAGGGATTGTTTCTGGAAGTAATTTCAACGTTTTGTGACAAAGCATTTCATCCGCCGGACATGTCAATGCAACGATAGCCGAATCTTTCTTTTTATCGAACCATTGATGCCGCCCATGGGCAAAATGTCGATAATCGCTAACGAGAGAGGGAGCCAACCCTGCTTCTGAAAATTTTGATTCAAGATCAACTGCTACGGCATGATGATACGAGCCATATAAAATTGTAAAGCACGTATTACTGGTTATCCGGTCTATAAAATCTAGGTAAAATGATTCAGACTGACTTCCGACTTCACCGAGCATAGATTGACAAGTAATCGCCCTATATAAAATAACAAAATAGGCGGTCAACGAGTTGGTAGCAAGAAAACCGTCTTTCCCGGAGGGTGGATCAAATTCAAAGCTTGCACAAGAAGAGTAGTTAGCTGACAACGCAGTCAGTTTTGTTTTCCTCTTCATGCAAATGTTGATAACGGAAACAGGTTCACTTTCTATAGCCTTTTTAAAGGCAAATAAAATGTCCGTGTTGCTACCGCTCGCGCTAATAAAAATTAAATTGCATTTGCGGATAGTAGATTTCGCATAGAACAATTCTAGCGGAGTAATTGCCTTGGCAAAAATACCTCTCGATATCAGTAAATCCGCTGCAAATACACAGGCACTGAAAGACCCGCCAGATCCAACTATGTAGACCGGATGGTGATACTTAGCTATTATTTCAGGTAAAATGCCTAAATCTAGCTCTTTAGCCCAAGATATTGTTCTAGGTAATTTTTCAAGTTCCCGTTCAAATGGTTTTCCCATAAAATGTAAATGTATAACATTAAAGATAAAGATTTTAACTCCGAAATACTAATTTATTTAGTATTTTTAGCCTAAAATAGCAATTAGCTTATGTTATGCAACCTGATCGCCCGTTTGTGCCCCGAAATGCCTGAGGTGTTAAGAAAAAGTCGATTTTACTGGGGCACTAGCCTACTTAATATTTATATTCATTTCAACGCATAACACTCCTATCTTACTGTGTGCGTAGGCAGACTTCCATGAGTATCAAAGTGAATCTTTTTTAATTCCTCTTCAACGCATAATGGCCGTGTCGTAAGCGCCCATCGGACTAGCAATCCATTAAAAATCGGAGGCGGGTAAAAAAGTAATAGTCGTTTCCTTGTGCTGTGCGAGTATTGCCCGAGGATTAAAGATTTTCTTATCCTGCGATCTAAATTATTCCCTTTGCCGATTGTTAATCGGCAATTCTGCTCGGAGCAAGATACTTCATACACGCCTGAATGAACAGGCAAGCGAAGATCCAAATCTATTATACTCTGAAAGCTATACCAAGGTGACCATTCTAGGATAATCTTTTCTATTTCTATTACTTGTATATCCATTCAGGGGTATATTAATTATTGCACCGCTATAGAAACATAAATATCGCATAAAGATACTGAGCTTAGGAAAACAACAACGATCGGGTTGAGTCCATTCTTAGCAAAACAACCAGAACCCGGGTGACACTATGACTTTCCCTCGCCTTCAATAATAGTCAATAACAGCTACACTAGATTTACTCATTTAAATTCAGATAACATTGAACTATTATAATAGAGATTCATTACTAATATTGTTGATAATTATTTGATTAAATACCAAACTTCTTTTGTAAATACTTGACAACCATAATTTTATCAAACAACAGCCGTTTTCCAATCTTTATCCTCGGGAACTGTGCATCCTTCATAAGTCGGAATATGGTTCTCTTCGATATACTCGTGGCATAGGAAAGACTCAATATATCAATCAAGTCTGGTTCTTCCACCTTAAAAAGTTGACTCAAATCATTACCCTCGAAACAGCCCTTACCCGCACTGTTCGCCAAAGCAATCTTATTCATCCGCTGACGCACCTTATAATTTCTTTGGGCACAAGGAACAGAACAAAACTTAGTAGAGGCCTTTTTTGCAATAAATTTAACGCCACAATGCAGACAGGACCTTTGTATTTCAAGATTACTACTCATTTCAATTTAGTCAAGTATAGCGTTAAAAAACTATGCCTTCAAAGGGTGTTTACTAAGATATCGGTTGACATAGTCATCGATTGACCCTTCTTCAGCCTCATTCTTATTCCTTATCCATTCAATCAAATCCATTCTTTTAATCTTCATCAACTTTCCTTGCTTCACATAAGGTATTTCTCCTTTCTGACATTTTTCAATAATAGCATCCCTCCCCATTTGCAAAAAATCGGCCGCCTCTTTTATATTTATTATTGTTTCCTGGTCTATACCAGGTGTATCAAAAGATACCGATTTAGCCCCCTGGGATAAAATTTCCAATATTTTCTTGACGTCAGTCTGCAACTCTTGCAGCCTCTGGTCAATCGTTTTCTTTCTCATGAATTTTTTTCTTCTTTCGAGAGGTCATCTTATTAGCGGCTCTAGCTTTGGGCAAATCATGTACATCAATGTATAATTCCGTGGTCGATACGTATTTGTGGTTCAGCATCTCCTTAATTACATAAAGATCAACATCGTTATAATTCAAGTTACTGGCATATCTTCTGCGCCAATTGTGGAATCTCGCCTTATTCCCCAGGCCAGCCGTTCCAAACCATTTTTGCAATCCTTTTCGTACCCTATAGTAAGTAAGGCCCGGGAATACAACATCTTCGTCTTTTCCTTTCTCTCCTAATATATCTACTGCTTCAGCAGAAATAAAATGCTTGATGGGCTTATCTGTCTTTGGATCTATAAGATAGACATATGAGCAATTTAATGTGTCGGAATATTTTAAATGCTTCCATCTGAATGCTGCAATGGCGCTATATCTAAAACCGGATAGATAAGCGAATACAGAAGACCTATACACAAGCTCATCTTCGCATGGAGTAGCATTCAATCTTTCAAAATCTTCCAACTCTAATTTTTCAGCTAGGGAGGCCCCATTAGGGATACGCCGCACACGAAGTGTATAATCTTCCGGTAAATACCTATCTACAAAGGCCTGGTGCACGACTGCTGCTACTTTATCATAATAACTAGCCTGCGAATTTAGTTTGAGCCGATTGGTTTTGGATTTTATGAAATTGGCCGACTTGAGATAGCTCTTGAAACCCTCCAGAAACAACTCGTCAATATGTCTGAATTTTAAGTTTTCCGGGCGCCATTTTTTTAAGTGATGAAAAGCAGAGGTATATAATGGAGTCTCTATATCATCCTTTTGTTTCTTTTTGATGAATGTTTTGAAGTAATAATAGAAATCACCTTCCAAAATATCCTTATTGAAGATACCGTGAGCATCAAGCATCAACGACTTCATCCGCTTTATGTATATCTTTCTTGCAATTTCTGTAGCCAAGGCGTTTTCTTCTCTTTCCAAGGCATTTTGAGGTCTTTTGTACAAATACAAACTCAAATATTCCCTTCTCGTATACTTGTTGGTATGAGGATTCCAAACCGGTGGATAATAGTCGATATATAGGCTATACCGGTCTGTTTTTAGCTTTGCCTTTCTCAGCTTTCCCCGCATTAAGATATCTTTTAAGAAAATGAAACAATAGGTATTTTGAAGGGATAAATCTCTTCAGAACCTTATTATGTGTTCCAGTGACATCGTTAGCAGTATTACAGGAAATATGGGTTTAATGATCGCTGGTAGCAGTATCGAAGGAATGTTTCATTGGATGGTTAAGCAATATACGTTTCCCTCTACAAAGTTACATATTTAGACATTAAATATGTCAGTATATGATATATAAAAGGTAATATATTGACATAATAAATGTCCGCTCTGGACTTTAATTTTCCTTTGTTAAATGGCGAGGGACGAACGGTACAAAAACGTAAAAAATCTAATTGAGTCAGGACGTATTACAGCCCTCAGAGAGATTTTTTCATATAAGGCAATCCCAAAAACAGTTGTTGCAAAGGACCTTGGGATGCATCATGTCACCTTTAATAAACTCCTTGCCGCTCCCCAGCGATTAACATTTGAAGATGCTTTCCATTTAGCTGCTCTTTTAGACACCGATAGAAAGAATATTATGAGCCTCGTCTATACCCAGTGTGAGGAAGATCAAAAGAAAGCAAGGAAAAAATAACAGGTATTAATTGTAAAGCGAGTACTCAATTTTTTAGTAGCATTAAAAGAATGCCATTGATTGCCAAGCACTGACGACGGGTGACCTGTAATGCCAGTCGGTGCCGTTATATATTTCCCCCGACGAATTTGTTGTATCTATTCTCATCTTGACAGATATTGCCCAAAATACGTACAAATTCGATCAAAAATAGTAAATATTTTAGTAATTTATATTTATAACACATTTACTATTAAATAAATACATATTATAAATAATATTTATTTCCCAATACAAAACTTACTAAAAATATAATCCAGCCGATCCTCACTCGTGATCTCACCCGTGATCTCACCCAGGTAGTGTAGGCAATGACGGATATCCAGCGCGAGAAGGTCCCCGGGGAGTTTATCATCGAGCCCCTGGTGGATGGTGGTTAGCGATTGGGCTACCTGCTGCAGGGCCTGGTAGTGGCGGGCATTGGTGACGATCGTGCCCTCGGGCTGTGACTTGCCTTCCAGGACGATGTCTACGAGGCGTTCTTTGAGGGCATTGATACGTTGCTGCGCCTTCGCAGAGATGAAGAGGATGCCGGGCAGTTCGTTGAATTTGCCACGGGCCTTGTTCTCTCCGAGGGTATCCATTTTATTGGCCACAAGGATAAAAGGGCGGCCTTTATCGGCGAGCTCTTGTCTGCGGGTAGTAATTTCTTCTACGGAGTCGTCGACGTCGAAAAGATAGACGATAATATCTGCCTGTTCCATTTTCTCCAGGCTCCTTTCCACGCCGAAGCTTTCGATGAGGTCGGTGGTATGATGACGGATCCCCGCGGTGTCGATCAGGCGGAAGAGGATACCATCGATATTCAGGATCTCTTCGATGGTGTCGCGGGTCGTGCCGGCGATCTCGCTGACGATGGCGCGGTTCTCATTCAGGAGGGTGTTGAGTAAGGTGGATTTCCCGGCATTCGGCTTACCTACGATGGCAACCTGCACCCCGTTGCGGATCACATTGCCGAGCCGGAAGGATTGAAGGAGGGCCTGGGTAGTGCTTTCGGCTTCCAGGATCAGGCGATAGAATTGGGAGCGGTCGGCAAATTCCACGTCTTCCTGGGAAAAGTCCAGTTCGAGCTCGATCAAGGCGGAGAAGCTGAGCAATTGCACCCGTAGTTCCTTCAGGGCGCGGGAAAAGCCACCCCGGATAGTGTGGAGGGCCGTACGGGCCGAAGCGGCGGTATTGCTTGCTATGAGGTCTGCCACTGCCTCTGCCTGTGCAAGATCGAATTTACCTTGCAGGAAAGCTCGCTGGGTGAATTCTCCGGGGCGTGCGAGGCGGGAGCCTCCCCGCAAAAATGCCTGGATCACGCGTTCCTGGATATAGGGGGAACCATGGCAGGATACTTCCACCACGTCCTCACCGGTATAGGATTTAGGGCCTTTGAACAGGGAGACGACGACCTCATCCAGCATTTCTTCCTCTTCCTTCAGATAACCGACATGGAGGGTATGGGTGGGTTGTTGTCGCAAGTCCTTGGATGGGAATAATTTATCTACAATTTCCCAGCTTGCCGGACCGCTTACCCGGATCACTCCAATGGCGCCAATTCCCGGTGCTGTGGCCAGGGCTACGATCGTATCATCCCAACCCGCTAATTTTCCTAACATGCTGCAAAGATAGAAAAACCTCACCAGCCCACCCCCCTACTGCTCCGCATTCACAAATACAATAGGCTGACGCTTATACGACTTCACCGAAGCCCCATTCTGAATAGCAGGCACCCATTTACCGCTCTTCCTGATCACCCGCATAGCCTCTTCCCGCAAGCCGCCCTGTTCAGGACCGCTGATGATCTCCACGTCACTGACATTCCCCTGGCGATCCACGATGAACTGCACGATCACCCTCCCCTGGATCTGACTATTAACGGCCTCCTCCGGGGTGCGGAGATTCTTCTGTAAGTAGCGGATCCAGGCCTGTATACCCCCGGGAAATTCCGACTCTTTCTCCACCTTCATAAAGGGCAGGTCTTCCTCCACTTTTTTGGGGGCTTCGATCACTCCCTTGTTCCCATCGGATACTGGCGGGGCCGTGATCCCATCATCCTTCATGCCATCCACGTTGACAGTACCGATCTTCGTATCCACCAGGTCATCTACTACCGGGGGTTTCTCCGTGTCCGGCACATCCTCCTTTACGATCAACGGCGGAGTGAATTGGATGGTCTTCATCTTAATGACCTCTGGCTTGGGAGGCAGGATAATAGGATCGTCCTTTTTCTCTACTTTCACTTCATCCAGTACGATTTCATCCACTATCGCCGTCTTCCTGCCCGGCGCCGCCCGGAGACCGCTGAGAAAATAACCCGTAAAAAGAAACAGGAGGATCGCACCCATGCTCACCAGGGCCTTGATCAATCTTCGGTTATAAGCCCGGCGCAATTCATAAGCGCCATAGTCTTTGTTCCTTCCTTCGAAGAGGATATCGAGGAAGTCGGAGTCGAGTATTTTTTTGCTGTCCATAAAAAATAGTTTCTAATAAGACACGCAAACTCCCGGATTCCATACAAAACTAACGTTATAGGACACTCTAATTTAAGGGTAAAGTTTTATCAGCCGCAGTTTTCTGGCTCGCCTTTTCCAGCTCGCTGCCCGCAGGGGCCGCTACAGGGTTGGTAATGAGCTGGAATTTCAGGAGATCGTTTTTCTTGAAGGCATAGATCACAGCCTGGAACGAAGGATATTTGGCCGCATTGTCGCCTCGTACGAATAAGCTCATCTTCGAGCCTTCGAAAGCGCCGATGGCGGCGCGCATCCAATCGATCAATTCATTATTGCTGCTGTCCTTCACGGGAATGCCCGGTAAGTTCAACCCTTTAAGACCTCCTTCACTCCTGTCCAGGTAAGACTTCAACTGGCTGAAAGGCACGCCTATGTAATTTTCGGGCGTCTGTACAAAACGGGCTTTCTCCGCATCTGTAAGCCCCAGGTGCCGGGTGGTATTGACGCCATCGATGATGGCTCTCCGTTCTGCGATATTTTTATCAGAGACGGAAAAATAAACTTTCGCATCCTTGTCGATCGTTACCAGTACGGAATTTTTATCCTTGATGATATCGGCCGATACGGAACTGGGGGTCGCAATATCCAATGCATCCTGCGACTTCGGCCGCGTGGCCAGTATAAAAAAGGACAACAGGAGGAAAGCGACATCGCACATAGCGGTCATGTCCACATTGGTACTCTTGCGGGGGATCTTTGCTCTTGGCATGTGACAGGGATTTATCAAGAGATGCAAGCCCGATAGAATTCCACACTAACGTCAAAGGATATTCGCAAAAAAAATTCGCGCTACCGGTTGATAGCGCGAATCAATAGTAAAAATCTTTATTACTTACCAGATCTCCGGATCTTACCCCGGCAATCGGATCTCCTGTTTACTGAGCTTCCAGTTTGAACACGATAGGCTGTTTCTTATAAGACTTCACCTGGCGTCCATTCTGTACGGCCGGCGTCCATTTACCACTCTTCTTGATAACACGGATCGCCTCATCTCTCAGACCACCATCGGTAGGTCCGCTGATAGCGGATACATCACTCACATTACCTTCCTTGTCCACGATGAACTGTACGACAACCGTACCCTGTATTTCATTGTTCACCGCTTCGTCGGGGTAACGGAAGTTCTTGTTCAGGTAACGCAGCCAGGCTGCAGGGCCACCGGGATATTCCGACTCGATCTCCACCTTGGTAAAGGTCTTGTCATAGTCTTCCTGTACTTTGGGGGCTTCCACCACACCTTTACCGGCATCCGATACCGGGGGCGCTGTGATACCTTCATCCTTTACACCTTCCTGGTTAACCGTACCGATCTTGGTATCTTCCAGTTTCTCCTGTTCCGGTGGCTTTTCTTCTTCTTTCACCTGTTCATCCTTAACGATCTTGGGAGGCGTGAACTTGGCCATTTCCACCTTGGGTGGTTCGACCTTGGGAGGAGGCGGGGGAGGAGGTTCATTCTTCTTTTCCTCTTTTACCTCTTCCAGTTGCACATCGTCTACCTTGGCGGCTACTTTATTCTTGCCACTGTCTATATTGGATACGAAGTACCCGATGAACAGCAACAGGATCACCGCAGCCGTACCGATAAGGGCCCTGATCAGGCGCTTATTATAGGTCTTGCGCAGTTCGTAAGCGCCGTACTCCTTATTCCTACCCTCGAAAATGATATCGAGGATATCGGCGTTTAGTATTTTGTTGATTTCCATTTTAAATGGTTTAATTGTTGTTTTGGCCTTCGGACTCCGAGCCGGGCTCCACTAGATAAGACTCCAGCCGGACCAATTTCCATAAATCCCGTCCGCTTATTTTATTCCATTCGCCGCTTCCGTCAACTGAACGATCTTATATTCATCCACGGTAATGTCCACAAGCGCAAACCGTTTGACATCATCGATCTTCATCTCATCCAGCATATCCACGGTATTTTTATACGTGGCGTCCGCCGTAGGCTTGATAATGACCATGAAATCCTTGGGGTCCGTCCTTCTTTTCTTGTCGAGGATCACGTCCCGGATGGTTTTAAAATTCGAGGTCTGTATTTTCGTAGGGTCCAATCCCTCGTAATAATACACCTGGTTCTGCTTGGCGGGCATGACTGTCAAAGCCGCAGACTCCTTCAGTTTGTTCTGCTCGTCCGGCTTATCGGTATCCTTGGGCAAAAAGAGCTTCATAGCCGTCGGCTGGCTCATGGTCGTGGTAAAAATGAAAAAGGTGATCAGCAGGAAACCCAGGTCCACCATAGGGGTAAGATCCACACGGGTAGACAGTTTCTTCGCTTTTTTTACGCCCGGTCCTTTTTTGTGACCGCCACCGGACGATGTATCCATTTCTGCCATAAATACGCTTTTTTTAAAGTTACTAATTAATCATTTGGAAAGCAAATCACCTTATTCCACAGCCTTACTGCCCCCGGCCGCCTGTTTCTTGTACAATTCAGAGCCGATTGGCGGAGGTACGGGACTCGTGATCATCTGGAATTTCAACTGATCATTTTTCTTAAAAGCAATAATCACGCCCTGGAAAGATGGGTATTTGGCCGCATCATCCCCTTTTACCAATAAGTTCATCTTGTTGCCCTGGAATGCGCCAACGGCGGCACGAATCCACTCAACTAATTCATTATCAGTACTATCCTTAACCGGGATACCTGGTAAATTGAGGCCTTTTAATTGCTCCTGGGCCTTCCCCAGGTAAGATTTCAACTGGCTGAAAGGAACTCCTATGAAATAGGCAGGATTCCTGATGAAATTATTCTTCTCGGCATCCGTCAGGCCAAGGTTCTTGGCTGTATTGATCCCTTCGATGATCTCCTTTTTCTCCCCCGTATTCTTGTCAGATACGGAAAGATAGACCTTCCCGTCTTTGTCCATGATCACCAGCACCACATTGGCGTCCGGCGCGATCTTGGAAGATACGGAGCTGGGTGTGACCACGGCCAGCGCTTCCGGCGGCTTGAATTTGGTCGCCAATATGAAGAAGGACAGGAGCAGGAATGCCACATCGCACATCGCTGTCATATCGATACTCGTGCTTTTGCGAGGTATTTTAGCTCTAGGCATTTTAAAGATGTTTGTTTGTTACTGGGATTGACCCATAATTAAGATGCAATGTTCCCGGGATTCCATAAATCCCCTTATGTCTTATTTGTACAGGGAAGCAAAGCTCTGTGTCAGGGTAAATCCGCTCTCGTCGATACCGTAAGTGATACCATCGATCTTAGTCGTGAAGATATTGTACATGATGATCGAAACGGCTGATGTACCGATACCCAATGCGGTATTATACAACGCTTCAGAGATACCTTCAGAAAGTTTCTGAGCAGCTTCTCCACCACCGCTGTCACCTAATGCGGCGAAAGACGTGATCATCCCGATAACCGTTCCTAACAGACCCATCAGGGTAGCTACGGAAGCGATCGTGGACAGGAATACCAGGTTCTTTTCCAGCATCGGCAGTTCCAGGGAAGTAGCTTCTTCCACTTCTTTCTGAATAGCCAGTACCTTCTGTTCTGTATCCAGTTCGCCGACGCCGATCATTTCTTTGTATTTGCGCAGACCAGCTTTCATAACATTACCTACGCTGCCTTTCTGCTTGTCGCACTCGGAAATAGCGGCATCTACATTTTTATTGGCCAGGTGATACTGCACCTTGCGAATGAATTCTGCGATGTTTCCGGTACCGGTAGCCTTGCTTATAGTCAGGAAACGCTCGATTACGAAAGTGATAACGGTCAATAATGCTCCGATCAGGATCGGCACGATAACACCACCCTGGTACATACGGGCAAAACCTGATTTAGGACCTTGCTGATTGGGATGGAAGCCGCCGGCGGCATCGGGATGTATGAAGTTGGCATCGGCACCAATGATGAACCTCCAGATCAGGTATCCGGAAATGATACATACCAGGGGCGCGACCCAGGAGATCGAGTTGCCTTTTTTCTTTGGTTGTACGGATGATGTAGAGCCTTTAGCTGCTGTCGCTGCAGTCGGTTTTGTCAATTCAGCCATGATCGTTTGTTTTTAGTGTTTTAAAAAAATTGAAGTATGTAATAGATAATGATTGCCCTAACTATTATTTTTTAAAAGAAAACAAGAGCTTTTGGTGTTTTTCAAAAAATTGCATAGGAAATGATTGTACAATTCTAAGGAAAAAAGCTTTTCGATAGCAGAAATTGGATAACAAAAATTTTTCAAGGCCTCACAAGATAAGGAATTTCCCTAATGTACAAATTCAATTTATTGTTGCCCCTTCGGGCCCCTCAACAGCCCGCTACGACACATTCTGGCCTTTGCCGACATCCCCCCTTACTCGTATCTTAATGCCTCGATTGGGTTGAGCCTCGACGCTTTTAATGATGGATACAGGCCTGCTAAAAGACCTACGAGGGAACAGATCAGGATACCCCCGATCAACCATTCCCAGGGCAATACAAAACCCGTATTCAAAACAAGGGAAAAACTATTACCCACAATCACCCCCAGGATCACCCCGAACCCCGCCCCGATAAGGCTGATAAGGATCGATTCAAAAAGGAATTGCTGCCGGATATTCCGCTGCCTGCCCCCGATGGCCTTGATCAGACCGATCTCCTTCGTTCTTTCCGTGACAGACACCAGCATGATATTCATGAGGCCAATAGCTGCCCCGAACAGGGTGATCATCCCGATCACCAGGGCGCTCAGCGTGATAAATTGCAGGTTGCGCAACAGCATCTGTACGACACTGTCGCTCTTATCGACCATAAAATTATTGTCTTCTGTAGTAGCAAGCCGCCTGATAGGACGAAAGATCCCTTCCGCCTGATCGATAGCCCCTTCGATCATTTTCACGTCCTGTACCTTCACCTGGATAGTAAAAGAGCCGTTGGGATTGGAATTGAAGAACCTGCGCACATTACTATAGGTGGTCATGATCACATTATCCCAGCTCATGCCCAGGGTAGAACCCTTCGATTCCAGCACCCCGACCACCCTATATGGCAGGTTGTTCACATGAACGATCTTTTCCAGGGGCGCCTCGGGATTGTCGCCAAAGAACTTCTTCGCCACGTCCGTCCCGATAATGCAGATATTACGCCCCGAGGTCACATCCAGGCTATTCATATTCCTGCCCGCAGACAGGCCATACCCATTCAGCTCTATATAGTTCTCATCCCCGCCGACGACCCGCACCGTAGGGTTCGTCTTTTTATCCGCCACGGAGACGACAGCATCCCTCACCCCTTGCAGGCTCAGACCCATTTTAGCAGGGTATTGGAACCGCTCCCGGAAAGTCTCGGCCTGGTCCTTTGTGATCGGCTTCCCCACATTGGAACGCTTCTCCTTCTTTTGCCCTTTTTTCTGCTTCTGCACCTGCGAGCCGCCATCGAAATTCATTCTCCATTCCTTATAGTGAATGGTGAACCCGTTAGCGCCCATGGCAGAAAAACTCTCCGTGAACTTTTGCTTCATGGCGGAAATAGCGGTATTGATACCCACCAGGGCCATAATGCCAAAAGCAATAATGGCCACCGTAAGCCCGGTGCGTAATTTGTTGCTCCGGATCGTCCGGTAAGCCAGTGCCAGTGAGTCGCTAAGTTTCATGCAGTTCAGATGAGTCCCCTAAATTAAACATTATCCGCTTAAACCCGGAAATTCTTCAATGGATGAGGAATAACTGTCAATAGGTTTCACCGAAGACGCTTACTAATAAAAGAAGTAGCGGATAAATCCCCCCTACCAGAGGTAGACAAGGGTATACAGTTTATCGATCAGCCACTGGGGAAAGACCCCCAGGAAGAGGATGAGAACAGCCACCGCCACGAGCAATCCCTTGAAAACAGGGCCCGGAGCAGGATCCTGTCCCTCGCCTTCCTTGAAATACATAGCCTGGATGACGCGGAAGTAGTAATAAACACTCACCGCAGCGCAAAGCACGGCGAAGATCACCAGCCAGAAGAATTTACCCGTCGCCATGACAGCGGAAAGCATATAGTATTTTGCAAAAAATCCCGCAGTTAGGGGGATGCCGGCCAGGGAAAGCAGGAAGATCGTACAGGTTGCCGCCAGCAAAGGCTGATGTTTGGCCAGCCCGTTGAATCCCTCGAAGGTATAGTCCTTCATTTTGATAAGGATGGCGAAAATACCGATCGTGGCCAGGCAATACGCGGCGATATAGAGGAGGATGCCTTCTTTAGCTAATCCATTGCCTGCCAGCACCGCCAACAGCATAAAGCCTGCCTGGGCGATACTGGAATAGGCCAGCATCCGCTTGACGCTCTGCTGGAAGACGGCCGTCAGGTTGCCTACGAACAGCGTAGCGGCCGTAAGCAGGGCGATGAACAATTGCCATTGCGCTTTTGACTCGCCAAAGGCCTCGTCGAACAGCCGTATAAACCCTATAAAAATAGCCGCCTTTACCACCGTCGCCATAAAGGAAGTGAACACCGTAGGCGCCCCGTCATAGACATCGGGGGTCCAGAAATGAAAGGGGGCCACCGATACTTTGAAGGCCATCGACACCAGCAGCAGCAGTAGGCCGGCAATAAATAAAGGGGACAGGCCGGCCCTGCCGATCGCCAGTTCGTCAATAAAAAAACTCCCATTTTGACTGGCGCCGTATAAAAAGGCGATCCCCAGCAGCATTAGCCCCGTGCTGAACGCGCCCATCAGGAAATATTTCAGGGAAGCTTCATTGCTCTTCAGGTTCCGCTTGTCGGCGCCGGTGAGGATATACAAAGGAATAGAAATGATCTCGATACCCAGGAACAGCAGCAGCAGGGTATTATACGTGGTCACGAGCGCGGTGCCGCAGAGTACAAAGAAGATCAGGGAAAAATATTCGGCCAGGTTCACCCCCACTTTTTCCATATCCCTTCCGGATAACAGGACATAGAGCAGGGTGCTGCCAAATACGATGCTATTGGCCAGGAGACCGAACGTATCGAAATACAACATCTTGTGGGTGTCGATGTTGAAAAAATGAATGCCCGTCAGATCCAGGTGATTCGACACCAGTAATAAGATAAGCCCCAGGATGGCGACCATCCTTATCGTGGACTTCTCCTTGGTGAGGATTCCACTGAACATCAGGATCACTCCCCAGACAGCCGAAAGTATAATTGCGTTCATATCTTCTATTGATCTTACTCAGTTATAATTTGTAATTCATTTTGGCAATGATCGTTTCGACGGTAGCCCTCGTCAGGTCGAGCACCGGCTTTGGATAGACCCCCACGACAAGGATGAGTACGACGATCACGGCCAGGACAAACTTTTCATTCAGCCGGATATCCGTACCCTTCTCCGTAAGCCTGTTCGTGTCACCATAGAACACCCGCTGGATCATATTCAGGGTATACACGGCCGACAGGATGATGCTGAGGCCCGCCACCACCGTGAATACGACATTGTACTTCGTCGCTATCGAAGTATACACCCCGCTGAATAAAAGGAATTCGCCGATAAAAGCATTCGTCAGGGGCAGGGCCACATTCGCCAGCGCGATGACTACGAGCAGGATCGCCAGCACGGGGGCCTTCTGCGCCAGCCCGCCCAGTTCCGAGATCTTGCGGGTATGGAATTGGCGTTCGATCAGGTCCACCACGATCCACATTCCTATAATATTGATGCCGTGATTGAACATTTGGATCATCACACCCTGCATCCCGGTCTGATTGGTAGCAAAAATAGCGAGGCACATAAGCCCGATATGCGCGATGGAAGAGTAAGCAACGAGCCGCTTCAGATCATCCTGCCGGATGGCGATCAGCGAAGCATAGATCATCCCGATGATACAAAGGGCCGAAGCTGTATCCCCCCAGGCCCAGGTGCCGATAGGCAGCACAGGCGCCAGCCAGCGTATGACGCCGAACAGTCCCATTTTTACCATGATCCCGCTCAATACCATCGTCACGGCCGTTGGGGCTTGCTCATAGGTATCGGGCTGCCAGGTATGAAAGGGCCAGACAGGCATTTTGATCGCAAAGGCAATAAAGAAAAGCCAGAACAACCATACCTGGTCCTGCCCGCTGATAATGGATCGCAGTTTATAAAAAGATGCCAGCGAAAAGGAATGATCGGGCGTATAGTTATGCAGCCAGATAATACCCACCAGCATCAGCAAAGATCCCGTGAACGTATAAATGAAGAACTTGAAGGTAGCCTGGATCCTTTTTTCCCCGCCCCAAAGCGAACAGAGGAAGTACACAGGTATCAACGCCAGTTCCCAGAAGAAATAGAACAACAGCGCATCCGTAGCGACGAAGACTCCCATCAGGCCCGCCTGGGATAAAAGCATGAGGGCGTAAAAATTTCCCGCCTTCTTGTATTCAGTGCGCCAGGTGGCGATAAAGATCATCGGAAAAGACACCGCGGTGAGCAGGCTGACGATCTGCCCCATTCCGTCCAGACCAACAGAAAACCGGCTTCCCAGCCCCGGCAGCCATTCCACATCGGCATGCAGGTAAGGGCTGGTCCTCAACAGGCTGAGGCCGATCAACGACAACACCAGGGTTAACAGGGAAGAGACAAGGCTCCAGGTCCGGGCGCCATTCCCGCTCTTTATAAAGAACCCCAGCAATCCGCTCACCAATGGAATTACAATCAGTAAAACAGGGATCATATCTTTTCGTATCTAAATAATTAATTAAATCCAGTTCATCGCTTACCTGACTACTCACCACTCACCTCCTCACTTCTTCACGAACAATTGCACCAGGAACAACACCAGGATGCCCACGACCATCAATAACACATAAGCTCCCACCTGCCCGCTCTGCAAAAGGCGTATCTGCCGGCTGCCATACTGCACCAGTCTTCCGATCCCGTTCACGATCCAGTCGATCACATATTTTTCGATGAAGCCGAAGAACTTACTCAAAAGATCCAGCGGCCGCACGATCACAGCATTGTAAAATTCATCCACATACCATTTATTGGCCAGCACCTTCCCAAATCCCGTAGCTTCTTCGAGCTCCGGCTTGCGGCTGAACTTCGTGACGGCCCAGATCGTACCGATCAGCGCCACGGCAACAGACACCCCCATCAGGGCCAGTTCCATGCCTTTATCGAAAGGTTGCCCTCCCGTTGCCTGCAATTGCGTCGATGCCTCAAAGACAGGGCTCAGAAAATGCTCCAGCCAATGGGCGTCTTTTGCAAATACTTCGGGGATACCGAGAAAGCCCGCTCCCGCAGCCAGCAGGGCCAGCACGATCAGCGGAAAGGTCACGGCCGCAGGGCTCTCATGCAGATGATGAGCCTTGTCATCCGTCCCCCGGAACTTGCCGAGAAAGGTCGTAGCATAAAGCCGGAACATATAGAAAGCCGTTAGCAGGGCCGTGAATACGCCGATGATATAATATACCGGGCTCTTGGCAAAAGCCCCGGCCAATATTTCGTCCTTCGAGAAGAAACCCGAGAAAGGAGGTATCCCCGCAATCGCGATACATCCTATGAGGAAGGTCAGGTGCGTAATGGGCATATGCTTTTTCAATCCCCCCATCTTCCGGATATCCTGTTCATGGTGCATGGCGCTGATCACCGAGCCCGCGCCAAGGAATAAAAGCGCCTTGAAGAAGGCATGGGTCATCACATGGAAGACCGCGCCCGTATACGCGCCGACCCCCAGGCCGAGGAACATATATCCCAACTGGCTCACCGTAGAATAGGCCAGCACTTTCTTGATATCGTTTTGTTTGAGTGCGATCGTAGCTGCAAGTAAGGCCGTCGCCAGGCCGATCACCGCCACCACCGTACCCGTAACGGGCGTAAGCGTGTAGAGGATATTGCTGCGGGCGATCATATAGATACCGGCGGTCACCATCGTAGCCGCATGGATCAGGGCTGACACAGGTGTCGGGCCGGCCATTGCATCGGGCAGCCAGGTATAAAGAGGGATCTGGGCGGATTTGCCCGTTGCTCCCACGAATAATAATAAGGTGATGGCCGTCAGTACGGGTATCGGGGTATGCGTTGCCGCAGGAAAGATCTCGCCGAAGCTGACGGAGCCGAACTGATTGATGAGCACAAAGATGGCGATCAGGAATCCAAGGTCCCCGATCCTGTTCATGATAAAGGCTTTTTTCGCGGCATTACCGTAATCCATATTCTTAAACCAATACCCGATCAAAAGATAAGAGCAGAGCCCCACTCCTTCCCAGCCGATGAAGAGGATGACATAGTTCGCACCCAGCACCAGCAGGAGCATGAAAAATACGAAGAGGTTCAGGTAAGCGAAGTAACGGGCAAAATGGGGTCCTTCCTCCTCCTTCATATAGGAAGTGGAATACACGTGGATCAGGAAGCCGACGCCCGTGATGATCAGGAGGAACAGCGAAGAAAGCTGGTCTACCTGGAAAGCAAACGGTATCTGCAATTTGCCTGCACTGATAAAATCGAAGAGGGTCACCACCACCGGCCGGAATCCTTCCTGCCGCACCTGGCCGAAAATAAGCAGGCTCAGGACAAAAGCGGCGAGAATGGTAAGGCTGCCGATGATCCCGGAAAAGGATTTGGACATGCTGTTCCTGAACAGGCCATTGATCAGGAACCCGGCAAGCGGCAGAACGGGGACAAGCCAAACTAGATTTATACTATTCATATAAGAATTAAGTCTTTACTCTCCTTCCTCCGGAGACCGGGGACTAATGTTTCAGTCGGTTCAAAAAATTTACGTCCGTCGAATGGGTATTGCGATACATCATTACGATAATAGCTAATCCTACGCTCACTTCCGCTGCCGCCACCACCATGATAAAGAAAACAAAGATCTGCCCGTCGATGCCCGCATTCGCATTTACGACGCCCAGTGCATGCTGGTGCATTTTGGAAAAAGCCACGAGCAGCAGGTTCACCGAATTCAGCATGAGCTCTATGCACATGAAGATAATGATCGCATTGCGACGGGTCAGCACGCCGGCCACTCCGATGCAGAACAGGGCAATGGACAGGAATAAGTAATAATTAATTGGCATCAGCTCTTAAATTTATTATTTGACTTTCAAATATTTCACGACTGACCACTCACCACTCACTACTCCTTCTTCCCGATCACCACCACTCCTACCATCGCGCTCAGGAACAATACGCTGCTAAGCTCGAAAGGTACGGCATACTCATTGAACAGGACCAGGCCCAGGTTATGGATCAGGCCGATGCTGCCGTTGTTCATATCCGCCAGTTGATTTTTCAGGTCGGCATTCTTAAGCGCGGCTACCAATACGAGCAGGAGCGACCCGCCCGCCACCACCCCGGCGATCTTCAACCATTTATTCTTCTGGGTTTCCGTATCCGCATTCAGGTTCATCAGCATAAATACGAACAGGAACAATACCATGATGGCGCCCGCATAGACGATCAGGTTGACAATGGCCAGGAACTGGGCATTCAGTAAGATATAATGACCGGAAATGGCGAAAAAAACGAGGATCAGCCAAAGTACGCTATGCACCGGATTTTTGCTGACCACTACCAGGATAGCGCTGATCAGCGCCAGGACGCTTAAGAGCCAGAACAGAATTTGTGTCATACCCATTGGGCAGTTGGTTATTTTTTTATTCGTATGGTTAACTAAGCCTTGGGAGCATGTTCTCCCCTTGCTTTCGCATATTTTTCGGGTTGGGTCACCGGGTCCGGGATCAGCAATTCGTTCTTCCCGTAAATAAATCCCTTACGGGTATAATTCGCCGGGGCGAAGGTCTCCGATAAATAGATCGCATCCTTCGGACAGGCTTCCTCGCACAATCCGCAGAAGATACAGCGGAGCATATTGATCTCGTACTTGGCGGCATATTTCTCTTCCCGGTACAAGTTCTCTTCTCCTGGCAGGCGCTCGGCCGCCTCCATGGTGATGGCTTCTGCGGGACAGGCTACGGCGCAAAGACCGCAGGCCGTGCAACGTTCGCGCCCCTCTTCATCCCTGTTCAATACATGCAGACCGCGGAAAACGGTGCTGAAAGGGCGGGTCTTCTCAGGATAGTTCACCGTCGGCTTCTTCTTAAACATATGCCCGAACGTGATCGACATTCCCTTGGCGATCGCCGGCAGGTACATCTTTTCCCACATCGTCATCGGCTTACGCTCGACTGTTTTGGACCGGCTGGTTAATGGAGTCATGATCGAAAATTTTATAACTAAAAATGCCAGTGATTTTGCTGCAATAATAGGATAAATCCGGTCACCAGCATATTGACCAGGGCCAGCGGGATCAATATTTTCCAGCCCAGCTTCATCAACTGGTCATAGCGGAAGCGCGGGACGGTCCAACGCACCCACATGAAAAAGAAAATAAAGATCACCACCTTCAGGAACAGGCTCAGCGCCTGTAAAATAGCCAGTGGGTTCTGCCCGATATGCTGTCCCAGCGCCTCGTCATTCACAAAAGGAATATCATAGCCCCCCCAGTACAGGGTGGACATCACGGCGCTGCTGATAAATACATTGATATATTCCGCAAAAAGATAAAAGCCCAGTTTCATGGAAGAATACTCCTGGTGGAAGCCCATGTTCAGTTCGCTATCCGCTTCCGACAGGTCGAAAGGCGTACGGTTGCATTCCGCAAACGCACAAACGAGGAAGATGAGGAAGCCCAGCGGCTGCAGCAATACATAATACTGACCGGCCTGCTGCTGTTCGACGATCGTTTTCAAACTGAGACTGCCCGAGATCATCAGGAGCGCGATGATGGAAAGTCCCATCGCCAGTTCATAGGAGATGATCTGCGAGGCGCCGCGGATAGCCGCCATCAGGGAGAACTTATTGTTGGAGGCCCAGCCCCCGATCATGACCCCGTATACACCCATGCTTACTACCCCGAAGATATAGAGGATGCCGATATTGATGTCCGCGATCTGCATGGAGATAGTCCGGCCGAACAGGTTGAAATGACTGCTCCAGGGCACGACGGCGCTGGTCATCATGGCCGTAAGCATGGCCAGACCCGGTCCGAGGATAAAGAGCATACGGCTGGAAGATGCGGGGATGATCTCTTCTTTCATAAACAATTTCAGACCATCCGCCAGCGGTTGTAATAAGCCGAAAGGCCCGGCCCTGTTGGGTCCCCGGCGATCCTGCATAAAGGCCGCCACCTTACGTTCCGCATAGGTCTCATACATCGCTATCAGCAGGGATAAGCTGATGATAATGAGGATCAGCACTGCCTTTTCGATCAATAAAGCCCAGTCCATACTTAGTAATAATAGATGCATTTAGAAATATTTTGTATTACTCCCTTCTGACCACTCACGATTCACCACTCACTCCTGCTTAAAATCCGTCGAATGCGCCGGGCCATTGATCTCCGACAAGTCGGTCCCCGGTCTGTTCACCTCGCTCACGCTATGGATATCCATTAATAATTTTGGCTTACGTCCGTCCAGCACATCATACAACACTTCCTGCGGCCGGATCGTTCCCACGTAATGACCCTGGGAGATCACGGAATGACGGTTGATCTTCGTAGGTCCTTCGATCTGCCAGTCGCTGGTCTTCTTTTTTTCAAATCGGCATTCATTACAGATCCAGTCTTCCACTTCGCCCCATTGATCCTTGCGGGCAGTGACGCGGAATACTTCTTCTCCACGGTACCAAAGGGTCACCTTCCCCTTACAGTTGGCATGGGTACAGTCGCGGTGTGCATCCACCGGCTTGAGGAACCATACCCTGTTCTTAAACCGGAAGGTCTTGTCGGTAAGAGCGCCCACGGGACAGACATCGATGATATTGCCGATAAAATCATGATCGAGGGATTGCTGGATATAGGTAGCGATCTCGGAATGGTCGCCGCGGTCCAGGATGCCATGCTCTCTCTTATCCGTCAGTTGATCGGCCACATACACGCAGCGAAAGCAGAGGATACAGCGCGTCATGTGCAACTGGATATAGGGGCCCATATCATGTTTCTGGAAGGTCCTGCGGGAGAATTCATAGCGCGTACCTTCCTTGCCATGTTCGTAGCTGAGATCCTGTAAAGAACATTCACCGGCCTGGTCGCAGATAGGGCAGTCCAGGGGATGGTTGATCAGGAGGAACTCCACCACGCCGTTACGGGCATCGATCACTTTTTCGCTGGTGATATTCTTCACCACCATCCCATCCATCACGTTGGTACGACAACTGGCTACCAGTTTGGGCATCGGGCGGGGATCGGCCGTCGAGCCGGAGGCTACTTCCACGAGACAGGTACGGCATTTACCGCCGCTGCCTTTCAGCTTGGTATAATAACACATGGCCGGAGGCGCCACATCGCCGCCGATCTTACGGGCTGCCGCCAGGATACTGGTGCCCGGGTCGACCTCGATGGTGATATTATCGATGGTTACTTTAAATAATTTCTTTTCGTCAGCCATTCTATAACCGATTTATATCTGCATTAAATTTATTCGTTTTCAAATATTCTAACCAGCTCTGTAGTTGCAATACCGGCTCAACCTTTCTTTTCTTCATTTCCTTAAACAGCCGAATAAACCTTTGATCTTCCTTTGATGATACGGATTTTGTAATCATTACCAATTTTTTCCAATCATCAGGAAGATTAAAATCGCCTATATTTATTCCTGAGTCTTCACAAATTTTTAATACCCACTTTTCAATAACAGGTCTTATCTGAATAATATACTGGTTCTTAGTATTGTGTTTCCACAATTTTAAATACTTGTTCTCAATCGCAAGAACAAATTCTTTCAAATAATCCAAATTTTTCCTATCCTCATCAATTATTCCAACACAAAAGCCTTCATTAAACTTATCTTTCATTTTACTTGCCACAGTTCCATTCCCTTTTTGATGATTCACACGATCTCTATCAGCTTTCAATAGAACTTCAACTAAGCAGGAATCAATGTAGCATTCTGGAATGATACAATTATTGCTGCTCATGGAATAAATAGTTTTCCAAATTCAGATAAAGATCAATTCCGTATT
>Ga0307516_10002113_pt1 | contig 26966 bp, 20 predicted proteins | sample 19_EM_MG_FD_203310 | JGI IMG/M metagenome (GOLD analysis project Ga0307516, IMG submission 203310) | Populus trichocarpa ectomycorrhiza microbial communities from riparian zone in the Pacific Northwest, United States - 19_EM | ecosystem: Host-associated > Plants > Roots > Unclassified | place...
CAACAGTATAAAGGCTGTTACACATGTTTACAAGGTGAAGAATAAGACCATCAAATCATCAGCAGAGTATACCCTATAGCAAACCTGCAAACCTTTGTACACTCTGTACACTTTGTTTGCAGCTGTTCCCCACACTCTACATAGTTGGTACAACAGTATAAAGGCTGCTACACATGTTTACAAGGTGCAGAACATGACCATCACATCATCAGCAGAGTATACCCTATAGTAAACCTGAAAACCTTTGTACACTCTGTACACTTTATTCGCAGCTGTTCACCGCTGTCCCCCACACTCTACATAGTTTGTACAATAGTATAAAGGCTGCTACACATGTTTACAAGGTGCAGAACACAACCATCAAATCATCAGCAGAGTCCACCCCTATAGTGACCCCCCAACCTTTGTACACTTTGTTTGCAGCTATTCTCAGCTGTTCTCAGCACTCTACCTAGTTGATACAATAGTACAAAGGCTTATACAGGTGTTTACAAGGTGTAGATCATGTCCATCAAATCATCACCAGAGTTTACCCCTATAGTTGAATCTCTGGGCAAACCTCTGACATGTCAGCACCCTTACACCCTTGGGTGGTGTATGTATGGATGCAGGTGTCATGCAGGTTGGGGTGCAGGTTGGGCCCTAGATACCCAGGGGTTGACCCGTGTTTGAACAATGCTTGCACTGCCACCTGAACCCACTGGGTTGCTACCACTTGCAACCTGGACCCATGCTGCAGGTAATGGGTATGTCATGGGCATGGGTATAGGTCAGCCATGAGACACGCTTGGATTCCCTGTGCTCTTGCCTAGTCCTCATCAGTCCTGGGTGGTCCTGATATCAATCTACACCAATCCTTTGAAAGGACCGGTCCTAAGTGGTCCAGTCCTCAGTCCTCCCTTTTTCTGAGATTTGGAGGACTGGTCCTGGTCCTGGTCCTCCAAAAAAGGGGGTCCAGGACCAGACTGGACTGGACCTTAAAACACTACTTACTCCCCACATCAGCAAAGCCTGGTCCACATCTCACTCTGAATGAATTCTGTCTTACATACTCACTGAGCAACAGTGTGCACCAGAAACTCGATGAAAATGGGCATACAACTTCAAACACAATCACCTACATTTGTGTCTCTGAACTCAAAGAAATGGGTTTCAAACATGGCGAAATTGTTGCAATGAAAGATGCTGTGCAGCAGTGGGCAAAGGTTTGACAGTCTCGGACAGATCGAACTTCACACTGTATAGTATTCCGATTGCTTTTGATACCCAGGAATAGGCCATTTTTTACTAGTGTGCATACTATGGACAAAATAGTACTAATGAATTACATTGCACTTGCATCAGAAATAGCCACTATGAATGAAATACCCTGCAGCATCAGATGGCGTGATGATGCTCATAGCAGTGTACATATCAAAACTATTCCATCCTCAGTTGCTAGGATATCCTCATTACAATGAATGAAAGACTTGATCTTTGAGAATGCCTCTTCAATGGGGTTCAAGTCAGGAGAATAGGGCGGAACATACTCAAGCAGAACACCTGGAATTAGTCAGTGTTGAATGCCTCTGAGTACCAGATGTTACAAACCCACATTGTGAATAAGTCGTTCAACCTCCTCATTGTGATGAATACTGGTGTTGTCCATGACAAGAACAGAGAGTGGGCCTGGATAGGGTGAACACAGTGGTAACTAGGATGGATTGGTGAGTAGGATCAAAGACATGGGATAGAAAGTTACATATGACATTGTGCTCCAGAAAATCAAGGAACTTCACAGCATTGAATGAGCCCTCAACAATGTTGCAGGCTGCCATCCCATCTGTTGTGAGTAATCCAACAGCTGAGAGACCGATGGCCACGAACAAAAACACCCTTTTTTGCTGCATGCTCACCCTTTGCTGAATGACCATTCCTCCTGAAAGCAGTTCTCTTATCCTTTGAAGTCTCATCAATAAAACCAATTTCCTCTGCCTCATATTGAGACATGCACCGAACAAAGTCAGCTCACTTATCTTCATCCCTCTCCTTGCAATCTTCTGAAGTTTCTTGAGAGAGATGCCTACTGTCAAGACCGGTTCTTCACCGATCTGATCTCTACGAGGGGTCTGGGGGTCAGGGGTTGGCCTAGTGGTAAGACTGAGATGCTACATAGCATAGTCGCGCTTCCCGAGTAATAGGAAGGCCAACTGAGGGTTATATGGAGAGTCCGAGGGTAAACAGTCAGCGACTGAGTACTTGTATGAGGGCTGAGATGGAGAGTGTGAAGGGAGAACAGATGAGAAGTATCTTATTCAATATTCGAACTGAAACTACAACAGACTGAGTATCTAGGTATTTATACTAAGTAGAATGGATGAGGCGATGTATGGGGAGTCGGGATTACCGATGAACGACGAGTGCAGTCGCACTGCACGCTGAGTAAGTACGGTAAGTGTGATAACCGGATTACTGATAGATAATGTATTAGTAATGACATGGGACGGGAACGTATAGTGACCGGAAACAAGAAAGGAAACATATTAGGTAATCGTACAGAGAGACAGACCGGACAATGTGCTCACTGATCGGTGGCGCTACAAGACAGACAGAGAGAAACAGAAAAGGGGAGTACATACTATAAACAGACAGCGAATGCGTGGACACGATTGGACAATAGGGTACAGGGTGATCGGATGTCACGGTCATGACAGTATCCCCCTCTTAGGGCCGAGCCCACGAGGCTGCAATGCGTATTCCACACCAATTGTGCGTGACCATTGTCTGGGTTTGAAAATCGGTTAGGGCATATTTAAGACTGGCCTTCGGTGATGGTCAACCCATCAACACTTTCTTCTCATATAACATCTTTGATTTTTAACCATGTCCTCTGGCAACAACGGCAACAACGTTGACTGGACGCGCGTTGCTTCGCCTGAGTTGGAAGGGAAACCGACCGACTCAATTCAAGTCCAAATCGCCAAGTTCGATGAGCAGTCACGGCGACGATGAGACCAACTGATGAAACAGGTTGCCAAGCAAGAGGTGAGGAGGCTTGCAGAGGAGGCTGCAAAGAAGAAGGCTGAGGAAAAGGCGAAAAGGATCGCCGAGGAGAAACGGAAGGCTGAAGAGGAGGTGAAATGAGTCGCCGAGGCAAAGGCGCAAGCCGATTTCGAGGCAAGGAAGGCCGAAGCAGAGGTGAGGGCGAGGGAGAAGGCCAAGTCACTGGCGGCTGGCGAGGCAATGTGGGCTCAGTTGGGACAGGGTGCGAAGCCCAAGGTGTGTGGCCGATTTCTTTTGTTTTTTGCTGACTTACTGCTTGACTAGCCTTGTCAGGTCACTGCCCATTCCAACATGGGCATCATGGGGTTCAGACCCCCTTGTGACCAATGCAGGCGAAGTGGCAACAGCGACAGGTGCGAATTGGCCAACGGTGCGTGCACACTGACTTGCAGTCGGTGTCAGCAATCCAAGATCAAATGCACCTTCAGCGTGTCGTTGGCGGCGATGGAAAGGTCGGCGAGCAGAGAGAAGAGGAAGCAGAGCGAAAAGACAGTGGAGGTGGAGACATTGCCGAGAGGAGGAGAGAAGAGGAAGCAGATGAAGAAGGTGATCGCCGATGCCACGAGTACAGAGGAGATCGAGGGGGCAATGGGAGGATTCTCAGTGGCTGGGCCATCGAGTCGGCCAGACCCAGTCGTGCTGGTCTTGGACTGCCAACTCGGGGAGATCGTGGTGGCCATTGACTGCAACACAAGGGAGCTGGTCAAGCTGGGTCAACAGGTGGAAGGGACCGCCTGGGAGACGAAGAGGGCGGCTGACGCAAAGGACCCGAAGGGCAAGGGCAAGGCGATGCCCGAGGAAAGCGAAGAGCAGGAAGGGTCGGATGAGATGGATGGGGAGAACGAAGAGTCAGGGAGTGAAGACGGAGAAGGCAAGTCCAAGTGAATAGTCGGACAGGGCTTCGATGTACTTTGTATTTAGTTTTTCTTTTTCTTTTACTTTGTTTTTGTATACTATCAATAGACTTTGTTCGGTGACCTAAAGGACTTAGCATGAGAGGCTTTCTAAGGGGCCTGGCTTAGTCGGATAGGCTTTGTGATAGTCGGCCACGAGTTCTGATGCGTGTCCGAGCTCGGTCGCGATCAACCAAGATGTTTCTTCATTGGTACCTTCGTAACCAGCCCATCTAACTAGGTAGAGGAGTGGGCATTGGCATCGACGTCAGTCGAACTTCGAATCGAGGATCTCGGTGATCTTGAACTCAGGTTTGCCGTCAACTTCGATGGGAGGTGGTGGAGGTTGTGACCGATTCGGTATTGTGTTCGGTGTCGCTGGTTCAAGCTGTGAGACATGGAAGATGGGGTGGACAGCATGCATAGAGTCGGGGAGACGGATTGTGAATGATAGAGTGCCGACTTGGGCGATGATTGGGTAGGGACCGAGATTCTTCTTGGAGAGTTTCTTGGATGGCCGGGTAGACCTGAAGTACTTGGCTTTGACAAAGACTTGATCACCGACTTTGAAATCGGGTGTGGGTGATCTTCTGGCATCAGCAGGGCCTTGGTACCTTTTTTGGGCAGCAGCCATTTCTTCGCGTAGGTACTCATGCAGTGACTCTAAGTCAACCGCGTATTCCCTTGCCCAAGCCAATGAGAGATCGCGCTCGGGGTGCACAGCGAGGTTTGGGTGGTATGCTTTGTTCGCGAAGAACGGTGAGACACCAGTCGTAGCGCTAGGGGCGTTGTTGTAGGTGAACTTGGCGAGAGGTAGTAAATCCGACCAGTTGTCCTGCTGGTAATTACAGTACATCCTGAGGTATTGCTCGAGTGTTTGATTAGCTCGGTCGGTCTGTCTGTCACCTTCTGGGTGATAGCCCGAAGTGAAGTGTAACTTCATATCTAAGGCCTTACCGAGTGATCGGAAGAAGTGCGAGACAAACTCTGAGCCTCGGTCAGATGTTACATGCGTGGGGATGCCATGCTTAGCGAAGACGTGTAGTAGGAAGAGCTGTGCGAGCTCAGGGGAAGTTATTGTGTCATGAGTTGGGATGAATATGGCTTGCTTTGATAGTCGGTCAATGACTACCAGTATGGCTGTGAAGCCAGATGAGGACGGGAGTTGCTCGATGAAATCCATCGAGATGGAATTCCATGGTCAGTCGGGGACCGGTAATTGTTTGAGCATCCCATAGGGTCGGTGACGAGGCGTCTTAGCTCAGGCACAGGCCGTGCAGGACTTGACGTAGTCCTTTACATAGGTACGAATGCCTGGCCATGTATATTCACGACGGATGAGTTCTAGAGTGTGGTTCTGACCAAAGTGTCCCGATAGGGGATGGTTATGCTTATACCTGAGGACACGAAGACGTAGGTCATCGGCCTCGGGGACGTACATGCAGCCATTGAGACATAAGTAACCAGTCTCATCGGTCGACCATCGGGGATTCGATGTGTCCAAGAGGTGGGCTTTAGCGATCGGATCAGACAATAAGTTGGCTAGGATATTGGCGTAAAGACGCTCGACATCCATAAGTGCACTAGCTCTGAGTACTGGAGCATGTAGGTATGTCGTGCGAAGGGAATCGGTGAGCTGTTCAGCCGTGAACACCGGTTGGAGGTTCTGTGGATTGACTCGGGCAAAGCCCCTATCCCCCTCTTTGGGGTAGACATCCCATCATCTAGTCAAGGCATCGGGCTTTGCGCCAAGTTTACCAGGTCGGAAACGAATGATCAGGTTAAAAGAGGAGAGGTATTCCGACCATCGGGCTTGCCGACGGGTGAGAACCTTAGAGGTGGAGAAATACTCCAGGTTTTTGTGGTCGGTTACGATGTCAATCGGGAAGGCAGGGCCCTCCAGGTAGTGACGCCAGCTCTTGAAAGCCTCGAAGATAGCGAGGAGCTCCTTGTTGTGAGTATCGTAGTTCAGCTTGGGCGCGGTCAGAGTGCGATCGGTCGTATCTCATCATCTGAACCAGTGATGGATAGGATACCGGCGATCAGGTAGTCCAATGTGTCGGTCTCGACTGTCAGCTGAGCGCCTGGCTGGAAATGGGTGAGGATGGGAGCTGTAGTGAAGGCCTTCTTGAGTTGGTTGAATGACCATCGGCAGACGTTGGAGAAGTCCCAAGGGGCATCTTTCTGTGTCAACCGAGTTAGTGGGACCACTATATCGGAGTAATTGAATATGAATCGACGGTAGAAGTTCGTGAAGCCCAGGAAGGACTGAATGTCCTTTACCTTGCGAGGTTCGGGCCAATCGCAGATTGTCTTGACTTTGTCTTGTGACATTGTCAAACTGTCAGGGGAGAGGAAGTACCCGAGGTACTCCACCGAGTCCGAATGGAACTCACACTTTTCGGGTTTGGCGTAGAGCTTGTGCTGGCGGAGTCGCTGAAGCACTTCCCGAACGTGCTTGGTATGGTCCTCCATGTTGTCCGAGTAGACTAGGATGTCATCGAGGTAGACTACGACGCAGACATTGAGCATGTCCGCGAAGACCGAGTTGACAAACCACTGAAAGGCTGCAGGGGCATTGGTGAGACCAAAGGGCATCACTTGCCACTCATACGAGCCGTAGCGAGTCCTGAAGGCAGTTTTCCACTCATCACCTTCGGCAATGCGAACCAGGTGGTAAGCATGTCGAAGATCAATTTTTGTGTAAACCTTTGCTTGACTCAGAGAGTTGAGTAGGTCGGAGATGAGGGGTAGGGGATACCGATCCTTCTTTGATATTTTGTTGAGTCCTCGGTAGTCGACGCAAAGTCGGAGAGAGCCGTCCTTCTTCTTTACGAAGAGGACAAGGGCTGCATGGGAGGATGAGGTCGGACGAATGAAACCAAAGCAAAGGTTTTCGTCAATGAATCCCCGAAGGGTTTCGAGTTCGATGGGGGAGAGCGAGTAGAGTCTGCCAGGTGGTAAAGGCGCTCCTTCTTCCAGTTCTATCCTAAGGTCGTATTCCCGATGAGGTGCAAGTACCAATGCTTTCGCCTTACTAAAGACGTTGGCAAAGTCATGGTATGCCTCGGGGACAGAGGAAAGGTCGGGAGCAGTGTCGACCAACGCAGCGCGAAAGCTGCCATCAGGCTTTAGCTGAATAGAGAACTGTTGAGAGCCATCAAGCTGACAAGCCTTCAGAAAGGCTGCAGCGTTGATGAGAGCAATAGGAGGTGCCCAAAGGCTGGGAGCCTGAGGTGAGTCGGTCGGGGAAGGAGACGAGACTGACGTTGCGTCGAGTCTCAGCGTGCTCGGTGAGTGCGCTACAGGATTGGGAAATGAGCTCAGGGTTGGCACTTGCTGCATAGATGTTCTGAACTTGATACTGCTCAGTACCCAGTCAATCGTCAGATTGTGTCGGGTGAGCCAGTTGTGTCCGAGAACTATCTTACAGTCAGAGTCCATCGGGGTGACATAAAATGTCATCGGGGTGACGTCGCTAGAGGGAAAGCGGATAGGTAGATCGGTTGCTTTGGTGATTATGGTGGTGGTGGTACCATCAAATAGACGGAGAACGATCGGGGTTACCAAGTAGGTGGAAAGAGAGTTCATATTGGCAAATGAAGGATCTACAAAACAGTGGGTAGAACCCGAATCTACTAACGCTGGAAAGGAAGGCATAGTATGGTCAACGATTGTTACAGAGGGTTGGAGAGAATTGGGGTCGGAAAGAGCGGCTGCGTTGAGTCAGGCCTCCATTGGTGCACAGTCGGGAACAACGCAACTCCCACTCTGTGCAGAGTCTTGGGAGTTGCTATCTATTTTTTTGCCTCGGTGGAGGCCGTCGGTTTGGCTTCTGAAGTGGTCATGGTAGTAGCTGCCCTAGCCTTGGCTGCTTGAGAGCCTGACTTGGGGCAGTCCTTGGCCTTGTGGCCAGTTGCTCCACAGAACATGCACAGATTCATATCGAACCTGCGCTTGTGTTCCTCAGAGGTCAGCTTGCTGTCCTTACCAAGCTTGTCTGAAAGCTCAGCAGTCTTGCCCGACTTGTTAGACTTCGGAGTCGGGGTTGACAACGAAGAGGACTGGGCAGCGTTGCCCGAGGATTTACCCTTGTCGGTTTTACCCGACTTGGTGTTGGGGGCGTTGGTACTAGTGCTGGTAGAGGTCTTGTTCTGACGTGCAACCTCTTCCTTGCATTCCCAATATTGGGCATTGATTTCCTGGGTGAGGACGTGAAGACCGTTCAGAGTGCGCAGCTTACCGACGCGGCTTATCTTGTCCTTGATTCAGTCGGGGAGACCTGTATAGAAGTGGTGATGCAGGGCGCCATCACCGTAACCCCGAATCTGGGATGCAATACAGTTGAAGTCAACCACATATCGATTGGCACAATGGTTTTCCTTCATGCGGAGGTGGTTGAGCTGATGCTCGGCATCGGCAACAGGGTCGTGGGGACTGAAGGTTGTTTGGAGTTCAATAACAAACTCTTCCCAGTCGGTCATCCAGATCAGATGGTTAAGGGGGTCTCCTGCACTGAGTAGGTCTGGCTCAAACCATTCGAGAGCCATTCCTTTGAGGTAGGATTGCGCAAACGTGACCTTGGTTTGGTCAGTGCGGAACGCCTTCGGTCGGTCCTGGAAGTTGAGCTCGCACTGGACTAAGAATGTGCGCAACTTCTTTGGATCGGTCCCATCGAAGGTGTCGGGTTCGCGCACCTTGGTGTGAGACGAAGACTCGGATGAGCGCAAAGATCGCGCGAGTCTGTCAATAGCGATGGAGAGGTTATTGAAGATGACTAGACCGGCCTCATCTGGGTCGGGGATGCCATCAATGGGGTCTTCACCGCCATCATCTGGGTTTGGATCATCAGGGTCGTCAGGACCATCACCTCCGGGACCATCGTCACCGGGATGGTCATCACCTAGCTCATCGCCGAGATCTTCGACAAAGGCCCCAGGTGGGCAATGCTGAGCAGGGGAGGAGGCTCTCTGAGCGGAGAAGCCTTGGAATTGGGAGACAGAGTCGGGTGAGCGCCTGAGGCTAGTCAGAGCACTCAAGGCAGCAGCCCGACGAGTGTCGGACGCTGAGGGTTCTGGGTTATTTGCGTGAGCAGTGCGCGAGCGAGTTTGGATTGTTCTGGACATAGATGATTGTGAACTTGTACAAGACTGGAGTTCAAATATACTGTCAAGACCGGTTCTTCACCGATCTGATCTCTATGAGGGGTCTAGGGGTCAGGGGTTGGCCTAGCGGTAAGACTGAGATGCTACGTAGCCTAGTCGCGCTTCCCGAGTAATAGGAAGGCCGACTGAGGGTTATACAGAGAGTCCGAGGGTAAACGGTCAGCGACTGAGTACTTGTACGAGGGCTGAGACGGAGAGTGCGAAGGGAGAACAGAGGAGAAGTATCTTATTCGATATTCGAACTGAAACTACAACAGACCGAGTATCTAGGTATTTATACTAAGTAGAACAGATGAGGTGATGTACGGGGAGTCGGGATTACCAATGAACAACAAGCGCAGTCGCACTGCGCGCTGAGTAAGTATGGTAAGTGTGATAACCGGATTACCGATAGATAATGTATTAGTAATGACATGGGACGGGAACGTATAGTGACCAGAAACAAGAAAGGAAACATATTAGGTAATCATACAGAGAGACAGACCGGACAATGCGCTCACCAATCGGTGGTGCTACAAGACAGACAGAGAGAAATGGAAAAGGGGAGTACATACTATAAACAGACAGCAAACACATGACGCGATTGGACAATAGGGTACAGGGTGATCGGATGTCACGGTCGTGACACCTACATGCACCAGTTCATGATGGATTGTAGTATAGTGAGCTGCAATGAAGTGGTTGGCCTCAAGCAGATCCAAGAGTTCATCAAGAAACCAGGTTGAATGATGTTTGACAAGTTCAATAATGTAGTTGACATCATCAAAGTGCATTGTTCGTGGGCATCCTGGAAGACCATAGGTAACCCTGATGACATCACCAGTCTCTCTCCACAGCTTGAGAGTGTGCCAAAAGGTGGGTGTTTTCAGAGAAGCCAACACAGGCCAGGATGTCCTCGAGGGGTAGTAGGCCACGTTCATAGAGAGACATAGCTGCAATCTTGACATCATGACTGATCTTTCGGTACATGATGTATGGCAGACAGTCAAATCATCCAGCTATCAGGACAGTGTAGTGACCTATTTACATTTATTTATTGTCATACACCCAGCCACGTGCGACTGTCAACCTTTTTGCAAAGTGCTGTAATGTTGAGACAAGGGATGGAGCAGAAGCAGACAGGAAAATACACCAGGTACAAGAAAATAAAGCAGGGACAGGAAAATAAACTGGAGCAGAAGCAGAAACGGGGAACTAGTGTTACAGGGACAATAGAGCAGATGCAGGGACAAGCAGGTCAAGGAAACTAAGTCAGAACAGGACAAGTAAGGGTTGGAGGTGGACTTAACTAATGTTAAGTCCAGAGCAATGTCTAGGACTGGAGGAAGTACAACCTGAGTAAGTGCAAGAGCAGAGGGAGTGTGCAGGTGGAGGGAGGGTGGAGTAGCTGGAGGAAGGTCTGGAGTTGGACATGGAAATATCCTAAGCCATTGGTGGACCTGACAGAGGAAGCAGAGCAGGAGCAGGAGCAGGAGCAGACCTGAGCTGGAGATGGATGTACCATCCGGAGTTGGGCTAGGTTGTGGACAGGACAAAGGGAGTGGCCAGACTGAGACTGGAGTAGCAACTAGTGGTAGGTACAGGTTCAACATGGCAGAGTTAGACCACAGATCTATCTAGAGGAAGACAGGGGTTAATCCTGAGGTAGAGATGGACATAGTGACCAGAGTTGAGCTGGAGTGCAGCTATGGGGCTGGAGATGGTTGGACTAGATCTGGAGTTGCGTCTATACCTAAGGAGAGGTCAGGCGGGCCAAGGTTAGACCAGAGTTGTGACTGGGAAAAGTATGGATATGACATCTCTCCACTGTCCAGACACTCTCAGACAGCCAGATGACAGGCAGAGTGAGCAAGACAGAGGTCTGGCAGGGGTGGAACAGGAAGGGAGTGGTGGAGGCTGAGGAGAACTTGTACTTCAAAGGTGCTGGTAAGGTGACTGTAGGTGGCAATGGCAGTGGTGAACTGGTTCTCTTCTTCGATCGCTGTCTCTCTAGCAAGGGCTTCTTCATTGGTGACAGGGCAGGGACCGTACATGATCACCAAGCACTCCTGTTGCACTTCGACAAGGTGACAAGGGAAATGGTAAGGTATGGTGACTACTTAAAAGGAGTACCGTATGTGTAAGGCTATATGGGATTAGATCCCCACTGGTGTTCCACTAAACTAAGTGTAAGACTCTGTTCACCTATCACTCTGGCCAGGTCAGGGCACTGGCACAGCTATGCAAAGAACAAATGGCTAGTGCCTGCAGATCATGGGTCTACCTCTGCATGAATGCAGGAACTACTGAGTATGTATAGCTCAATCACCCTGTGGCTTTGAACCATTCTTGAATGGGTGCTGCTCTTCAGACACCAGGCACAACCCTGGGCTGGTATACAGTATGTAAAGATGCAGTGCTAAAAACTCCCAATGCTGAAGCACTATGGGAATGGCACTAAAGGCTGGCCATGTACAAAACGCAAGGTATGAAGAGGAAGCTCCTTAACCCTGGAGTCCAGGTATAGTTGTCTTATAAGGCTAGATGAGCACATAGTAGAGCGAAGTAGATGGTTTAGATTCGAGCTCAGGTGAGATGACCCTAGGTGAAAGCACCAAGGACCCTACTACACTAGAGGCTCTGGCAAAGGCTCAAGATGAGCTCGAATGGAGAACCTCTGGGTGCTGGATTGCACTGTATATATACTACTCTACATGAGGGCTATGCAAGGCTATCCATGAGGCTACCTACTGTGCAATGCTATGGTAATGATGACATCAAGGGAGGCAGTGTGTACAGCATGAGGCACAGGTCTAGATTAAGGTAGATAAGATATGGCTGTATACTACAATAAGATAAGATGCTATCTAATCACAGATTAGATAAGACAAAAAGTTGGAGTGTTACAGGTTTGGCGAAGAGGTTGTGTTTCTGGGGTATCAGAGTGTTGATATTGAGTGTTTGTGCACTCTTGTGGTGTTATGTGGCGCATTTGCAGTGATTACTTCAGCTGTTTCCTTTCCAGGTTGATCAGGTGATTCGTGGCTTTTGTGTTACACTGTTTTTCTGTGTTTGCTTTGTTTGTATACTTAAAATTTTCGTGCCCAGAGTTTCTTCTCTTCAGTCTCTGACACTGGGCACAAGGTCTGTACTCTGTAGCTTCTCCTCATAATTTAGTCTCTGACACTGGGCACAAGAGTGCTCTTTTGTGGTCTATCTTAACACAGAGGACCTTGCATACATGTTGCTGATGAGATTCAATACCTTGGGAATATATTAGAATGTCATCTAAATAGACGACAACACAGACATTGAGTAAGTCCACAAGGATGCTATTGACAAATTGTTGAAAGGCTGCTGGAGTGTAAGTCAAGCCAAAGGGCATGACATTCTAAGACCACTCCAGGCCAGTCAAACCAGTCAGACATGTAAGACCACCCAGAGCACCCAGATAATGCAACTATTTCATGTTGTGAAAGTCTACTGTGATGCTGTCCTGCTTGTGAAATGCTTGCCTCCTTTCCCCCATGAGGTTTTAGTGTGTATAATGCCTACCAGGCACCTTACAACAGGTCCACCAGTAGGCTCACAGAGTCTCGCACACACCTGTCCTCAACAGGAAGTGGATAAGAATATTTTTTCACAAACTGGATGTCTTTTCAGGCCTCCAATATAGCAATTATGTAGCACTAGACTTATCAGTTGCTACATAATATTACTGCTTGTCCAAAAAAAAAGATGATTAGTACATACAGTCAACTCCCTTCTATGGTGTACCTCTTAGTTTATGCTGTAGGGTATACATTTTGAGGGTGTAGGGGATACCTAAGAGATTGGTAGTACAGGGTCAAAATGGGTGGAAATTACCCAAGTCTGTCAATTTACATTATGCCTCACTGAGACTCAGTAGCTCAGTGGAGAGGAGTTTAACTCAATGTGGATGACAAAAATGTATATAGGCTATCTAGTGGAGTAAATACATTGAGTGAATGGTATCAATGAGGTTGGGTGCCAAATCTGGGTCCACTCCAGACAAAGTCTGGATGAAATCCAGTTAAGATTCTGAACAAGGGGGAGGTAGAGGTTGGCCCAGGCCAGAGATTCCTCAGAGGGCAGAATAGACCAATTGGATACAATGACAGAAGTCAAGTGTTGACCCCTTGTGTGGATTCCAGTCAGGACAAGAGAGAGCAGGGACAAGAGATATGGAGTGGGTGACTTAGTTGATTTCAGACTAAAGATACAGGAATGAGTACAGGACTTTATATATGGAGACAGAAGTAACCTAAGTATATATGGTGACAAGTAAACAACTAGAAACTGGAACAAGGGGGACAAGAGTGAAAGGAATAGGTCAGTAAAATAATTGGGGACAGGAAAATAACTAGGGTGTCAGACTCGAAGCAGACATGGGGAACTGGAAGTGTACAGGGATGATGGAGCAAATGCAGGAACAATGTGGTAAGTAGGACTAAACCAGATTTGAGAAAACAGTAAGGGTTGAGTATGGACTTAACAGATACTATGTGCGCAAGTTTAGTGTGGGACCGGGGGTGATGCGTAAGGACTGGGATCAAGCTGTAGAGCTGTGATGCAGCCAGAGTAACCAGGCGAACGACCAGAACTAGACATGGTCATGACATTGGGGGGGGCACAGGGCCATAGTGTTTAAAGGTCCAGTCAAAGAACTGAAAGGAGATCACAGACTGGACCAGACCAGACTGAAAAAAGACCAGTTGCAACAAGTCTTTTGAGGTGTACAGCCACACCTTCTATATAAGGACATCAACCCCTATTTTTTGTATCCAAGTTACAAGTTATTCCATAATTTTTGAGTAAAATAGCATCAAAATCAATGAAAAATATTCATTATGGCTGAAGATATGTGATGCTGTGAGCATGTTACTAAACCTAATCATCACTACACTACTTGACCTAGTCATCCCTATTGAAAGATCTACTTCATCACTACTGTTCTTTAAGACTTACTATTAGTTTCCTTATTGGTGCAATGAGCATCCTTATGTAAGCATGGACTATTTTTCATTTTCTCAAGGATTCCTTTCACCTCAGTGTTTGGCTTTGAACACTGAGGTACAACATCTAGTCACACTTTCATTTACTTAGTACTAACCTACTTGGTTTGCCTCTGAGCTAGTTCCCTGCACAAGCCATTTAACAGAAATCTCTATGCTACCTAACCTAATCATGACTATACTAGTACTAAACCTAGTTATAACTACACTACTTAACCTAATCATAATTTTGCTACTTTATCTTTGTGCTGTGTTTAAAAATGTATTTTGGTCATAGCTCCATCAAATCTTAATGAATTGTTTATGTAAGACCATTTTTGGATTCCCCAAATCAGTGGCTATGGCTTCTAGCAAGACCCTGAAGTATGAAAATAACATTTCAAATAACACCTATCATCATAACAACAATTATGAATAGGTTAAGTATTGTACTACTTGTACAGGTCATGGGAAACCATGGCAGTGGTAGTGGGCTTCAGTGTTATCCAACACCCTGATAACCCATAATGTGGTCAAAATAGGTATGGGTATAAAATCTGACATATCCATATCCATAGTTTTCCCAGTAAGAACTTTATCTAACCTTGGTCCACCTGACCTTTCCTTAGGCATAGATACTACTTCAGATCTAGTCTGGCCATCTCCAGCCCCATAGCTGCACTCCAGCTCAACTTTGGCTACTACATCCATCTCCAGCTCAGGACTAACTACTGTCTTTCTCTAGACAGATCCACAGTTTAACTCCACCATGCCAAACCTATACCCACCACTAGTTGCTACTCCAGTCTCAGTCTGGCCACTTTTGTTGTCTGGTCTGCAATCTAGCCCAACTCTTGATGGTACATCCATCTCTGGCTCAGGTCTGCTCCTGTTCCACTTCCTCTGTCAGATCCACCATTGTCTAGGACATCTCCATGTCCAACTCTGGACCTTCCTCCGGTAACTCCACCCTCCTCCTGCTTGTACACTGCCTCTGCTCTTGCACTTCCTCTGGTCATACTTCCTCTGGTCCTGGACATCACTCTGGACTTAACATTAGTTAAATCCTCTTCTGACCCTTACTTGTCCTGTTCCAACTGAGTTCCTCTTACCTACTTGTCCCTGTAATCCTAGTGCCCTGTATCTGCTGCTGCTTGTCAAGTCCAGACAAGAATGGACAAAGGGGAGGGACAGAGGCTGGACAAGGAGTTAGTCTGGCCAGAGTTGAAGACCAATTGGATTCAATGACAAGGGGATTGAGCATTGATCCCTTGCATAGGTTCCAGTTTTTGTTAATTGTGGCTTGCACAGGGACTAGCTAGCTCAGAGGCAAACTCAGTATCTCATTTGGAACACTATCTGTATGATAACTAACCTAGCTCAGAGGCAAACTAATAAGTAGGTTAGTACTAGATAAAAGAGTGTGTAACAGTATCTTACCTCAGTGATTCATCTTGGAACACTGAGGTGAAAGGAATCCTCAAACAGATAAGAATAGTCCATGCTTATGTAAGGATGCTTATCGCACCAATAAGGAAACTATCAGCAAGTACCAAAATAATAGTAGTGATCAAGTAGGAATTTCAACACTGGTCAGGCAGAGATGGAGATGGAGACAGACAGGGAACAGGAGTAGAGACTAAGTTGATTTCAGACTGAGGTATACAGGATAGAGTACATGGTACTTATACTACAGAGAACTAGGGTCAAGTATTTATGGTGACAAGTAAACAACCCAATGGGTGGACAAGGGATAACCAAAGTTGGGACTAGGTCAGGTCCAATGAAAATAAGTAAGGTCCAGAGAAAATAATACAAGGTAGAAGATATAAATGGGGCATGGAGAACTCACAGTACTACAGGGTTGATGGAGAGGTGAGGTAATGACTGGATAGGGACTAATGCAAAGGGTCACACTTACCAGAAGGGTATGTGCGTGTCCAGGTCTAGAGTGATGCGCAGAGGTCCAGAGTTGAGCTGTAGAGCTGTGATATGACTGGAATAACTGGATAGCTGTCCAGAGTTGGACATGGTCTTGACACTGCTCCAGTTTATTTTCCTGTCTGTTTCTGCTCCATCCCTTGTCCCAACTTTAAGGTGTTTACTTGTCACCATATATACTCACCTCTAGTCTTGTTACTATATAAACTAACATACTCCTCACCTCTGTACTACCCCATGCCTCCATAATCCATCTTGTTCTCCTGAACTCCAGCCAACTCTGGCTTCTGTCCTGTCTTGCTCCTGTGATCCTCTGCCTGCTCCTAGCAAGTCTCCTACTTGTATAAGGGCAAAAGCCATGTCCATTCTGGACTTGATGCTAGACTTCTCAGGATTTATCCCTGCTCTGGGATGTCCTTTGCTCCAGACAAGCTCCACAAACTCTGGACTACTTTCCTGTGCTCTGGACTTACTCCATATGACCTGGACTTGACTCTCTGCACTAACTAGCACCCACTAGTGTCTGGACTTACCTCCACATTAGTTTCCTGATTCTGGGACCTTCTAGTAAGACCATCAAGGAGAACTGGTTTTGACAAAATCCCTGCAAACCAACTGGGGAAATAGAAAAACCTATGGCCTTTGAGGAAATATGGGTTATATCTGGTATCTGTTAGGAGGGAGTTGACTGTAGTAGTATTTTCAGCAGGAAATGAAGAAAAGGCTTCTGCTAACATTGTATTCCCATTGTGACTATGTACTAGTATGAAACTGTCCATAGGTTAGTGGATGCAGTGGTGGAATGATGAATTCTGGTAACTAGGCAGATCTAGACATCTGCTGAGATCTGCAATGTGACAAAGTGTTTCTGAAGATTATGATATAGTTTTGCTTGGCTCATCACCCTGACAGTTTAGTGTGTCATGCCATATCTAAATGAGGCAACATGTGTGGATGTAGATTCATTTTATCACACTAAACAGGGCTGGACTATGGTGTGGAGTGGCACCATGGGTGGCACAGGCTGGTGTTTTGCATGATATATTTTGCAGGAGCTTTATGTAATAATATGTGCAAAAATGGTTGTATGATCTTTCCTATTGCACTACACTTTCAACACTTTTCCAGGGTTTGACAATTGGTAGAGTAACACGGGGGAGAGAGTGGATGACAAGGAGAGAGGGAGGAGAGAGGGAATGCTGGACATGGAAGGACCTACTACCTGTCAAGTCTGGGTCTACTCCTGTAGGGGGTCCAGTCAAGTCTGGATGAAGTCGGACAAAGGAAGAGAGCAGAGGGCTGGACAAGAGGTTAGTCCGGCCAGAGTTGGTGACCACTTGGATTCAACAACTAAGGACAATGAGCATTGATCCCTTGCATAGGTTCTGGTCAAGAGGGGAAGACAGAGACAGAGACAGACAAGAACAGGGGTAGATGACTATGGTTGATTTCAGACTGAAGAATACAGGATAATCTACAGAGTACTTATACTAAGTAAGAACTAGGGACAAGTATTTACAGTGACAAGTAAACAGCCTTAAAGGCGGACAAGGAACGACCGGAGTAAGGACTAGGTCAGGTCCAGGTAAAATAAAGTCAGGTCCAGGTAAAATAAATCAGGTCCAGTGAGAATGCTACGAGGTATGGGATATATCGAGTTCATGGAGAACTCACATCAAGGCAGGGCAGACGGCGAGGTGTGGTAACGAGTGAATGGAGTATAGACCAAGGGTCATACTTATCGGAAGGTTATCTGTGCAAGTGCAACCGGAGTAAGTGGTGAGCGACCAGAGTGACCGAATGAGACCCAGAGTTGGACATGGTTGTAACACTACCCCATGTGATGGCCAGGACCATGTTTTCAATTCCAGTATTTGATTTAGTTCCTTTTATTACACAATCAATGACATCATTTTCCTAGACAACCTTTTTGCATATTTGTTCTCCAAGACATATATAAGACACCCCAAGTGACTGAGTGACTGTCATCATGCTCTCCTCACTTTGTCTCACCTAATGCTACAGTCATCCAGTGTTCAGTATTGACCTTTACAGTTGCATCACCAAACTTTTAGTAACTTGTAACCATCCAAATCCATTAACATGAACCCTCCTGGGTCTCAAACAACTCCTTACCAATCACCAAATCAGACTTATAAGATCACAGCAGATGCCATCAGTGTTATGACCATGTCCAACTCTGGGTCTTATCCGGTCACTCCAGTTGCATTGCAGCACTCTAGCCCAACTCTGGTCACTCATCACTTCCTCTGGTCACATTTGCACAGATAACCTCCTGTTAAGTATGACCCTTGGTTTATACTCTATTCACTCGTTACCACACCTCACTGTTTACCCTGCCTTGACATGAGTTCTCCCTGAACTCGATATACCCTATACCTTGTAGCATTTTCACCAGACCTGATTTATTTTACCTGGACCTGACTTTATTTTCACCAGACCAGACCTAGTCCTAACTCTGGTCATCCCTTTTTTTTTTTTGAATCAAATTATAGTGCGTCGAAGCATGAAGCCTCATATTGCACTCTACTGGCTAAAGTCTATCGTAAGGCCCCCTGTGGCCTAACACTCGGTCCCTGGATGCACGAGTAGACCCAGACTTGACAATCAGCCAGCAACTGGCCACCCTTCAGCTACTTCATCCACCCCCATTAAATCCAAGAGTGGCATTGAGAGGGCTTTCTTGATATATATCTGCTTTCATGACCCCTCAATGGATGCCATTGGCACAGAAATGAGATGCTTCCTAGTTGGTCCAATGCCTCTCTGCCTATAGCATCTATTCCCAACTATAAATCACTGAAGAGAGGTTCTTTCAAAGTGGCAGGACAGTCCTTCAACAAGACAATTGGGGCCAAGGATGAGTTGGGTATGTATGATCCCTTTGTGAGTGTATTCTAGTTACCCTACTCACATATTTTGCTTAAGATCAATGCAATGAAGAAGATTGCTCCATGACTCCACTTTGTCAACACTCATGCTCAACCAGACAAGAGGAGTGGATTCCCCTTTGATATCAAGCCTAATATATCTATTTATCATGACTCCATCATTCACATTCCTGAAGGCTGTGATTCATCACTACTTGATATGCATGTTGAGTACAAGACCAAAAATGATCCATTTGCTCATCTACATGATAATGATAAGGAGAGCAAAGGTGAGAACAACCCATCCACCCCTGCTTCTTCCAGTGCCTGGTCCTTGCCAATTCATTCCAATTTTGGTGCAGATGATATATTTATCAGTCCCTTCCCAAACAGCAAAGACATCTGAATTCCTTCTATTGGTGTGAACAAGCCAAAATTTGACATTCCTTTTTCAGAACTATGGAAATTTTAGGACAAATTGGAGCCTATACTACAGTGCAGCTTGGTTTGCAATCTCAAACCCATTGTTTCTCTGTGATCATTTTCAAAGATGTTGCTCATATAATTTGATGGGCCAGGGAGGGTGCCATTGTCATGGAACTCATAATGCTGACCCAGATCTAGCCAAAATTTTCCCTTGGTTCTCACAGGCCCTTCCTGAACAATCCAGTCTTGATACTACAGTTTCTTTCACTCCACAAGATGAAGTCATATGCACTAGGACTAAACTGGGTTTCCCTTCTGACATGACTATGTTTAAGACCACTATTCCTAGAAGTGGTGACAGCCAAGCATATCCAATTATCTTTCCACAACCTGACTTCATCTCAACCAATCCCCCTGGGTATGCAACATGCATGTGTGTAGCATATGACCTTTCAGGTGATCACAAGGTGTTCTTCAAAGATTCATGGTGTGTAGATGCTGACAATATCACCCCTGAAGGCAAAATCTGCACATTACTCAATGAGCAGGGTATCCACAATGTCCCAACATGTGTTATCAGGGTGATGTGGTGTGTGAGCCAGAACAATGTACCATGACAGTTGTGTTCTCAAGGCTTGATTGGGTTTGTAGAAGTGAACTGGTGCTCACTGTGCACAGGCATCACCAGATTGTTCTAAATGTTGTTGGTATAAGCTTGGCTAAGTTCATGTCATCTTGGAAGCTGGTACAAAATGTGCATGATGCACTTATTGGTGAGTGGTCTCCATTCTATGACTGCACAATCATTCAATGGACTGATACTATTACCAATGGCTAGCTCACCAAGATGCATCTAAAGCTGGAGTTCTCCATCAGGACATTAGTCCTGGTAATATTATCAATTTTTTGGGAACAGGATATTTAATTGGCTGAGACCTGGCAAAGGAGATAAGGCTAGAAAGCCCTCATAGGGCAGTGCAGACAGTAGGTGGTGCCTTTCCACCATGTACATGTTCTAATGCACCTTGCACAGGGCACCTGGCAAATTTATGTCTACTGCTCTTGTTGCTGATCCTACAGTGGAGCACATGTTTGTGGATGATCTGGAGTCCACATTTTGGTCTTCTGGATGCTTCTTATGCACTCAAATTGTCACTCTCTATTGAAGCTCTGAGCAAGTTCATTCAAGAGTCTTTCAAATCCTCTGGATCATGGGGGAAGGAGAATGTACTTCTTTTACAAGGAATATTTTCCAACCCATCTCAAGTCCTACAAGGCCTCTTTTCTAACAGCACAACCCCCCCCTCCCAAGACTATCAGGTCCCCTTCCCTTCCCAGCCATCACTAAATCTATTACTTAAGGACCTGGTGAATCTCTTTTGCCACCACTATATCAAGCTTGACAACCACCACTTGCCTCCAAGAGGCCCTTGCATTCCATATTCATAGAGACATTGATCCCATGGAGGTTGACACCATCCACAAATGCCTGACCCCTGCTGCCATGCAAAACATTAGGGCAGCAAGTGGAAATGAAGATCACCTTCATGAAAGATTGGAAGATCAGGTAAAAGCCCCTCAGCATTTAGACACTTTTCATTACTTTATGTCACTTTTTATCTTCTTTTTGCATTTAATCATAATAAAAATAATAAAAAGCAATCTCTAGCAATGTAAAGCAACACAGAGCCAGGGCCACAATCACGATTGAATATATAGCATCTATCCAGCAATCTAAATACAATTTGGATTCAACACATAGTGCATTTATAGCAAGCTAGATTCCAGCTAAATGCAATACATGGTGCATACTAATCAAGAAAAACTGCAAATGCCTTTTGTAATGTTTCTCTGAATGACTTCAGCACTTTCCTATATGTGACTTCTTCTGTCTTTTTTATACTCATTTAAGCACTCTGAATAGCATATATCAAAGCCCATATATTATTAATTACTAACTACATACATGGTGTATTTACTACTCAAAGGACTACTTAATCCACCTAAGCAACTACACTTTTTGGTACACTTTTACTACACTTTTTACTACACTTTTACTATACTCTGACCACACTTTTTACTACACTTTACTGTGCACTTTGGCCACACTTTTACTACACTCTTTGGTGCACTTTTATTATGCTTTTTTGGTACACATTTACTACGCTTTTTTGGTACACTTTTACTACACTTTTTACTACACCTTACTACACACTTTTACTACACTTTAACTATACTTTTGTGATACACATTGATCACACTTTTTACTACACTTTTGGTACCCTTTTACTACACACTTTTGGTACACATTTACTACACATTTACTACCCTTTGGGTACACTTTTTGGTACACTTTATTACACTTTTACTACATTAAGGATGGTAGTCATGATTAGGTTAAGGATACTAGTCATGGTTAGGTTAAGAAAGCTAGTTATGATTAGGTTAAGAAGTATAGTAATGAGTAGGTTACTAGTCAGGAGGGTAGTGATGACTAGGATAAGGTATGTACTAGTCATGAGTAGGTTAAGCAGTGTAGTTTGGACTAGGTTAAGAGGCTCAGTTATGATTTGTTTGATAAGTGTAGTCATGAATAGGTGAAGTGTAGTTATGACTAGTTAAGTATTTTATATAAGGCGACATATAGTGATAAATGGTTACTTAGATGTCCTTTGTATATAAAAGTTGTCTATGTACATCTGTTACAACCATGTCCAACTCTGGGTCTCATCTGGTCACTCTGGTCACATCGCAGCTCTATAGCCCAACTCTGGTTGTTCATCATTAGTCTGGTCATGGTCATGCAGATATACTTCTGTTAAGTACAACCCTTGGTCTAATCTCTATTTGATCCTTACTATAGCTTGCTGTCTACCCTGTCTTGACATGAGCTCTCCGTGAACTCAATATATCTTCTACCTTGTATCATTTTCACCAGACCTGGTTTATTTTACCTGGTCCTGACTTTATTTTCACCAGACCTGACCTAGTCCTTACTCTGGTCATCCTTTGTCTGCTTTTCAGGTTGTTTACTTGTCACCATATATACTTGTCCCTAGTTCTCCGTTAGTATAAGTACTCTGTAGATTATCTTATATTCTCCAGTCTGAAATCATCTAAGTCACTACTCCTGTTCTTGTCTATCTCTGTCTGACTGGAACCTATGCAAGGGATCAACACTTGTTGTCCTTGTTGTTGAATCCAATTGGTCACAACTCTGGCCTGGGCTAACCTCTGCCCAAACCTCTGACCCTCCTCCTTGTCTGCTTTCACCCAGAATTGACCAACCCCCCCTACTGGAGTAGAACCAGACTTGACAACATCAATAGAAAAAAAACCCAATTTTCCTGATGAATGGGAGTGCCAAGACACTCACGTCTTGCTTCTCTGCTATCCCACAGCAAACACAAATGATACAGTGCTCTAGAACCCTTCTTAGGAGCCCTTATAGAGTACAGAACCTTCCCATTACTGCTCAATGGAAGACTGCTCTTGAGCACCAATTTTTGCATTTTGGTCCTACAGAAGCTCAATCCCAGAGTTTTGTGACACTTTGTGACCAACTGTGACTCTTCTTGACATTCCAGGACCCCTGACACTGCTCTTCTGGTCAGATCAATTCTCTTATTATCCCCAGCCACTCCCATCAGTGGCACTGCTTCAGAGGCTTATCTCCAGATCTAAAGTTCAATCAATCACAGATTGTGCTTCCCTTCTGTCTGAGTCACACAGAGTCACTCTGGCTCACTCTGAGTCACTCTGCTGCACATTATTCATCCCCTCTTGGCATTACTCATCTCCATTATCCCCCTTATCAATCTCTTACCAATCATCCTACAAATCATGCTGCTTATCAATTCCTGACTCATGCCCCTATGCTTCCTATGTATTATATCATCACATATGCTCATTTAGCTTCAATCTACTCATCTCATGCTTTCCCCCCCTCTCTTTTGGCCCCCATGCAATGATTTTCCTTTATTCTTGATTATGCACCCCTTTTTACCTATGTTTTTGCTCATTCCCTTGGCTCAGCACCTTGTTCAGGCTTTCCCCATCGATTACTCAGCCTGATTACACTGCTTACCAATCACTTACCAATTTCTTACCAAGTACTTAGTCATTTGTGCTTACAGGGCCACCCCTCCTGTATATATACCAGCAGCCAAAGGCTGCAAGGAAGTGTCTGCTTCCCCCTCAATAAAGCAATCACATTCACTCTCCCTCTCTGTCTATAGCCTCCCTCTCTGACTTTGGACTTGTAGGTCACTTAGTGCTGGCCTAAAGCTCCATTATTGCTGTTTATCAGATATACCTTGTATCTGATCATTTCTCTAGGCTGAAATGGAGTCTAGGATGTCTATTCCCTCCTACCCATCACTCTCCATCGCATTTTTGAAGCAGGTCCCATCCCCTTGCTTCCCTGTTGCTCCATCGCACCCCTATTGGTGTTCTATCATCACTGTTCAACCCCAGGACTCTTTCTAACCACTGTGGTAGGCTGAAGAGGAGTCAATACCATCTTCAATCACATTCCTTCCCCATCAGAAGCCCTTCCCTTCCCTCCTGCACCTTGCCTGAAGGCATGCAGCACATCCCCCTTTGGAAATTAAATATCAGAACTGCAGAGGAAGATCACCACTTGCTTATTGTTGTCCTTTGGTGTTGGTTGTTGGTTGTTCTGACCTCTTCCATCACTTAGATGCACAACACATTATGTATTACTTATGGTTGGTAGTGAGAAACACACTGAAAAGCTTTGGTGTGCAGTCACTTGCCTTGGAAAGGTTCCCCTTATCCTTGGTCACACCTGGCTTAGAAAGCATAATTCTGATATTGATTGGGTTACTGGACAAGTTAATTTAACTAGGTGTCCTCCTGAGTGCAAGTCACTCCTGGAGACACACTTTGCTAAACTATTATGAGAAAACAAATTCCAGGAAACTTGGATTCAGGCTTTAAAAGCCCACAAGTAAAAGGTTGCTATTGATGAGACACCCCTCAAAGAGGCCCAGAAGCTTGTACCTAAGGAGTACTGGCAGTATTTAAACATCTTCTTGAAGAAGTCGTCAGAATGCATGCCACTTAGAAAGCTGTGGGACCATGGCATAGATCTCAGGGAAGATTTCCCACCTAAGAAAGGGTGTTTGATACCCCTGTCAGTGGATGAGCAGAAAGAGGTAGAAGCTTTTGTTGACAATCAGCTTGTGAAAGGATTTATTTGCCCCTCAATCTCTCCCCAGACTTCCCCAGTCTTCTTTGTCCCCAAAAAGAACAGCAAGAAGCACATGGTTCAGGACTATGGTTATCTAAATGAGTGGACAATAAAGAATAATTATCTGCTCCCCTTGATCAGCCAGCTTGTTGACAAGTTGAAAGGGTGTAAACTCTCAATGAAGATGAATCTTTGGTGGGGATATAATAATGTCCAGATTAAAGAGGGCAACAAGTGGAAAGCATGTGTGTAATGCACAAAGGGGCTTTTGAGCCCATTGTTATGTATTTTGGTCTGTGCAATTCACCCACAACATCCCAGAAAATGATGAATGAGATATTCCATGATATACCAGATGTCTGCATGGTGTATATTGACAACCTAATGATATTTACAAATATGGACAACGAGGATGAGCATGACAGGATTGTGCTTGAAGTCTTAAAACACCTTCATGATAATGACTTGTTTGTCAAACCCAAGAAGTGTTGCTTCCATGCAGTGTTGGCAAGGTCAATTTGACTACTGGTCAATAGAGTCAAGTCGATAGGGTGTCAAGTTTGGATGGCCTGTCATTGACTGATCACTGACTGGTTAAGCGAAATGCTAGTCTTTTTTGCAATGGACTTGGAGACTGTAATGAAGCAACTGAGCGACAGTCACATCTCCCAACTTGGGTGCTTGTCACATCACATTACTCCATTTCTGGCCATCACATTTGTTTGCTCATTTGTTTGTTGACTACAGGTTAATAGCCTTGATTACATATTGACTGGGTGATTTTATTAACCTTTCAGTCTGACAGGTCTGACCATAGTCTATGACAACACTGCTTCCATGTGTCAAGACCATGTCCAACTCTGGACTCTTATCCAGTTGCTCCAGTCACATTGCAGCTCTGCAGCTCAACTCTGGTCCTGGACATGCACATACCCTTCCACTAAGTGTGACCCTTTGCATTAGTCTCCATCCAGTCGTTACCACACTTCTCTGTCTACCCTGTTGTACCGTGAGTTCTCCAAGTTCTATTTATATCTTCTATCTTGTAGTATTTTCTCCAGACCTTACTTATTTTCGTCAGACCTGACCTAGTCCTAACTCTGGTCATTCCTTGTCTGCCCTTTGAGATGCTTACTTGTCACCGTAAATACTCGACCCTAGTTCTCCATAGTATAAGTACCCTGTACTCCATCCTGTACTCCCCAGTCTTAAATCAACTTAGTCTCTACTCCTGTTCTCTGTCTGCCTTCATCTCCATCTCTGCCTGACCAGAACCTATGCAAGGGATCAATGCTCAATCCCCTTGTCATTGAATCCAATCAGTCTCAACTCCGGCTGGACTAAACCCTTGTCCAGCCTCTGTCCTTCCCCTTTGTCCATTTCCGTCTGGACTTGATTGGACCCCCTACCAGAGTAGACCCGGACTTGACAGTATTTCACACTCACACTTGTGTGGGTTCACTGTCTCAAACCTCATACACATATCCTGTTCAATTCACTTATGATTATGACTACACGCTCTTGCGCCTGTACTGCTGCAGCACTTGCTGAGGAAGCAGGTGCAGTAGATGACCTCCACCTCTCTGCCGCCCAACAAGCCCTGTCTAACTGCAGGCAACATCTGTTGAAGTCGCACGTGCACCCAGCATAAATCGTCGACGAAGTGCGCACAAGACTGTGACCCATATTAGTGTAGACTTAGTAATAGTCCTCTTTAGAGTAGATGTTACATGTCACACGTCATGCCTCACAGTCATGCCTCACAGTGTTTGTTGTATATAAACAGTGTTCATTGCTTATATAATATAACAGCTCTTGACCAGCTACCGCTATCATCTCAGATTGTGCACTCCACCCAACAGGTGAGTTGGAGTAGCAGTTCCTCTACATATATAGGTATTGCTTCAACAGGTTATGAGCCCTGTGAGCGCACTGTGAGTGCACTGTGTGCAGCAATGCACCAGACAGTGCTCCAGCTCCCTGAGCGTCACTTTAACTAGCTTGACGCTATGGAGGACAGTGAGCTCCTAGTTGAGCCCCTGCACAGCCACAAGGCGAAGTTCGTCGATGATTTGCACCTGTCAGTGAGCTCCTTAGTTGGGCACCTGCACAAGCAAAGTTCGTCGATGACTTGTGCTGGCTGACCCTAGTCATGAGTTAGCTATTGACAGAAGTGCTTTCACTAGCACTCAGGTGTTTCTTCTTTTCTTGTCTGTCCATTATCGCATTCACTTGCTGACTCCGTTGACCCAACAGAATTCACCATGTCCAGCGCTCTCGACAAGATGGTCCCCATGTTCACTGGCTCCAACTGGCAGCAGTGGCACACCTCTATGCAGGCCTACCTTTGGGCACAGGGCCAGTGGTTTGTTTATTTGACCACCCAACCCGCCGACAGT